>Ga0181606_10002043_pt1 | contig 17439 bp, 7 predicted proteins | sample 041ome_10_FD_132994 | JGI IMG/M metagenome (GOLD analysis project Ga0181606, IMG submission 132994) | Coastal salt marsh microbial communities from the Groves Creek Marsh, Skidaway Island, Georgia - 041412US metaG (megahit assembly) | ecosystem: Environmental > Aquatic > Marine > Intertidal zone... | reverse complement strand
TGCTTGTAAGTAAACCTTATTAGATCCAGCATTATCAAAATACAAAGTACCAGTTCCGCTAGTAGATTTGTTTATTGTTATAGCAGCATTACCAGAACTATCACCTATTTCTAAATCAGTACTAGGGCTCGTAGTACCAATACCTACGTTGCCAGAAGAGTCTATTACAAACAAGTTATTACCATCGTTAGCGGTATCAATATGCAACTTATTGTCACTATTTACATAAAACCTCGCTACACCTTGGTTAGCCGCAGAGTCTGTTCCTCTTAACCTTAAGTCATTTTGAAAATCAACACGTCCCGCTACTGTTAAGGGAGAACTCGGACTAGTAGTTCCAATGCCTACGTTAACGTTTTCAAAAGCAAAATTACCAGAAGAAGGAAATCCTATAGCTTGAGATCCTGCGCTTGCATTTTTTATTCTATAAGATCCTTGAGAAATATGTATATTACCCGTTTGTATATAAGCATCTCCTATTACGTGTAAAGGATGTGCTGGACTTGTCGTACGAATACCCACCCGATTATTGGTGGAATTTACGTAAAGCGTATTTGTATCGACCGTTAGGTCACCAGTGAACGTCCCATTTACAAAGGTAACGTCACAATTATCCGAAGATATACTGCTTAAATATTTCATATATTTATTTAAGCAACCTTACTAATAACTATTCTTAATGAATTTGCAGTCTGACTTGAACAGAAATTTAAGGTTACTATATTTACATCATTTCTCGTAATATCACACATCACTTGCTCATACGTAGCCGCATCATAAACCTGAACCAATACATCTCTACTATTCAAGTGGTGAGTGACAGCCCAACTAGTTCCACCCGTTCCAGGACCCGTTGCAGCGTATCCCGTAGAACCAATAATATCAGCAGCTAATTCATCGGTGGTTAAGTACTCAACCCTACCGCCATCAGATACCAATATCTTATCACCAGTATATGCACCACCAGCGGCTGGTACAGAACCAATATGAAACTCCTCGTTTACGGTTGACCAGTATCCAGCACTCTCGTCCCATAAGAAGCTTACGTTACTAGACGTACCCCTCTCAATCTCTAAACCTGCGTCTTGACTCGGAGCCCCAGCCTCATCTCTGTTCAACAAGATGATGTTGTCCCCAATCTCAACCGTATTACTATTGATATACGTAATCGTTCCGTTAACCGTTAAGTTATTAGAAATCGTTACCGTTGTTCCGTCATCAGAAATGCTACTATTTACAAACTGACCATTCGTATCATCCCACATAGAGATAGTATTGTCAGTCAATGAACCAGCATTCTTTAACGCTACGTCATTGGCATTTACAGTTATACCTGTGCCCGCCCCAACGTTTATTGTTCTACTAGCAGCTATTGTTCCACCGCCAGTCAAACCATTACCAGCAGATATGCTTACGCTAGCATGGTCAACGTTTCTTGTGTTTGCAGTATCTAAGGCAACGTCATTAGCGTTTACAGTGATACCTGTTCCAGCACCTACGTTTAAAGTAACCGAGCCACCTAAACTTACACTACCTCCATTTGCAAGTCCATTACCAGCGGTTACGGTAATACTGCTGTTAACCAATTTAGCATTGGTGATACTAGAATCTTTTATGAATAACTGATCAGAGCCATTCACCCCAATCATTACATCGTCGTACTTAGCACTAATCGTTAAGTCACGAGTACCCGTAACGCTTATCGCATCACCGCCCGTTATCGAACGAATATCTCCCCCTACGTCAATCCAAGAACTGCCATTCCAAAAGTAAATACTCTTGTCTCCAGTTGTGCTGTCGTAGTAAATCTGACCTTCTACTGGAGATGATGGTGCAGTACCTAAATTGTGTATTCGAGCGTTTTGCAGCTCGCACTTATTCAAATCAATCGGAGATAGATACTTCATATATACAAATATAACTAATTTAAGTAAGCCTTGCCACTGAACGTTGCACAGAACGAGACAACAACAGAGTTTCTACTTGTATACTCTACATCTCCTATAACCTTATTGCCTGCGCTATCTACAACACTCACAGACGGGTATTTATCTAAATTATGATTAATAGTCCAACTAGAAGAAGCAGAACTTTGAGTATGTATATATGTTGAAACAGAAGAAGCAGGTCCACTATCTAGCTCTCCTATTATTTTTCGTAAAGTTATTTCTTGCTCACGATATTTCTTATCACGAGTTTGTTTAAAGAGCCTAGCTAAATCATTAGCCCTCTTAGTTAATTCTTGCTTAGTTATTTCAAACGCCATCGTTTAACCCTTTCCACATTTCAATTAATCGTGGATCAGGGTAAACATCGCTTTTGTCATAACGAACTGAAACATGAGTATATAAACCAGGATCGCCAGATAGGGCTCTCGTAGTTACATCCCAGACATCCTCATTATAATCTAAAGGAATATTGTATCTCTGACCCCAAAACAATAATAGTTTACGAGTACTTTCTATCTGAGCGTCTGTATATTTGTGCCAATATCTAGACCCTCTGAATTCCTTGTCTAGTATGCAGACATCAGGCTCATGTATAACATGACCATAAACACTCTTAAAGTAATTTCTCTCAGGCTTCAAAGGGCCATAAGAACATAACTCTATTCCTATGCTTCCCTTATCTAATGATATATATGGTAATCCCTTACTTTCAAATGCTGATTCTCTGAGACCCAAATGATAGGCCCAGTATTTAGAAGAAAAAGCCTGTACAATTGTACCATCCCTAGAAATACAAACAGCCGTACCTATACGGGCACGGTCTTGATTCCAGATATCAATAGTACGCTCACCCGTTGGGCCTCCGACCGTATGATGCAAATATATCTGCTTCTTAGGATGCTCTTGAGCAATGTATTGCCCAGAATTTAACGGATGCTGTTTAAGGTTTAAGTCTTCTAGTTTTATCATTATAAGTCTCCTGATATTGCGTACTCATTAACACCTGTAACCATAATCTCTACCCTTCTACTTCCAGGACTTTTGCCTGTAAAAGAAAGGCTTGTTCCACTACTAGATGGTCCTATAATAGTTCCTGAAGTATCTTGAACTTGTACGTCTCCAGAGCTTAAGTTTACTATAGAAAAATGATTACCAGACGTATTACAATTTAAATTCACAGTCATAGTTCCACTAGTGTGTTCGAATATATATACTTTCCCAGTGTCACTATCGCCTATACTTACCGTAGTAGCCGTTGTCTCCCTTGATACAGTCCTTTGGGTGTATTGTACGCTTGTAGGAAGCAATCCAGCATTTAATGTACCAGATGTGATATTACTTGCACTTAAATTTCCAAGAAGCCTCCCATCTAAAGCAGGTAATCTATTTGTAGCTAATTCTACCTCTACAAGCTGACCTGGCCCATTAAAAGTATTCCCCTTTAATGTAACATTACTACTTAAGCGAGCATCATTAAGTGTTCCAGAGGTAAGGTCTCCTGCATCAGTTGTAGGACTTCCACCTCCACCAACAGCACTGGACAATGTTGAATGACTAACCTTCTTGGTTACACCAGCCGCTGTATCAGATGAGTCTACAATAATGTAATAATCATCATTCGCTATCGAGGTTAACTCTTCAAGTTCCGTGGTTCTTTTTGATTCTAATGGCATTATAGTTCTATTTTATATCCGTTTTGTTGTAATACGAAAGCTCCATTCTGCAATAAAATAAAGCCTCCCAGTTTTGTTTTGTCCGACAAATCTTTGCCTTTGTCTGTATCTAAAAAGTCTTCTATGTCTTGCTGGCTAACAGAACACGTAGAACAATTTTTACTCCACCTGTTTGCTACAGAAATGAGCTTATCTAAATTCTCATCATCGTAACAATCAATATTTTCTAAACACCAAAGAAGGAAAAGACCTTTCTTTTGACTCTTCTCATCCTTATAACAAGGAGTATCATACTTTTTCGAATTTGAAATCTTTTTTTCTGCATGACATAGAGCATTTCTAACAGCTAGATATGTGCCAATATAACTATATAGCGTAGCAAATACCATTAGCAATTACATTTAATACAGTATGGAGAACAGTCTTTTAATGCGTCTTCTATTTCATCATATAACTCTTGAGCTAATACATATTCCTCGCATTCAAAAGCTTGAACCATTCTGTCATATAAGTTTTTTATCTCCTCATATCCATTAGTATCCATATTGCCTAACGCAAGTTCACCAATGGAGCAACGTAATTTATTATCCCTTAAAGAATATTTTGTCACCTCAGTTGGCGTACCACTTATTGTGTATGTCACAACATACTTGTATATGCCATCAGCAAGTGTAAAGGTAGGAACAACAGTAGACACATCTTTATAAACATCATAGGCACGATCTGTGCTTGTAAAATAGGTTGTTCCTATTAAGGACGCTGATCCTATTGTAGCAGATGTACCAGGAGTGAAAATGTCCAAAGATATCGCAGTAACCGGTGGGTTAGTGTACGCATCGTTCGGAGACCCCCAGCCACCTGGCTTAGTCACAGCATTATAGTCACCCGTAACATCAGACAATATTATACCATCTTTGTTATTGGTAACCTCTACTTTTATTTCTAGTGCCATAATTCAAATATACGAAAAAATGAAGACTTTATTTGTTTAGCTCCCTATATTTTGGCTCCCACTTTGGCTGTTCGGCACTTTCAAGAACATTTATTAAATCAGTATCGCTAAAGTAGTCTTTTAGAACATTCATATCTCTATCGGTTAACAAACCTCTATCCTTCATTGTTCTTATAATCCTTTTATTTCTTGCGGCTAAGAAATCTTCTCTGTACTGCGCCTCCGCATCTTGCAAGGTTTTTTGCAATCCGTCTAAGGCCTCTTCAATATATTTCTTTGCCTCTTCATCCGTTTTGGAGTTTTTAATTAGCTCTTTGTGAGATGCCATTGTTCTACCATTGTTTTCGTAGTTTTTTATCGCCTGATATCTATACTCGCCTTTAATTCTTAACTCGTCCCTGTATATATCATTAGGCAAGATGAAACTTTTGTTTTCCTCCGCATCCGAAGCTGTTAGCACAAAGTTATTTCTAGTTTGTCTATCAAGAATAGACCAGAACTTATTTGCATCTCCTCCTACATTAGCGTAAACATCAGCCATGTAAGCATAATCAACAACAAGTTGACGAATATTTCTATGCTTATCAGCCTCATTACCATAATATTCTGGATCTAACATAGTCTGCTTTCTATAGCTAGGGAAATTAACTGTAGACTCCATATAAGACAAGAAAGTATTTGGCTCAGATATAGTTCTTCTCTGACTCAAATCTTCTCCAAATGTTCCAATTCTATTCTTGTAATACTCACTTCTCATCATGCCTAATCCCAAGAATCCATTTCGACTCAATTTCATATGCGCCCTAGTAAGCAAACCTCCCATATTTGGACCTTCCTCTCTAATCATTTTCACATCATACATAGACTGTGTTTTTTCCGCTTTCATTTTACTGTAAGGAGACCCAAGTAAGGATGGGGCAAGGAAAGCACCAGAAGCACCAACGACATTACTTAAAAACTCGCCTCCTCTTTCTGTTGCCGTTAATTCTGTGTTTTCTAAGCTCTTAAGAAAATCTGAGACCGTTTTAATAGAAGGAGTCTGTTTAAATGTACTGCCTGTTATTGCGGACGCAATAGTACCTGCATCAAATATAAGGTGCATGCCTTCTGTCTTTTTGTTTGCATCACCACCAACTACTTTTTGTTTCTCGTACAGGTTAGTCAAGTAACCAATAGTATAACTTGTATATGTACCCAAATTGGTAATGTCCATATACCCATCTCCTGGCTTAAATCCACCTCTTTTCTTATAAAACTCTTCTCCTGTCAAGTTAGGATTTTGAGCTTTTGCTGATAACCATTCTCTTAGGTAGGTTGTATTTATACTGTTTCTTCTATACCCTAATTCTGGTTCAAGCACTCTGATTTTTTCTGGATCAGCATCAGAAGCGATAACCGCCCCACTCGCTGCAATTAAATAGTACATGCCATACATTAATGCACTGCTAGTAGGAATATCTCCAACAGCCTGAACTAATCTTTTTCTAGACACATATAAATCAGCCAAATCCCTTTCCATATTCATCCTTTCCTCAAAGGACATTTGTTTCATCCTCTTATTGATATCGTCTTGTACAGCAGGAGAACTAATATCATCTCCTGTATACACCTCTATATCTGTCTCTCCAGACGGCAAGGGTTGACTATCTTTAGATGTATTTTTTGATGTTATTCCATATTTTTTATAAAAGTCTTTTAAAGACTGATTGTACATATATGCACGATATGTAGAAGATACAATAGCTCCTGCTGGATTTGTTCTAGCCAATATCTGCAATATAATATTTGAAGGAACCGTTACAAACGGGAACAAAGACCATTGAAACACATCTGCAACTTGAACACCAACATTTGCCGTTCTATATGCGAACTCCGTGCCTCTTTTGCCTTTTGCTTTTGCTTTTAAAGCCTCTTGATATGTAGAATTCAATAGTGACTTTATTTTTTTTCTCATCGATCCAATTGCGCCTCTACTGATGAAGTTATCGGCAAAGAAAGTAGCTCTTAAACCCTCATTGTAGAATGGATCTTCTCTGTCCCTAAGAATTGTTTCCATCATCAGGGCTAAGTTTCTCATCTCTGTTTGGTCATTACTCCCTTTCTGTAATACGGCATCTGATTCTGATGGTACTGCAGCGAGAGTTGTACTATTATTGGGTTCTGAGGCCCGTCTTCTAAGATCTTCCATCATAGACAAAGGCATTCCCTCGTACGCAAAGTTCTGACTCAATGATACGTATTCAAGCAATGTGTGCATTGCCACGGCATTAGATGTGAATCTATCCGCACCCAAAGGCATAAGTCTTGCTTCTACTTCAGGCAAAAACCCTAATGTTGCTCTCATCAAAGATCCAACAACAGAGTATAGCTTTCCATCTGCTAGCCTGTAGTCACCATTCTCCATTTGTATCATCATAGCCTGCATTGTATCTGCAAACTCCTCAGTTGTCATATTCTCTCTTGCACTAAACTTAGTCACTGTATTTCTAAACAAGTTTACTAGGTTGCTAGCATCTCTAAATGAGTTTATAGTTGCCATTTGATCATAAAACTTAGAAGACTTGCTATCCGGCAATTGCCCTTTTAAAAAGCTATCTTTTGTTTGCCTCCAAGACCTATGAGCACTATACTGATACATTCTTCTATACAAATTAGCCCTATCGTTTTTGGAGTAAAGCCCAAGTTCTGATTTCAAGCCAAGTCTTCCAGAAGGAATCATCATATCGGCAGCCTTTCTAAAGAACCTTCCAACGAGCCCCATACGCTTAAGCAACGCCTCTATGTTTGAAGCGATACTCAAGAACACAGTATTTGTAGACAATAAAGACAATGCATCATTTCTTGTGAGAACTTGACTTGCAAATCTAAATTGAAGCCTTGGATCAGCAGAAATAATAGCCAATCTTTGCTGTGCTTTCTCATACTCTATATCTGCATCTCTTAGAATCTTTGCATTCTCATCATTAAAGTCTTTAAAGAAGTTTTCTCTAGCTTTCTCAAAATTACTCTTAGCTCTTTCGTTTTCTGCTACAGCATTTTTTATTTGCTGCTCAAATGCTGGAGAAATAGCTATACCTTTAGACTTGATGTGATCGGTTATAATCTCACCTTTTGTCTTTGAGTTAAGCTCTCTTACTATTCTTAACACCCTACCTGCAAAGCTAGCTAGCTCTGATATAGCCTGTATATTGTTTGCATCTGATGTATTTATCTCGTTTTTAATTTCATTTAACTGAGTCCCAACGTCATTGAAGTCTCTTGCCTTTCTGATTTTGTCTATAATCTTTTTAAGGGCAGGAAGAGTTGGAGTTGCAGTAGATAAATGTTTGTTAATGTAATTTATTATAGCCTCAGATTCCATTATAGACATCTCCTCAGCTCTATCAGATAGCTCTTCCATCGACATAGTCAATTTAAAGCTTCTTGCATCATCTGTCAACGCCTCTTTTACGGTAGAATCAAACTGAGGGTCAGTGACCATATTCTCAATTGTTCTTCTATAGTCTGGACCAAATATTGAGTCTAGTGCTTTCTGTGGTACTCCGTAAGTAAACAAAGCAGTATAAAGCTCAGTATCTGTAAACTTGATTTTTTCACCCTCTGGAACCTCAATAGGCCTTCCTTGATTATCAGTAAGCCCTTTAGTATCTCCCTCAGGCAAATACTTGCCGTCATATTGCACAAATAAAACACCATCTCTTAGTTTCTGAATTATCTTATCTAATCCAGTACCAACTATGTACTTGTCTACAAAGTCAATGATTCCTTGCTGTCTTTTATTCCAGTTATTAGAGTGAGTATCCCACGCCTCTAATGCCTTACTAGTAACATATGAATCGTACTGACTCATAAACTTTGACCCATGATTACTATACCTCATAGATTCATAACCATACTTTGTGAATAGGTTTGCTAAAGCCTCTTCTTCCGGTATGCCCTGATCCATCATTGACTGATAATCACTATCTATCTTTTGCTTGTTTTCGTTTATCTTAGAAGATCTAGACCTCTTAACACTGTATGTAGAGGTTGCCTGATCCACATCTTCAAGTATCAATTCTCTATAAAGAGGAGTCACGCCCATTTCGTTATGTCCATCAAAATCAACAGGCCCTTTTGACAAGAAGCTAGGGATAATAATAACATCTTGACTACCACTAGCATTGTCATCTAAATAGAAAGGAGCTACAGCCCTTTTGAAAGAAGTGTTATACAATCCCCTTCTCATGTTTCTACCTTTCTTAGCATCGGCAGCACCCTCAACAGGTGTAAAGGAAACTTCTTTGATATTAATATCTGGGAACGCTCTAAACACACTAGAAATAATCTTGGGCATTAATGCAAATACATCAGACCCTAGGTTTCTTGTGGCATAGCTGTAATCCCCTGTAAAAGAAACATATATTCTAGCTCCATCCGTATCTCTGCTTGCGATACGAGCGTCTACATTGTATGTAATTTTACTAGTTTCTCCTGGGACTTCTACAAAAGTGCCATCTGCTTGCTGTTCTCTTTTAGCAGTTTCAAACTCAAAGCTAATATTTCTACTAGAAGCACCACTAAGCTTATACTTATCTGAAGTCCCTTTTCTACCCAGACTTTCAACAAATTCATTAAAGTCAACATTAGTTATTTTCGTAAGCCCTTTAACTTTACTTTGTTGAGAAGGAGGAGATATATTTAACCCCACAGCCTCATCTCTAAGCCAATTGTTAAGGTTTTCTTCATAGTTAAAATGAACTTCTCGAACCCTCACAACTTCAGACTCTTCTGGCTGTCTCAAGGTCATCATTTCTTTTTCGTTTAAGTACGAAGAAACTTTATTTAGATTTTCTTTCCCATACCCATGAAAAACAAGCCTTGTATAATGCCTGTTAAGATAATGTGATCTCATACCTGCTTGCGTTGTTGGGCGTAACCCCCTCATAATATTTGAGAATTGATTAGCAGCTAAATCAATATATTCATCGTAAAAATTATCGAATGTATTACCACTAAAATCAAATAAATAATCGTCTCTATTGATATCTGATAAAGAATCGTCAAGGCCAAGCCTTCTTCTACTACCAGGAGTTAAAATATTTGTATCAAGAATAGCTCCCATTCTGTTTACAAAATCCGCATACTGATCAATTACTGCTTGATCTGATTCGGAAACAAAATTAAACCTATTGCTTTCTTTAAACTCGTTTATAGAATCTACAACATATCTCCAATCTCCTATTTTTTTTATAGAATTTTCACCTCTAGCTTTTGTTTGTAAAAACCAATCAACAAATTGACTGCTTATACCTTGAAGTCTTCTAGGGTTTCTAAGCAAGGGATTTACGTTTATGGTTTCATCCTCTATTAAAAACCTAGAAGACTCTAATAATGGATCTATGTTTTGATCGGACAAATAATTTTTATAGCCTAAAAGATTGTCTTTTATTTTATATACTGTATTAAAGCCGTATTGAGCTTCTCGTTCAGCATACTCTTTGGCCTCTAAGGTTTCTGGGTCTTTTTTCTGATCCAGAACCTGAGTGTCTACCTCAAAAGCATTTCTTGGATCAGCAAGCATTTCTGCAAAATGCCATATTGGTTGCTCTACATTATTGAAGTTTACTTGATCTAAGTTTATCTTATTTGCAAAGTTTAAACTCTTGATCATTTCAACAATCTTATCCCATATATCTTTTAATGCCTTGTAAATACCACTGTCCATATCGTACTTGTCCTGTACAAATTCAGACATGTGAAATAGTATTTCATCATTCAGTATATCGATAAAACCGCTAGACTCTACGTCTATGCCTAAGTTTGGCTTGTTTTTAAGTATACCGTCCAATAACAAGCCGCCTGATGGATCTTGCTCTAGGATTTTGTTTATTGGGTATGCTTCGGTTTCTATTCCTGCATCCTGAATTATTTTTAAATTACGGCTTTCTCTAGCATGCAACCTTGAGGCAATGTTCTTATATAATTGAGAGTTCTTGTCTCTGAGTGCCGATCTCACCATATTGGTATACTGAGTGACATTCTGATTCTTGATCATCTCTATGAATACCCCTGTATAAGCGTATATAGGAGCAGACATGTCTACATTGGCCATGTGGAAAGTTATTTTACCATCATATCCAATTGAATATATTTTACGGTCAGCCGTATCGTTAAAGTCAAGCTCATATGCCGTATTCAATCTTGCAGCAAATTGATCCGCTAGATTTTTAAAAGTATCTACCTTTTTTTGATCTGAGGCCAAACTCCTCTTGACAATCGGAGAGTTCAACAACAAGGCTCTTCTTTCCTCTGTGGTTAAAGCGTTTGGATCAGTATTTGTATCAGGCAACCTTGTTCCTGGGAATATACTTTGAGCAGCTTGTTGAGCTACTGGTACAGACCCATTTTTCATTGCCTCACCAAAGTTTTGATTTACTCCGTACTCACCATCCAATAAGAACTGGTTGTATCCGGGCAACTTAGCATTAAACTGAGGATGAACTAGACCTTTGTCTTGAATAGCCATGTAATCAGCCTTAGGATCCAATGTGAATCCACCAAAAACACTTCCCCAACCAGCCCTAAGGTCTTTTGACCCTTCCACTATCATCTTATCTCCAACAAAGAATGGCTCTCCAAATTTATTATGGAATTCTAATTGACTGAGACCCAAATCAGCCATAATCTTTTTAGCTTGTGGAGATGCTGCTGTGATCTTGTCTTCTGAAGTCTTAGGAACTATCGCATTGATTATGCCTTGTCTTGCCTTGAAAGACACACTTGGGTCTGTGAATGTTTTAATAAATTGCTCTACACTCTCAGGACTATTGAAATCGGTCTGTCTTAAGTCTTTAATAAACTTCTCTTCGGCCTTTGCTCTGAATTTCTCCATTAACGGATTAAAGACATTCTGATCATTTTCTTTAAATGCCTTTCTAGCTAAAGAAACATCTTCTTCGTTACCGAAGTTGTACATTATGCCTTTAGTGCTTAAAGTATAATTAATTATAGAAGTTTTTAGCTCTTCCGCTTGCTTTGCAGTTAGTCCCTTAGAAGGTATACTGCCGAACGCATAATTAGCAGCATAATAGTTTCCTAAAGAAGACTTTGGAGAAGATAAGTTTATTAGAACAAGAACTGGCTCACCGTTTCTAATTTCGTTAGCTATACTTACAGCAGTCTTAACAGTTCCAATATTTACAGATGCAAAACCTATATTATTGTCTATGTTTTTCTTAGCAGCCATGTATCCATAACCACCCATAACGAATAGACCAGTTTCCTCGTTATAAGTAAAACCAGTATTATCGCTTGTTATGAGCATTACAGCTCCTTCATGTTCCTTTATCTTTTCCTGTAAAGAATATACCGGCAAGTCGTAAGCTAAGTCAACAGTACCCTCTCTCTTGCTAAACTGATCTAGTATTGGAGTTAAAGACTTGGATCTTCTAGATACTGCCTGAATTGTTCCGTTTTCATAATTACCATCAATTGCATCTTCTGGATTTATTTCCTTAGGAACCATGAATCCACCTTGAACCCTTTCAAACTTGCTCTCGTCAAATTTATTACCTTCTGCTAAAGACTTAGATATATAATTTAAAAAGTCAATTGCGTTTTTCTGATTAGTATAATATTGGAATATGTCTATGCCTATTTTGTCCTTGACAAATTCCGCTATTTTAGTCATTAAAGAAGCAACGAAGCTCTGTTCTAAAGGAGTTTTAGCAGCAGCACCTAAAGCTCCAAGCTGAACTAAAAACTCTTCTGCTGTTTCTGCTTCTCCATAAGCTCTTCCCTTTAAGAATTCATCTAACGATCTTCCGTATTTACCAACGACAGAGTCTACAATATTTTTCATATCTGTGAGAGCCTGCTCGTCTACTTCTATTCTTGATTGACCGGTATCTGGATCAATAATTACCTCACCAAATGCCTTTGCAATGGCAGCGTGAACTATCTCATGAGATACAACTTCTAAGTTTTCTACATTATTTGTATCAGAAAGGTTTATATGTATAGAGGTTTCTCCTGCAGTAGAAAAGAATCCATCATCGGTAACTCCTTCTTCTCTTGCCTTCGTCTCTTCAAACAAAGCATCTTCAAAGCTCTTTTGATCAGTGTGTACAATAATCTTTCCGTTAGGGAATAAAGATTTATAAGACTGTAATTGTCTTTTTACATCTGATAAAACTTTCTGAGCTATATCGTCATCTTTGTTCTCTTCAATTAACGCATCTAACTCTTCTGCATTTATTGCATCAAATGCAACCTTACCGCTTAACGCTTTCGGGACTTTGACTTGCTTTTTTTCTTTGGCAGTGACTTGAGGTTCTGTTTGGGGTTCTCCTTGCGCCATATCTTGGCGAGCTTGGGTTTCTTGCTGTACAGGTACTTCACTTGCGATTTGCTCTGGAACGGCATATTTATTTGCTAATTCTGCTAATTTAGTATCAAATTCAGATTTTAAATCTGCATCACTTGGTGTATTCTTTTTATTTGAGTTTCTAGCTTTAGATGCTGCGGCTCTTTTCTTTGCATAATCCTTTTGCAGCTCTCTTCTCTCTGCATAAAAGTTACGCATATTATGCTGAGTAGATGCTGCAGCATTAACAAATTTATCTACTTTTTTATTTTTGGAATCAATAGACCAAGTCCCCTCACCAATACCCGCAAATAAGTTTGTAGCTAGTTGCTGATTCATGGCTAGCTCAGACATAAACCTATCGGATGTGGTTGCGTATACTATCTTGCCAGTATTGTCTTTGACAACGGCTATATCTACGTCTTTTTCCTCATCCTTAACAGTTTCTATGTCTTCGTCTATCTTCTTAACCAATTCATCTATCTGCTTTTTCTTCTCTTCTGTTTGCGCTTGTTCTTTTTGATTCATTAAGTCTGACCTATCAGACATTAAAGATATCATTGCTATCCTTCTACCCTCATCAGTAACAGACCCCTCAGCCACCTCGCCAAGCTCAATAAGTCTACTTACTGTTGTTTGTAAAGCCCGATACTCGTTTTTGTCTATTTTACCAGACATATACAATTGATATGGTACGGACTTAGCTCCATTCTCACCGAGATCATTTCTCATGTTTTCAACCAAAGCAGACAATCCTTTTTTCTCTAATGCCTGTAGGGTTTTTACCATGGTGCTCTGTCTTTTTAATTGAACTTTTGTATCGTAAGCACCAAAAGTTCCAGACAATCCACCACTACCAATAGCGACATCTACAAAGGTCCTTTTGTCCATGTAATCGGTATACTTGCCTTCAAATGGCTGGTCTTCTGGATGCGTCAACTCCCACACATTCTTTGCAAGAAAATAGGATTGTGCACTTTCTTGAAAAGTAAACTCAACCCCAGTATCTAGTGCGGTATTTCTAGCTACAAGGTACGCTCCTTGTGCAAGTGTCTTAATAGGTGTTTTATTCAAAAATATACCCATCTCCCAACTATAAGTAGGCATAAGAAGTGTTTGGGTCCTCCATTGCTTTCCTGCTAGTTCATAAGCCTTTGATACCGATCCAGTCTGCGCTAACCCTGTGTTGTAGGCTTCTGACACCTCCATGGCTGTATCGCCCACAAAGGCAATTGAGGCCGCCAAACCTTGGTTACCGGTTATTTTACCTACTCCAATAGCGAATGCCAGGTCTTCTCCTGATTTTAGAACAACGCCTACAGACTCTTTTAAGAACTCTCCTGGGTTTTCTGCAATTCTAGATCCAAATTGCTTCCAAGACTCTCCTTCCCTCATTGCGGTTGGGTTGTATAGCTCATTGTCAAAGTGAACAGCATTAGTAGCAACATCATCAAAATATCTACTTAAGGTATTGCTTCCACCGCCAAACTTATCTAGCAAAATAGACATTCCTTGCATTTTATCATACCAGGTTTTAGCTAAAATATTCCCATAATATGACATTACCCCTTGATCTCTTACTGCATCTATTTCTCCTTGCTTTAAAGATGCATATTCTGCTATCGACTCTTTTCTCAGCTCTTTAAATAATTCCTTGATTAAAGGATCTCCCTCTTCTTTAAATAGGAAATCGTATGCCCCCTTTATATCCTTATCGTATGCGTTTTTGATTTTTCTTTTAAAGTCTACGAATTCTGATTTTGCGGAATTGTTTATTCTTTCTAACTGCTGATTGCTTTCTGCTATTGCGTCTTGCAATAAATCTGCATCTGACAAGAACTCGTCCATTTGCTCTTGCGTCTGGAATTCATACTTTTTCTTGTCTGTATTAAAGAAGGGAGTGTATTTTGAATCAAAGTTTGAAATCGCCTGTTTTTGCACATCTGTGACTACATTGATTTCTGGCTCATATTTACTCTGTATATCTAATAAACCTTGATTTATTTGAGCACTATACTTGTCGTTTATCTCATTTGCAATTGGCTCAAATCTATAGTTTATTTGTTCAACTACTTTATTATAATCCTCATTGCCTTCAGCCTTTAAATCTTCAACTTTATCGTTCATTATATCGACGATAGCCGTTTGAGTCAAACCCTGCTCAATATCATTTAAAAGAGACTGTTTTATGATTTTGTATGAATTGCTTTCTCTAAAAGTAGTCCAGTCACTTTTTTCTCCTCTAAGTTCTCTAATAACAAATAGCTCTGAGTTCTCATACCTCTCTTTGAGATAGGCCTCTACCTCTTTATCGTCTGGTACTCTATTGTACTTTACAACGTCTCCATTAATACCTTTTGCAAGAGAACTTTCTGGGAGCATGGTTAATCTGTCTAAGGTATTTCTATTGAACTCCTTTACCACTACAACACCATCCTCGTTCATGTATCTATCTTTCTCTTCCCATAAATAAGAAGATAAAGACTCAGGATCTTGTTCCTCTTCAGCAATAACTTGAGAAGCTCCTGTCCATAAACTGTTTACATTAGCTTTAATATCTGACTCAATACCAGCTAACTCATTATCGAAAGCCTCTATATCTCTTTCGTATGGAGTTTTTTCTTTTGGTTTTAAATAGTCATCATTATTGCCAGAAAGCCACATCAAATGCGCTTCGCCTTGCAAAAGGCCACTAGTTATAAATTGCACGGGAGCAGAAATGGCCTGTGCATACATGCCTGGAGTCTCTATTTTCGACTTCTCCCCCCTTACACGCTCGTACTCTTCAATAGAGTTGTTAAGAGATTCAGCTATATCGTCCTTTATAGGGCCTACGTATACCTTAGGCTTCCCCCCTCGAACACCTTTATCGGTCTCCCTGATGAACCTAGATGATTCTGGCTCTTCGTCTATAGGTTGCTTAATGAACCTTTCTTCTACTTGCTCACCTCCATCCGAACTCAATTCGGAAGTAAAATCCTCTTTTTTTTTTACAGGAGGATCGGTAGGCTCTGGTACAGCCTCTTCAAATTCATATATATCCTTTAGCTCTTCAATCGCCCCCATATCGTCTCCAACATACTCATTGAAGGCCTCTATATTTTCAAACTGACCTCTAAAAGACTCGTCAGCATTGTAAAACGAATTATATATTTCTTGATTCTTCATTATTTGTCAAATTTGAAATTAAGCATAAACTCAGAGAACTCATCTACTGTGATATCGCCTTTGTTATATTGATTGTACATTTTGTACATTTCTGGATTTTTTATTTTACCACTCTTTACCATTTTGTGATAACTGTTCATTTTTTTCGCCATGCCTGTCAGCTCGTTGATAGTTGTTTGCTCTACGTTAACTTCTGATTTAGAACCCATAGAGAAAGCCAGATTACCTACCGATCTTAACGGAACATACAAATCACCTCCATCAAACTCATAGTATATTTTAAACCCAGTTGCTTTTTTAAGATCTTGATCTGTAAACATACCGTGATCTTTTTTGTCTTTAGGGTCTATTCTATAGGGTTTAATAGCTAATGCTGTCAGATTGCCTTTTTTCTTTGAACCAGAATAAGGATTACCTTCCCTGTTTATTGCCCCTCTGAAGTTGGGTATCGTAAATTCTTCTTGTTTAGGCCTTACGACTGCAAACATTGGAGATTGCTTTTCAACATTCTTACCAGCTACTGCAATGGTTGTTGCAGCAGATGTAAAGTTAAGACTTGGCCCATATGGCTTGTTAACTATACCCCCGTTTCCAGTATAAACATTTACGCCTCCAACAGACTCGTAAGCAAGTTGAACAAATTTTTCGCCTTCTTTTAATAAGCTACTTTTCACCATTGCCTTCTCTTCTGGAGTAAGATCTAATGGATCCTTTACATTAAGTTTCTTATAATCTATGTACTGCTCAATAAAACCAGGGTTCTCCATGAAGTTGTTATCGGTAGCAGATTCTATTGTTGGAATTGTAACGTCTGCATCTAATCCTCCCTCAAGCCTAAAGGTATTTGCATCTGCATTCGTCAATGGCAATGCCTTCTTGGTCATCATTTTGCCTTGACCTACAGATATTGGCTTAGGAGCTTCTGTAGCTTTAATATTGCCATAGATATCTCTAAATGTCTTGTTCATATCTATCCTCTCAGCACCTAAAGCAGTTGTTATTACCTGACCTGAGTTGTAATCAAAAACACCTGGTAATGGATCTTTAACCATTTTCTGTATAAAATCAGAGTTCCAGCTAGTTGAAGCATCCATTCTGTTTTTTAATTCTCTAGCGTCGGGTCTGATCCACATATTATTGTCTGTGAATATATCGTCTGCCGCTTTAAGGTTGTCAGAAATAGCACTAAGACTAGATATATTTGAGCTTGTTTCGTATATCTTTTTATTAGCACTTACCACCCAGTCTGGGTTGCCGCTATTAGCTCCTCGTACAACAGTATTTATAGCATCGTTAAACTCAGCTGATGCAGGTACCTTAATTAGTTTATGTACATTCTTAGCCGGCTCA
>Ga0181606_10002040_pt1 | contig 17458 bp, 15 predicted proteins | sample 041ome_10_FD_132994 | JGI IMG/M metagenome (GOLD analysis project Ga0181606, IMG submission 132994) | Coastal salt marsh microbial communities from the Groves Creek Marsh, Skidaway Island, Georgia - 041412US metaG (megahit assembly) | ecosystem: Environmental > Aquatic > Marine > Intertidal... | reverse complement strand
GGTTTCCAGAAACTGCCAGCAGTGTTAACCTACACACCTTATTCAAGTTAACGCAAGAGCGCACAGAAATGAGTTCAGCATCTGCCGATTTATCTACCCACCAACCCAAGCAAAACGCTGTTAGGCAAGTTGAAGCCAACGTTGGAAGTCGCTGGTCGCGCGAACAGGTGAGGGAGTTATTCGAGCTTCCCTTTATGGATTTGTTATTTCAGGCACAGCAAGTCCATCGCGAGAATTTTCAGGCTAATACAGTTCAACTATCCAGCTTGCTAAGCATCAAGACCGGCGCTTGCCCGGAAGATTGCGCCTATTGCCCCCAGTCAGGACATCACAACACCGGTCTTGAGAAAGAGAAATTACTGCCAATCCCTGAAATTCTTGAGGCCGCTAAAGCTGCCAAGGATAAAGGCGCCAGCCGGTTCTGCATGGGCGCTGCCTGGCGTTCACCCAGTGACCGGGACCTACCCCAGGTAGAAGCGACAGTTAAGGCTGTCAAGGAGCTTGGCCTAGAAACTTGCGCCACTTTGGGAATGCTGACCGGAGAGCAAGCCAAACGACTGGCGGAAGCCGGTTTGGATTACTACAACCACAATCTGGATACATCTGCTGAATTCTATAACCACATCATCACGACCCGCACCTACCAGGACCGGCTGGATACGCTGCAACACGTCCGCGACGCAGGCATGAACGTATGCTGCGGTGGCATTTTTGGCATGGGCGAAGATGAAAACGACCGCATAGGGTTGTTGACAACCTTGGCAAACTTGCCAGAGCCCCCAGAGAGTGTGCCCATTAACAACCTTGTTCAGGTTGCTGGAACTCCGCTGGAAGGTGTTGAAAAACTCGATAATTTTGACTTTATTCGAACCATCGCCGTCGCACGCATCATCATGCCGAAATCTTACGTACGCCTATCGGCTGGACGTGAAGAAATGAACGATGAAATGCAGGCACTCTGCTTTATGGCCGGCGCCAACTCCATTTTTTATGGGGACGAGCTTCTGACCACTGAAAACCCTTCTGCCGACCATGACCAGGCTCTTTTTAAGCGTCTGAAAGTTACAACCGAATAAAACATTTATGCCTTGGAAAGACGCACTCGCTGAAGAGCACCGCGAGCGCCGGGAGCGCGCTCTGTGGCGAACAAGACAACAGCTTAACAGCCCTCAGTCCGTGGAAGTTATTCGAGGCAGCAATCGCTTTCTTAACTTCTGCAGTAATGACTATCTGGGACTGGCAAATCATCCACGATTAAAGGAAGCCGCTGTTACTGCCAGCAAAACCTGGGGAGCAGGCTCAGGTGCCTCTCATCTGGTTTGCGGCCATCAGGCAAGTCACCATCGACTGGAGGAGGAGCTGGCAGACTTCGTTGGCGCTCAAAGTGCATTGCTCTTTTCTACCGGCTACATGGCCAATCTTGCCATTCCCCAGAGTTTTCTCAGCCGAAACGATCTACTTGTACAAGATAAACTCAACCATGCATCGCTGATCGACTCCGCTTCACTTTGCAGGGCAACTTTCAAGCGCTACCGACATAACGACATTAATCATCTGCAGAAGTCACTTAATACAGAAAAATACCGGCGCACCTTAATTTCTGTTGACGCCGTCTTTAGTATGGATGGCGACCAAGCACCGATTACCCAGCTTAGTGACATCGCGGAGGAAAATCAGGCGGTACTGCTCATTGACGATGCACACGGCTTTGGCGTTTTAGGGGAACAGGGTCGCGGCAGCTACAGTGCCAACCGCCTTATTCCCAACGGTCCAAGACTAATGCTGGGCACACTAGGTAAGGCTTTGGGCAGTTTCGGCGCTTTTGTTGCCGGTGATCGTGTGTATATCGACCACCTTAAACAGTTTGCGCGAACTTACACCTACACGACCGCCCTGCCTCCCGCCGTGGCTGAAGCCAGCAGAACCGCGCTATCAATATTACAAGACGAACCTTGGCGGCAAGAACAATTGCATCAAAACATAGAGTATTTTCGCAAATGTGTTGCCGACATAGGTCTGGAACTCATGTCATCCCAAACGCCTATTCAACCATTGGTACTCGGTGACGAAAAAAATGCACTTGCAGCCAGCCAAATTCTTGAAAATATGGGCATTTGGGTATCGGCAATTCGCCCCCCCACTGTTCCTGCTGACACAGCCCGTCTGCGAATAACCCTGACCGCGGAGCATAAACGCGAACATATTGATCAGTTGCTCGAAGGTCTCCAGCAAATTGGTGGTGACCATGGGCAGTAAACCGACTATGGTCTTTATCCACGGCTGGGGACTGCACAGTGGTGTATGGCAGCCACTTATCGATTTGCTGGAGGACCAATATAACTGCCTCTGTGTCGATCTACCTGGCTATGGCAAACGCTCAAGAGAACAAAGCCCAAGCAGCCTTGCTGCCCTGGCAGATGATCTATTGGAATCGACCCCGGACCAGGCACATTGGTGTGCTTGGTCTCTTGGCGGCATGGCTGCTCTAATGGCAGCCACAAGATCTCCACAGCATTTTCAGAGCCTGACGCTGATCAGTTCAACTCCAAAGTTCACGCATGGGAAAGATTGGCCACAAGGAATGGACCCTACAATTTTTTCCAATTTTTCTAAAGAGTTGGAATCCGACTATCAGGGTGGGATAAAAAAGTTTCTCCTGCTTCAGGCGGGTGCTGGATCAGTAGCGCGCGATTCAGTAAAAATCACCACGGACTTACTCAAAAAACATCCCGAACCCAGCAAGGAAACCCTAAGGTCTGGGCTGGCTATATTGAAAAAAAGTGATTTACGCCAACACCTGTCAAATGTCGATATTCCTTGTCGAATTCTGAGCGGTCGACGCGACCGCATAGTTCACCCAAATATCGGGCAACATTTAGCCAGTCTGCTGCTCAATTCAGAGCACATCGAGCTAAACAGCGGTCACGCTCCACACCTCTCGCACACCCAGGAGCTGGCCGATATCCTAAGACAACCTACCCTTAATTCTGTCGAAGCCTAAAGATGATACCCGGCATAGATAAACGGCAAGTAGAGCGACAGTTTTCACGTGCAGCTAGAACCTATGATGATGCGGCAGCTGTCCAGCATCAAATGTCCAATAACCTCATGTCGCTATTGATCGATGCCTTCACTGATAGTCCTGAGACTATTTTGGACATGGGATGTGGCACGGGTTACAGCCTGGAACAACTATCAAGCAAGTTTCCCCAAGCGCGCATGACCGGGATAGACCTTTCTCACAGCATGCTTATCATGGCTCGCCAACGCAATCCCCAAGCAACTTATATTCAGGCAGACATGGAATGCTTTCATTCAGAAACCAGTTTTGATTTGGTCTTTTCCAATGCCAGCATTCAGTGGTGTGATCTGGAAGCGGTTATACAAACGGCTAACCAGTGTTTGAATCCCGGCGGTTTATTTGTCTACAGCAGTTTTGGTCCAGGCACGCACCGGGAAATAGCGCGCGCCTGGAATATGGCGCAACCGGGGAAAGTTCATCATATCGATTTTCTGGGCGAATCTGATCATTTATCTGCACTTGAACAGTTTGATTTCGAGATGCTCAACCATAGACGCCAATTGATTGCGCCGCAATTTGACACCACTCACTCACTGCTCTACTCGATTAAGCAAACAGGGGCTACTAACGCATCATTGTTACGTGACAAAGGCCTGCTTAGCCGCGAGATCTATGCCCGTTTTCTGGAATATCTGGGGCAAACTTCCCCGCTCAAATTGAGCTACGAAACGCTTAGCTTTGTCGTTCGCAAACCTGATTAACATTTTCCATGAACGGTTTTTTTATTACAGGCACTGACACAGAAATTGGCAAAACCTACGCCTGTGTCAGCCTGATAGAGCACCTAAAGACGGATGGCTATCGTGTTGTCGGATTAAAGCCCATTGCCAGCGGCTGTAAAATTGTGGATGGGCAATTACGCAATGACGATGCCATGAAGCTCATGCAGTCGGCAAACGTTGAAATGGAGTACTCACTCGTAAACCGCTATGCCTTCAAACAACCGGTTTCGCCACATCTGGTCGCTGCCGATATGGGCGAAACCATATCGGCAGACCTGATAAAGAAGGATATTCAGCACGCCGTATCCTCGGCTGATATTTGCATTGTGGAGGCCGTTGGCGGATGGAAAGTGCCACTAGGGCAACTGGGCAGCAATAAAAGCTTTGATGTCGAACAGCTGGCTTTGTATTTAGAGCTTCCCGTCATCTTGGTTGTGGGGATAAAGCTGGGTTGCATAAACCATGCTTTGCTCAGTATCGAGAAAATACAAGCTTCAGGTGCCAGCCTTGTCGGCTGGGTCGCCAACTGCTGCGACCCTGAAACAGATCGTCCTCAAGATCAAATTGATAGCATCAGGGCTCGTACAAATGCGCCCCTGCTATGCACCCTGCCTTTTAATGCGGCTGCGGCTGAATGGTCATTACCAGATCTACCCTGACCTGATCTAATCAATCAGTTGTCCCTTGTCATCAATTTCAGGATAAGGCAGTTTTTTCCACTGATAGTAACGCTTTATTTTTGGATAGCCCCACTCAAAAGCCAGCCGCTTCATTTCGTCTTCCGACATAGAGGGCGTATCCAGCATCCCTATATCTTGGCGCTGCCGGATGGCCTCAGCCAGTATTAGGGCGCAAGCGACTGATACATTGAGCGATTCCACCAAACCCAGCATCGGCACATGAAAATGGATATCAGCCAAATCCTTGGCCTGCGCACTGGGGCCCGTTATTTCCGCGCCCATCAAAATAGCCGTTGGTCGGGTGAAGTCCACTTCGCGGAAGTCGACTGATTGCGCTGAAAGATCAGCAACACATAACTGCATACCCTGCTCTTTTGTCACTTCCAAACAAGATTCCAGCGAACGGTGCTTTACCAGCTCAACCCATTTATGGGTTCCCTGAGTGGTGCCGGCGAATCGCTTTTGCTTAAACCCTTCGGGGATGACTGCATGCATGCGTGGCACACCCATGGCATCGCAAGTCCTTCGGATTGCAGCCATATTCCTGCCTTTGTGAATATGGTCAGCGATGACAGTGAGATCTGGCTGACGTTTCTCTAGTACAGCACGGAATTTTTTATAGCGTTCAGGCGTCATTTCAACCGTTATATCTAAAGTTTTCGCAAACTCAATTCGGAAGTATTGAACTTAAGTATTCCCTTGGCGGAGTCCATCTGTAATTGTCCATCCTTGTCGACACCCAGCAATTCGCCCCGATGCTCATTTGTGCCATCAAACAGTCTCACCTGCTCATTTATAAAGCAGGCATTTTGGTTCCAGTAATCAGCAAAAGGGGCAAAGCCTGATTGCGGATAGAGATTAAGCATTTCCTGGGCATTGATAATGATTTCCGCTACTAACTGATTGCGAGAAACCTTGTAACCAAGGTCTTTAAGATCAACTGCGGGCTGATCAATGTGCTTTCGATCTTCCTTATTCAAATCCAGATTTAGGCCAACACCCATAATCACCTTGAGCTCTCCATCCGCTTCACCCGAGGCCGACACCAGCAGCCCTCCAAGCTTGCGCCCATTCGCGACGATATCGTTTGGCCATTTAAGTCCAGCCTCATGAACACCTAGCGAGGTCAAGGCACTGTGAACAGACACAGAAAACGCCAGACTCAGCCCGGAAGGATTTTGCGGCCAGGCTTGATAGACATGCGATAACGACATCATCAGGTTGCGATAAGGTGTAGAAATCCATTGGCGCCCCCGTCGGCCTTGCCCAAGCAACTGGGTTTCCGCTACAGCCACACCCAACTTACCAGAAACCTGTGGTTTGCCAGCCAAATGCGCATTGGTGGAGTCGAGTGTCGAAAATACCTCCAGATCTATCCCGGAGTGTGCAGATGGATCAATGTGATCAAGTATGTCGTCAGCGTCCAGCAGCTCAATATCTTTTGACAGGCGATATCCCTTACCAGCAGATGATTCAACAGGAATGCCTTCCGCCACCATACGATCTATCCGTTTTTTTATCGCAACACGCGATATCCCTAGCTGCTCACCTAATGCAGTACCGGAATGTATACCGGGTTTCGCCAGTAGCTTTATAAGTGGATCGGGGTCAGACACCGACACTCCCCTCCATGATTCAGAATGGTTGAATTATGGAGAGGAGGAAGGTCTGTGAAAAGGTTTTACTTTTGAAAGATACTCTTAATTGGCGCAGTTCTGGTAAATCGGAAAAAGGCGCGCACGTTCCAGACGCATACTGGCGATTAATTCATCACCTAAATCATTCAGGCTATGCTCCAAAGATTCAAAGCTGGAATGGCGGAAATCCAGTTTTGCATCAATTATATAAGCCGCCAGAAACCTGTTTAGTTTGCGTGTAAGTTGATTACTTTTTGCACGCGTACCATTCACGTCCATAACTTGTTGCGCATTTAAACTGGCGCTATGTTTTAGATAGCTATACAGCTTTACATTCTTTTCCATAACATAGCTATGCCAGACTTTTTTAAACGCCAGAAGAAAGCCCTCCAAAGAAGTATCATCCCGGCTTTTTACGGCCAGTGATAAAACCTTGAAGTCGGCATAGATTTTGTCCTGATAGTCCTTTAGTTGATTGATGAGACCAGGGTGAAACTTCAAAGGCTCTCCTTTCTGAACCTCCCTTCCCGCAGTCGCGACTTTACGCGATCGGTTAAATACAAACATACAAATACCCCATAAAAGTTAGAAAAACGCTTGTCTTTGACCCTTTGTGAACTATTTAATTTTTTATGTTTTTGACAAGCGGATTCGATAGTAGCAACGCAATTTTGATTGACTACTCTACAGACCAAAAATCGTGACTTACCGCACGGTTTTTTCTATAAAGGTATTTTCTGCTTCATTCAGAAATTCATAAATTCGATGAAAAACTAAAGAACCCCACGATTCCAAGGGCCACGAATGGCAAAGGTCACGCCGGGGGTTTGCACATTTGCAAACAACCAATTGCCAAAGAATGTCGCGCCAGCCCACTCAACGCTTTGATAATTGTCTACGGCGGAATCGTAGAAGTTAGCCTTTGTGCCTGGGTAGACTGAATCAATCACATCAATATCGCCTGCACTTAGGACAATACGATTTTCTGCAAAAGGAAAAATTTCACCTGAATGTGACAAACCAATTAGACGCTTGGGGTCAGAACCGCCATCCTCACAAAGAATAATTCCTCCACGTGGACTTATGGCGATATTGTCAGGCCCATCCACATCAGAGGCATTTGTGGATTCATACAACAAGGTCACCGTCTCGGCCTCAGGATCATGCATCCAAACCTGACCAAGCCCAGCTGCACCTCCATTTGTAGATACAAAGTAAATTTTTCCACCGTCTTCCCAGCAACCTTCCCCGCGTGAAAAATTAGCTGCATTCGGCGCCGAATCAAAAGGCCGGCCATTTTTGCCTTCCGGATCACCGACTTTCTCCCAACTTACCGGAAAAGTTTCGCCTGCCTGGTAGCCTTGACTCATATCCTTGCGAGACATGCTATCCACAATCATGGCATACAGCTCGCCACCATCTCTTAAAGGCTCCTCTTTGCCTCGACCACCTCGCCAATTGTGGTGTCCCGCACCGGGCTGCACATACTTATAGAATGCACTGGTTCCGGCGTCTTCGGTTTCATACATCACACCGGTGTTTGGATCGATGGCAACGGCCTCATGGGCAAATCGCCCGGCCGCTCTCACCGGCGCTGCATTACTAATCCCAAATCCCGGCACATCAAAAACATAGCCATGATTAAAGCCATCCTCTCGCTCGCCCCAAACATGGAAGGTTTCTTCACAGGTAACCCAAGAACTCCAAGGGGTAGGTCCTCCAGCGCAATTTCGAATAGTGCCACCCAGACTGGTATAGGACTTAACAAATTCACCCTTAACGAAATCAAACAACAGGTTGGTTGTTCCACCATACTCGTCACCGTTATACATACCACCATCAACAAGGCACTGATTGCCTTCGCCGGCAGAGAGCTCATGATTACGTACAAGTGCAATGGTATTACCCTGCTTGGCAACCACGGCCATGCCATCATGATCAGTGGGTGTTGGACGTCCATCATCCATAATTTGACCAGTCCAGCCGAAACTCATGTACTCAAATCCTTCAGGCAAAGCGAGCAATTCCAGCCCTGTTGCCATACATTTGGCTGGCTTTACAGGTCCATAACCCGCACTTCCTGCCTCCCTTTTACCTTGGGAGTTTGCTCCTCCCTGTGCCAACGCCGAAAAGGCCATGCTGGCTGCGCCTGTCGCCACACTATATTTTAGAAACTTTCGTCGATTGGCGGACTGCTCATCACGTTTAGACATAGTTGCTTATCTCTTATGTAATGGGGATGAAGAAATAGTATCAGCACGACAGCTTAAGCGTCAGAAATTACATTTTGACTTCAAAGCTTGTTCAATTTTTCCATTCTAGGTGTCTTTCCTGCATTATTCATACAGACAAATAATAAAAATTTTCCAGAGAGATAAAATGATCCAAATCTATATCCGCAAACAACTGGCAGCTGTGTTGTCCCTGGCTTTCTGTTTCCAGGCAGTAGCCCAAGATGAGCAGCCAGGAAATTACGAGCCCATCAACGTAGACGGACTAACACGCTACTACCGGATCTTTATTCCAGAATCCTATTCCGCTGATACCGCCGTGCCCCTCCTGTTCGATTTTCATGGCAGCGGCAGCAATCCCGCGCGCCAGGAAGCAACGGCGCAGTTTGAACCTCTTGCCGAAGAAAAAGGCTTTATCGTGGTGACACCTGTCGGTGCGCCTGTACCCAGTAATGGCGGCAGGAACTCATGGAACGTTGATTTTTTCCCTGGCGATCCGGATGACGTCAGTTTTGTCAGGGCAATGATTTACGATATCAGCGCGCAATACACTATCGATGCCAATCGCATTTTCGCCACTGGACATTCTGGCGGCGGCAGAATGAGCAGTCGGGTAGCCTGCAGCCTGTCCGACGTTGTAGCGGCGATTGGCCCCAATGCCGGCATTCGCTGGCCCGACGTCTGCGAACCTGAGCGCCCAGTACCCATCATCACCTTTCATGGCAAGCAGGACGCGGTAAACCATTATGAAGTCCAGCCCGATTCACCACCCTACTGGCTACTGGGTGTCGAAGACTCATTGGCCGGCTGGGTAGAGAACAACCAATGCGATCCCGCACCCATTGAAACCCCGATCAGCGAATCGCGCACGCGGGTTGCCTATCAGAACTGTGCAGATGGTGGCGATATAGTGTTCTATCGCTCAGAGACCGATGGGCATATCTGGTCAGATGTTGCCACCAATTTAATCTGGGAATTTTTTGAAGCGCATCCGATGAATTCGGACATGTAGAAACTACAGGGTAACCAGAAATACAAAAGGTCACCGTTGGTGACCCTTTTTTATGTAATTGGCGCGCCCGGAGAGATTGACTCAAATCGCATGAAGCGATTTTCGGGCCTTCGGCCCAACGGCAAAGCCGTCGCCCAAAACGCATGCGTTTTGTCGATCTGGGGAGTTCGAACAGAATTCGTCAATCGAACCGACATAAAAAAACCCGCGCAAGGCGGGCTTTCTTTATGTGTGGCGCGCCCGGAGAGATTCGAACTCCCGACCACCTGGTTCGAAGCCAGGTGCTCTATCCAGCTGAGCTACGGGCGCATTGCTGTGAGGGCGGTACTATACCGAAATGCGAAATCTTTAAAAGATAATAAAAGATAAAATATTTGATGCTTACGCGTTGCGAGGGAATTTGAGTTTTGGGTTCGAGCAATCAGGGAGCGATTGACAAGTTTCATGCCCGCAAGACATGAACTCGCCCGCCGGGCTTCGTCGCTTTGCTCATTGTCCAAAACGCATGCGTTTTGTCGGACCCTCTGCTCGGATTCAATATCCTGACTGACCCACATAAATAATAACCCCCGCAAATACGGGGGTTTTTATTTAATGGCGGTGAGAGAGGGATTCGAACCCTCGAACGGGATAAACCGTTACACACTTTCCAGGCGTGCTCCTTCAGCCACTCGGACACCTCACCATGTTCAAATTTCGACAAAACTTTACGGCATTTTTTCAAATCAAAAGTTAATCAACAGTGAAAACTGACTACGATTAATGATTTGACTCTGCTGAAATGGGACAAGGGAATTGACCCACGGTTTTGGAGGGCAACAACTCTACACAACTCCACTGTTGATGACAATAAACAGGGTGGAGGCTTTTAGCCATATCCCATAAGTAAAAAATGGTTGATCAAACGTTAGACTCCAATAAGGACGTCGAAGAGTCACAGTCCCCAAAATTTGAGTACAAGCTCAAGCTTGCCCGTTTTCTTCTAACTTCTTATATCCCCCCTCCCTCTAGTGTTTGTGCAAGAGAGTTCGACGCTGCTGTCGCAGCTATTACTAACCGGGGTAGTCGCTTATCTATTAATCGGTCTGGTCGTCACTTTCTCACCATTATGTCGATCTGGATTCCATGCCCAACTAAAACCAGAAAAAAGCCTATGAGGCGCTTATCGAAGCCGACAGCAAGGTTAAAAAGTTTCAGGGCAAATAAGTTTTTAAACCAGGACGTGCGAAGCCGACAGCAGGGTTTTGGTGTAAGCATCCTTGGGTGATGCCCAAAGTGCTTCCGTCTCGCCCTCTTCCAAAATACGCCCTGCGTTCATCACCAAAACCCGGTCACATACTGCTCTAACGACTGCCAGATCGTGCGAGATAAACAGCATGCTCAAGTCATGCTTCTCCACCAGCTCTAGCAGAAGATCAAGGATTTGTTTTTGGATTGTCACATCCAGTGCAGACACAGGCTCATCGGCGACAATAAATTCAGGCTTGGTAGCAACAGCCCGCCCGATAGCAATTCGCTGCCGTTGCCCTCCGGAAAACTCATGTGGGTATTTCCGAACATAAGATCGCTTCAAGCCCACGTCATCCATTATCTCGAAGACGGCATCAATGATTTCGGTTCGGCTTTTCAAGCCTTGTAGCTTCAATGGTTCAGCCAAGGTGTCGAATATCGTCATGCGCGGATTTAAAGATGAATAAGGATCCTGGAAAATCATTTGCATGTGTTTGCGATACGGCCGCATTTGCTTGGCAGAAAGGCCAGATATTTCCTGTCCGCGGTATTTCACAGAGCCAGATTCAGACTGCACAAGATTCAGGATACTGCGACCCAGGGTCGATTTACCCGAGCCAGACTCGCCTACCAACCCTAGTATTTCGCCCTTTTTAAGGGCAAAGCTGGCCGAATCCACCGCCTTAAAGGGTTGGTGAGTGCTGCGATCATAAAAGCTGGTCGTCAGGCCAGTGACCTCAACCAGGGTTTTTTCTTCCGCCCTGCTCTCGACATTTTTTGCCCCGCTTGGAATTGCCGCAAGCAGCTTTTGGGTATAGGGGTGTTGAGGGGCATTAAACAGCGCTTCTGTTGTTCCCCTTTCAACAATCTGACCGGATTCCATCACGACTACCTGATCAGCGAGTGAACGGACCACGGCCAGATCGTGACTGATAAAAATCACGCCAATGTTGCGGCGTTTTTGCAGATTCACCACCAATTCAAGAATTTGCTTTTGTATGGTGACATCCAGTGCTGTCGTCGGCTCATCGGCAATTAATAATTTGGGCTCAGAAATCAAGGCCATGGCAATCATGGCGCGTTGTCGCATACCACCTGAAAACTCGTGTGGCCAGGCATCAAAATTGGATGCCGGGTTGCGAATACCAACCTCTTGCAGCAACTCAATAACCCGCTCTTTGGCCTTTTCCTTTGTATAACAACGCTTGTAAACCAACGGCTCTATAAGCTGCTTGCCAATCGTCATATATGGGTTCAGGCAAGTCATGGGATCCTGGAACACCATGCAGATGTCATCTCCCCGAACAGCGCGCAGCTTGTCCGTAGATGCCTTTAAGAGATCGTCATTCTCGAACATTGCTGTGCCGGATTCGATTTTTCCCGGAGGCATGGGAATAAGACCCAGAAGTGAGTAGCAGGCAACCGATTTACCCGAACCTGATTCGCCGACAATGGCCAGGGTCTCGCCCTGATCTACGGAAAAACTGACATTTTCCACCGCCTTGATGACTCCATCGCGGGTATGAAAATAAACAGAGAGATCGTTAACGTCTAGCAAGCTCATAGGGTTTCTCGGCTCTAATCCTTGGAGGACCTGACGTCCAGTGCGTCACGTAACCCGTCTCCCAAAAAGTTCAAGGCGAACAGTGTTATCGACAACAACAGCCCGGGGAATATCAATAACCAAGGATATTCCTCCATTGTCTCCACACCGTAGCTAATCAACACCCCCCAGGAAGACTGTGGCGGCTGAATCCCCAGTCCCAAAAAGCTCAGGAATGCCTCAAACAACATGACACTTGGAATAGTCAGGGTGGTATATACAATGACCGGGCCCAGGGAGTTGGGAATCAGGTGTTTGCGGATAATCGTCCAGTTTGACAGCCCCATGGCAATCGCGGCCTCTACAAACTCCTGCTGACGCAATGTCTGGACTTGCCCCCTGACGATTCGCGCCATGGTTAACCATTCGACCGCACCAATTGCCAGGAATAGGAGTATTAGGTTGCGGCCAAAAACCACCATCAACAGAACCACAAAAATCATAAACGGTAACGCGTAGACAATATCAACAAAGCGCATCATGACCGCATCAACTCGTCCACCAACATAGCCGGCAATCGCGCCGTAGGTCACACCAATAATCAGAGATACCGCCGTAGCCACAAGGCCCACCGCCAGAGAGACTCGTCCACCATACAAAATTCGGCTAAGCAGATCCCGACCAAAGGTATCTGTACCTAACCAATGCTGCAGGGAAGGCCCACTAGCGCCCAAAGCTATATTTTGCTCTTCGTAGCCATAGGGAGTGAGCAAGGGAGCAAACAGGCATAAAAGTGCCAGCACAATCAGAAAAACCAATCCTGTAATTGCTAAGTGGTTCTTTTTTAGCCGCACCCAGGCATCAGTCCAAAGAGAGGTGCCTTTCTCGTATTTTTCCAGAGTTAAGGACTGGCTCATTTGCGACGCCCTCCCCCAACCTGTGCACGTAATCTTGGATTCATCCAGGCCGCGACAATATCTGAAAGGAGGTTAAACAGGATAATCAGAACGGATAAAAAGAGCGTACATCCCATAATGAGGGTGTAGTCCCGATTGAAAGCGGCCTGCACATAAAATCGACCTAGGCCGTGAATCTGGAAAACGGTTTCAATCACAAAAGAACCTGAGAGGATGCCGGCAAAGGCGGGACCCAGAAAGGCCACAACAGGGATAAAACCTGCTCTCAATCCGTGTTTAACAACAACGATGTGCTCAGGAAGCCCTTTCGCTCTTGCGGTACGAATGTAGTCTTGTGTCATCACATCCAGCATGCCGCCTCGGCTGAGACGGGCTATATAAGCCGCGTAAGCGGTACCCAGTGTCAGACTGGGAAGTAACTTGTCTCCCGAAAGCTGCCCCCACCCGGATACAGGCAGCCATTCGAGCTTCACTCCAAAAATCAACAATAGCAATGGACCCAAAAGAAAAGCAGGCATACATATTCCAATCATGGCTGCTGACATGGGGAGGTAATCTTGAAGTGTATTGGGTCTAAGCGCAGCGGTAACACCGGCGACACCGCCAATCATAATTGCCACAAGAATCGCGTAAATCCCCAATTCGGCGGTAACCGGAAAACCGGCTGCAATGATTTCATTGACGGACCTTCCGGGGTACTTAAATGAAGGTCCCAGATCACCTCGTAAAAGGTCACCCAAATATGAAAAATATTGTCTGTGCAGCGGCTGATCCAATTGATACTGGGCTTCCAATGCAGCTCTCACCTCTGGTACAACGGCTTTTTCATCATCAAATGGCCCACCGGGAGCCGCCCTGACCAGAAAAAAAGTGATAGTAACTACCGCGAAAAGAACCGGTATCGCCTGCAAAAGACGTCCAGCAATAAACCTGAGCACTTACTGGTCCTCCAGATAGACGTAGCGATAATTTATAAGCTTCCTGATATTTGGATAAACCCCTTTTACTGACGGGGCCATCAGGTATTTCGATTCATAGGTGTAAAGGGGAATGATTGGCATCCGCTGCATCAAATACTCTTCCGCTTCATAAAAACGCTCAAGTCTCTCTCTTTCAGTAGGTGCGGAAGGCACATATTCGTAAATCATTCTGTCAAACACTGGGTCGGCAAAGCCAGTGTTATTGTTGCCATTGGCCGATGTAGAGAGATCCAAAAAAGTTAACGGATCTACGTAATCCCCAATCCAGCCTGCTCTGGCAATATCAAAGTCCAGATTATCCATGGTGTCCAGAAATACTTTCCATTCCTGATTGGCCAGGGTTACATCCAGATTCAGTTCCCTTTTCCACATTTGTTGAATTGCCACGGCAATGCGCCGATGACCTTCTGAAGTGTTATACATCAGTTCAAACTCCCTGAAACCCTCTCCGTCAGGGTAGCCCGCTTCGGCAAGCAACTGTCGGGCTATTTCAGGATCGTAATCAAATGTTTTAGGGGGTTGGTAACCGAGCGTTCCCGGAGGAACAAACGCGTAGGCAGGCGAACCCGTACGCTGCATTACACGCTCAGTGATAGCTTCCCGGTCAATACTCATGGCCAGTGCAAGGCGAACCTTAACGTTATCAAACGGTGGCCGCGTAGTGTTTACCTTGTAATAGTATGTACCCAGATAGGCCTGGGAATGAAATACAGGAGAATTACTGTCTTCGTATGCCGGTATTTTATCCGTAGGTATCCCTCCCGAAATGTGGAGCTGGCCTGCACGGAATAATCGCTCTTCAGTGGCACCATTTTCGATGGGATGAAACCATATCTCTCTCAATTTAATCCGGTCAGCCCCCCAATAATTTGGATTTTTCCTTACCACAATTGGCTGGCTAATATCCCATCTTTCAAGAATAAACGGACCGGCTCCAACCATGTTTCCTGCCCTCGTCCACTGGGAATAACGCGCTGTAGGGCTTCCGTATTCTTCAATGACTTTTCTGGGAACAATTGCTGAAGAAGAATGGGCAATTAGCTGCAAAAAATACGGCGTGGGATTTCTCAGACGAATCTGGAAAGTATTTTCGTCAATGACTTCAAAACCAACTTGGGAAAAGTCATCGATTTCCCCGCTCACATATCTTTCCGCATTCACAACTGGGAAAAGCATATACGACCAGGGATTACCCAGTGCCGGATTCAGATACCTAGAAAAGCTCCAGTAAACATCATCGACTGTAATGGGGTCTCCGTTCGACCAGCGACCATCCTGACGAATTTTAAAAGTATAGACCTTGCCATCTTCATTGATCTCCCAACTTTCAGCGATGCCGGGTTCAGGGTTGAGATTTTCCGGATTGAGCGTTATCAGGCTTTCATGGATTGCTTGCATAATTTGAGCGGAAGAGACGTCTGTCGCAACCTGAGGATCCAGACTTGACGGTTCAGCGCCATTTCCTATATGCAAAATTCCCAACCGGTTGCCTTCGGCTACCCGGCTCTCGCCCTGGCTGCAGCCAACAATGACAAAAAATATCCAAATAACGAATAAATATTTGAGCATAAAACACTTCTTTAAAGACTTGTTGCCTGTAGAAAACGACAAAATATTCTTCTGGTAATTACTACTAAGATTGCTGAGCTTACATATTTGGCTTATAAAAAGGGCGCCTGTCGGTGCCTTTTTTATTGAAAGCTCAAAACACCAAAACTAAAACGACACACCACAACCAGCAAGACCACAATAACCATTAGGGTTTTTATAAAGGTATTGCTGGTGGTCTTCCTCGGCATAATAAAATTGCAGATCTAGACGAATCTCTGTTGTTATTTTTCCCTTTCCGGCTTCAGTTAGCAGCGTTTGATATTCAGATTGGGTTTCGAGAGCGATATCTATATCTTCCTGACTGTTCGGATAAATCGCCGATCGGTATTGAGTCCCGATATCGTTGCCCTGTCGCATTCCTTGGGTCGGATCGTGCTCTTGCCAAAATACTGATAATAATTTCTGTAAGGATATTTCCTCTGGCTGATACACAACCAGCACCATTTCTGCATGGTTGGTATAACCGCTGCAAACCTCTTCGTAGCTGGGATTGGATGTGACGCCACCCGCATATCCTGCAGCCGTGCTATACACCCCTGACATATTCCAGAAAAGCCGTTCTGCGCCCCAAAAGCAACCCATTCCGAAGAGTATAGATCGGGTGTTGGAAGGAAATGGCTCAACGTAATAGGTGCCAAGTGCAAGGTGCTTTCCAGAGACAATCATCTGCCCCTTCCTTCCCGGCAAACAAGCCTGCTCTGGCAATAATTCAGTGACTTTGTGAAACATCAATCAGGTACCTTCCAAATTCAAATCAAAACTACAAATACTTAAAGGGCATGACAGTGGGGATTAGTGCACTAAAACGCTATACTTCGCGGCTTCAAAAACATCGTGCATTATACGTTTTGACTTTAGCACAATCGAACAACAATACACCGCTAATTCAGATTGAACACGCCACTGTCATGCGTGGAGATCATCCTGGCCTGAAAGACTTCAATCTGAAAATAGCCCAAGGTGAAAGTCTGGCTATTCTGGGCCCAAATGGCGCGGGGAAAACCACTTTGCTCAAACTGATCGGGCGAGAAATATACCCGCTCGTCAAACCAGAGACAAAAGTGGAGATTTGCGGTGAGGAACATTTGGATATTCGTCACTACCGACGTCGCATTGGTATTATTTCGCAGGATCTCCAGGCAGGCTATGAACCAGCAACCCCAGGATTGGAAGTGGTAATTTCCGGCTTTTTCGATTCAATCAGCCTTTGGCAGCACCACAACATCAAAGATAGCCAAATTGAAACAGCAAAGGTAACAATGGCCCTTTTGGGGGTAGAACATTTGCAAGATATGCCTTATGGAAGTCTTTCCACAGGTCAGCAACGACGATTACTGCTGGCTCGTGCACTCGTTCATCAGCCAGACACGCTTATTTTGGACGAGCCAACGACAGGAATGGATATCAAAGCTGCTTTTCAGTATCTACAACTTGTCGAAAAACTTATTAGTCAGGGCGTTGCCATCATTCTGGTGACACACCATCTTCACGAAATTCCAGAGAGCATGAATCGACTGGTGCTTATCAAACATGGTGTATCGGTTTTTGACGGGAAAAAAGCAGATGCGCTAACGGATGACCACCTTAGCGATCTATTCGATACACCCATTCAACTGATTGTTAAAAACGGCATCTACCAGGCTTACCCGGGAGAACAATAATGTCACGGATATTTTTAATTCTGGCATTGATTGGCGCTTTCATTGTTTGGAAGCGCTGGCAAAAGATCAAAAGCAAAGACGAGCGCAAGGAATTTATATACAAGGCACTGGTTTTTGGCCTAGTCGTCTTTATTATTGCACTTGCAGTATTT
>Ga0181606_10002034_pt1 | contig 17510 bp, 18 predicted proteins | sample 041ome_10_FD_132994 | JGI IMG/M metagenome (GOLD analysis project Ga0181606, IMG submission 132994) | Coastal salt marsh microbial communities from the Groves Creek Marsh, Skidaway Island, Georgia - 041412US metaG (megahit assembly) | ecosystem: Environmental > Aquatic > Marine > Intertidal... | reverse complement strand
TGTACACCGATTCAGCTTAGTCACAGTATGGACACAAAAGTAGTCGCCTATTAGTGTCTACTATCGTGCTAAGCCATTGATTTATGGCTCCCCGACCTGGGCTCGAACCAGGGACCTGCGGATTAACAGTCCGTCGCTCTACCGACTGAGCTATCGGGGAACTAAGCCACGTAGTATAGCTAACTTCTTCCTAGGTCTGAAAACCGCCCCAGCAAATGCTGGGCCTACTCTCTCAACTGCAAGGCCCCAGGCACGAAAGGCAACGATGCCGGGAAAGATGGCGACATAAAGAGCCGCCATAGCCAGGAACGGCCCCCACTGAATCTGCTCAAGAACAGGCTCCTGAAGCCAGACCCTCTCAATAATAGCGAAGACCAGTGAGCGGGGCCACTCCAAAGGCAATCTGAACAAACAAGAAATGAATCCAATGGTCTTCTAAAGACTGGGGATCAGGTCGTGCGCCCGGCCTGACCAGCAGCCAGTTGTAAAAGGCCCAACAAAACGACGCGCCCACCATAAGAAGATCACCCGTAACAAAATTCATGCTCAGTAGCGCCGCAGGGTCTCCACGACTTACAACCATAAGCACCCCAAGAATAGAGAGACCCACGCCCAGAGCGGCCTTAAGACGCACCTTGACCCTATAAAAGAAAAAGCCCACCACCAGCATAAAAACGGAAATAGACGAGGCAACCAGGGTGACGTTAATGGGGCTCGATGTCACCAAAGCCATGTACTGCAATGCGTTGTAGCAGCCAATACCAAAAAAACCAAGTACGAGGTCGCGTCTCCACAAGGGCATTACCCGCTCAGAACAGCGGGGGAGGCATCAATAAGAAAATCGTTACAAAAGTCTTATGAGAGGAGCGCTTTTCGATGAGAAAAAATAGCAAAGTCAAATCAAAAGATCACATTGCTTGAACAGCGAGAAGGGGCTGGTTAAAATTTAACCAGCCCAGCTCAAGGCCCATGTTACGGGGAAATTTCAGTCACACACGCAAGGTTATCCACAGTTCCGTGGATAACTCTGTAAGCCTGAGATGACAGTCAGAACAAGCAAAAATTGAAAAGGCTAGTGACCACTTTTCTCGCGAGCCAGGATGTACTTCAGGGCGCAGTAAATAACAAAAGAAAGGCCATACCAAAATAAAAATAAGCCTGGCCATACACCCTCAACGAAAAGCTCACCCACCGCGGCCACAAGGCTTGATTCGACGAGTGCCAACAAGGCGATTCCCGTGAACGACAGCCGCGTGAAGAAGCTTAGGTCAAGACTTTGGAGGAGCTTATTCATAAGGACGGATGGTCGTTGCACGTAGGCTGTATCCGGTTACACCTTGACTGGTTGTCGACCGAACCCCAAGCAGCTCGCCCTCTACCCAAATGGTCTCCATGCTCTCAGGCATGCGACTCACCTTGCTGTTGGGCTCAGGCTGCACAAGAATAATTTGGTTGGCAGGAGGCGGTGGCGAATGGATGCATGCGCCAAAGTAGGGCACCAATAAAAACTCGCGTCGTTTGTCGCGACTGGCGTCCAGGGGCACCACATAGCCTGGAATACGAATACGCTGGTTCAGGTACTTGGTCACTATGGGCGCGGCATCCCACTTTTGCCTAAGCTTCTCCATAGCCTTATTCGCAGCCTCGGTGCCGTCTTGTAAGAAACCAAGGCGGCCCAAAACCGCCATCTCGGCCTGCACCTCTTTCACCCATGCTTCTTCAATAAGATCGTCCCAGGTAATTTCTTTGGCCGTGGAAGCACTAGCCCATGGCGCTATAACCATAAAGAGCGCCACTAAAAGAAAATTAATAGAGTTGTGCGGGATTAAGACCATCTGCCAACGATAACCGATAGGCACGCAGTGCTGGAACAAAAGCGGCAACCAATACACCCAAAAATAAGGCCGCCAACATAAGCAAGGTCTGGCCACTTGGCAGGCCTAGACTCACGGAAAGCCCAAAGCTCTCACGCAGCCATGGGGAGGACAAATAAAGGCCCATTTGCTGAATGACAAAACCTAGCAGAAGGCCGGCCAGTCCAATTACGATGGCTTCGAGATATAGAAGACTAAAGATCCTGGCGGGCGAGGCGCCAAGGGCTCGAAGAATTGAAAGTTCGCGACGCCGAGCACCCAAGGCAACCAGCATTACCGCAACAACCGATAACATGCCTGTGGCGGCCACCGCAAAGCCAATAATAAGCAAGGTATCTTCGACAAGCGAGAGCGAGCGCCAGAGATCGTCAAGTGCTACACCTGGCAAGACGGCCGTTAACGGGGCACCGGGCAGTTGCTCAATAGCCCTGCGGGCTGCAAACACCTGAGCTCTACTATTAAGGCCAACAAACACAGCGGTGTATTCCCTGGGCTGAAGGTCGTCGAGCGAAGGCTTTTGCCCCGCCACGGAAAACGCCCCTAGCCGAAGGCCTTGAAACTCCCCTACGCCCCAGCCGTGATGCAAAGCCTCGTAGCTTGCCACCGAGACCACGACCGCGCGATCCACGGACCCACCGGTGGGCTGAAGAATGCCGACAAGGATGAAGGGTGAGTCGTCATGGCTCTTATCAAGCGCCTGGCCCGACCCGTGTGTGACCACCAGTGAGTCGCCAAGCCGATGATTAAGGCGCCGAGCAACCTCGGCTCCAAGCACAACCTGGTAAAGGACATTTGGGTCAAAGGCCTGCCCTTCTTTGAAGGTTATAGCCTGACCGTGCACCTGGAACCGTTGAAAAAACTCGGCCTCGGCACCCCAAACTGGAAAGCCCTGGTAGCTGTCGCCAAGCTGAATGGGCAAGGCCCAACTCACCATCGGAAGGTCACGCAGGGCAGGCAGAACCTTTGCCGACATATTGGCTGTCGGTCGGCCCAGCTGGAAAACGCTATACAGAAGAATCTCGGTAGCGCTACCTCGAGGACCCACAATAAGGTCGACACCCGACACGGCCTGAGAAAAGCTCAGCCTTGAGTCGGTACGTAGCTGCTGCACTGTTAAAACCAGGGCGCAGGCAAGACCCAAGGACGCGACAACAAGGCCCACCGCAAGCCTGCGCGACCATGCACTTAAAATAGCCAGCTTTAACCAGACGGTCACGCTTACCCGCCTTGTGTCAGGAAAATCATTCCGAGGTCCCTGCCAACCGGCCCAATACAAGACGTTGATCAAACCGGTTGGCGAGGCGTTGATCGTGGCTCACAACGACAAGGCTTGCGCGAGCCTGGCCCCCTACGGAAGCAAGCAACTCAAGAAAGCGATCCCGATGCAGGTCGTCAAGGGCCGAGGTAGGCTCATCGGCGAGAACCAGCATGGGCTCACCCATAAAGGCCCGCGCCGCTGCAACACGTTGCTGCTGACCCACCGAGAGCTGATGGGCAGCCTGGTGCCAGAACTGCGGGGCAACACCCAGCTGCTCAAGCAGGCTCTGAGCCTGTTTGAAAGCCGATCCATAAAGTCGACAGGCACCCTCGTTGCGGCGAGCAAAGAGTCGGGTGGGCATAAGAACATTGTCGAGGACCGACATAAAACCCAATAAATTGAACTGCTGAAAAATAATGCCCATAGACTCTCCGCGAACCTGGTCACGGGCTGGAGCAGCAAGAGCCGTGAAGTCGTAACCAAGAACATGGCACCGCCCTTTTCGAGCAACAAGCACCCCGGAGAGCACGGAAAGCAGCGAGGTTTTTCCGCTGCCGCTTGAGCCTGAGATAAAAAGGGACTGCCCCTTTTCGAGCCTTAAATTGGCAAGAGCAAAAAGCTCGTCTTGGCCGGCCCAGCCAACATGCAGATCTTCAAGATCAAGCGCCAGTGTCAAGGCTACCTTAGGCCCCTTGGAAATGCGTTTGTCGAGAAAGGAGCCTGAGTGCCCGTCGCTTAAACATCGTGACCGGACTTAAAGTTAAATACTGCACCCTCTTTAATACCGCTGGGCCAACGACTGGTGACGGTTTTCAGGCGCGTATTAAAGCGAATACCTTCCATGCCATGAATATGGTGATCCCCAAATAAAGAGCGCTTCCAGCCACCAAAGGAGTGGTACGCCACCGGCACGGGAATAGGCACATTCACGCCCACCATACCAATCTTCACACGCCGGGTGAAGTCGCGCGCAGTGTCGCCATCACGGGTAAAAATGGCGCCACCATTGCCATACTCATGACTATTAATAAGCTGCAGTGCCTCTTCAAAACTGCCTGCCCGCAACGTGACGAGAACGGGCCCAAAGATTTCCTCTTTGTAAATTGACATATCCGGCGTGACGCGGTCGAAAAGACAGCCACCCAGGAAATAGCCTTGCTCGTGGCCAGCCACCTTCACCGAGCGGCCGTCAACGACCAGCTTGGCGCCCATCTTCTCACCCTCTGAAATGTAACCAAGGATGCGATCGAGGCTCTGACGACTCACAATCGGGCCCATGTCGGACTTGGGGTCGGTGCACGGCGCAATTTTAAGCGCCTGAATACGTGGCGTCAGCCGCTCAATGAGACGGTCAGCCGTATCCTCGCCGACGGGTAACGCAACAGAAATGGCCATACAACGTTCACCGGCCGATCCATAGGCCGAGCCAATCAGTGCATCGGTCACCTGGTCCATGTCAGCATCGGGCATCACCACCAGGTGGTTCTTGGCGCCACATAGGGCCTGAACACGTTTGCCTGAGGCGCTACCACGGGAATAAATGTAATGACCAATGGCGGTGGAGCCCACAAAGCTAATGGCCTGAACGTCTGGATGGTCGAGAAGAGCATCTACGGCCTCTTTGTCACCATTCACCACATTGAAAACGCCAGCTGGAAGACCCGCCTCGGCGAACAGCTCAGCAAGACGCAACGGTACGCTGGGATCACGCTCGGAAGGCTTCAAAACAAACGTATTGCCACAGGCAATCGCCACGGGGTACATCCACATGGGCACCATGGCTGGAAAGTTAAAAGGCGTAATACCCGCAACAACCCCAAGGGGCTGGCGCAGGCTGTGGGAGTCCACTGCATTAGCAACCTGGTCGGAGAACTCACCCTTAAGTAGATGAGGAATGCCACAGACAAACTCGACCACTTCAAGACCTCGGGCGATCTCACCCTTGGCATCCGGAATGGTCTTTCCATGCTCGGACGACAACAACTGGGCCAGCTCATCCATATGCTTGATGATGAGCTCGCGAAACTTAAACATGACCGCGGCGCGTTTGGCCGGCGGCGTATCGGCCCAGGCAGGAAAGGCATGCGCGGCCCGTTGGACAGCATGGTCAATGTCTGCAGCAGAGGCCAAGGCAAGACTTGCCGTCTTGGCACCAAGGGCCGGGTTATAAACGTCTGTACTGCGACTTGAGCTTCCTGCCCACTGCTTGTTATCAACCCAATGTTGGATTACTTTCATGCGAACCTGCCTGTTCTTTAAGAGAAATTTGCCAAGAAAACCTTTTAAGGGTTCATTATGACCAAATTAGAACCGAGACTCATTGAGATCCTTCAGGGCCATTTCGGCGAACGCTTTTCTTTGGCGCAGGCCGTGCGTGAGCAACATGGTCGCGACGAGTCGGCCTACCCCATGACCCCGCCCGATGCAGTGGTCTTTGCTGAATCAACCCTTGATGTTCAGTTTCTCGTGCAGCAATGCCACGCCTTTAAGGTGCCGGTCATCGCCTTTGGGGCGGGCTCCTCGCTTGAAGGCCACGTTCTGGCTTTTGAAGGCGGTATCAGCCTTGACCTCACCCGCATGAACCAGATTCTGACAGTGAATGAGGACGACCTTATGGCCACGGTTCAGGCGGGGGTAACCCGCAACCAACTGAATAACGAGATTCGCCACACCGGTCTTTTCTTTCCCATCGACCCTGGCGCCGATGCCACCCTTGGCGGCATGTCGGCCACGCGGGCCTCGGGGACCAACGCCGTGAGATACGGCACCATGCGCGAGAATGTGGTGAACCTTACGGTGGTGACCGCCCAGGGCGAAATTATTAAAACCGCCCAACGGGCGAGGAAATCGTCAGCAGGCTATGACCTGACCCGCATTTTCGTAGGCAGTGAAGGTACCCTGGGAATCATTACCGAAGTCACGGTAAAGCTCTACCCTCAGCCAGAGGCCATTGCCGCAGCAGTCTGTTCGTTTGCTCGAGTTGAAGACGCCGTGAACACCGTCATTCAAACCATTCAAATGGGTGTGCCCATTGCCCGCGCCGAGATGCTTGATGGCCTCACCATTCGAGCGATTAACAAACACAGCAAAACCAGCCTTCGCGAGCAGCCGATGCTATTCTTAGAGTTTCACGGAAGCCCTCAGTCGGTGAAGGAGCAGTCAGAGACGGTACAGGCCTTGGCTAAAGACTTTGGCGGCGAGGACTTCGAATGGGCGAACCAAACCGAAGACCGTAACCGACTTTGGATGGCGCGCCATCACGCTTATTTTGCCTGCCTGCAGCTACGTCCCGGCTGCCGCGCGGTGACCACAGACGTCTGTGTGCCGCTTTCCTCGCTGTCGCAGTGCATTCGCGACACGCTTGAAGACTTCAGCCAGTCCTCCCTTCAGGCCCCTGTCTTTGGGCATGTTGGCGACGGCAACTTTCACTGTCTCATTCTGGTGGATCCCTCCTCGCCCACCGAGATGCAGGAAGCCGAGCGTCTAAACCATCGGCTAGTCGAGCGTGCAATTTCTGTTGAAGGAACATGCACAGGCGAGCATGGCATTGGTCGTCACAAGATGGAGCTGCTTCGTGATGAGCTTGGGGAGCCCGCACTGGAACTGATGCGAAGCCTAAAGCGCGCCTGGGATCCCTTGGGTATTTTGAATCCAGGCAAGGTTCTTATTTAAAGCGAAGCGGCAAGCTCTGCAGCCTCGCGAATGGCACACTTGGCATCAAGGGCCTTGGCATCCCGGCAGCCTCCAATGGCATAAAAGCTGCAGCCTAAGCTCTGCAGCTCTTCGGCAAGCGAGCTATTCGATGTCTGGCCGGTGCAAAGCACAAGCGAATCAAAGTCAAGGCATTCCTCCTTCTGCTGGCTTGAGCCTTTTGGGGACGCTGAGATCCATAAGCCCTCGGGCGTAATACGCTGATAATGCGCGCCCGAGCGCATGCGAACACCCCTTTGACGAAGACTTGTACGGTGGATCCAGCCAGTGGTTTTACCGAGCCCTTCACCAGGTTTACCAGGGCTACGCTGCAAAAGGGTGATGTCCCGCGCTGCAGGCGATGGTCTTGGGCCAGAAGCAGCCAGGCCAGCCGGATGACTCACTGGATCGGCTACACCCCACTCTTCTTTCCATGCCTGCAAAGTAAGGTGATGTGCTTCGGGGGCGTCGCATAGGTATTGGGCCACATCAAAGCCAATACCCCCTGCACCCAGAATTAAAACCCTAGAGCCCACTGGGGCCCGGGCCTGCAAAACATCAAGGTAGCTCAGCACCCGAGGGTCGTCCTGACCAGGAATCTTTGGGTCACGTGGTAAGACGCCTGTAGCAAGAACAATCTCATCGAACTCGGTAAGCATGCTGGCCGTGACCTGAGTATTGAGATGAAGATCAACTTTGGCCAGCTCAAGCTGAACCACGTTGTAGCGAAGCATCTCAAAGAATTCCTCTTTACCCGGAATCCGCTTGGCCATATTTAACTGCCCACCAATCTCGGCCTGGCGATCAAAGAGGCTGACCTGATGACCCCTCTGAGCAAGAACAGTTGCCGCCGTGAAACCCGCGGGGCCTGCACCCACCACAGCAACGCGACGTCGGCTAAGGCTGGGCCTGTAAACAAGCCTAGTCTCCACACAGGCACGCGGATTAACAAGGCAAGAGGCTGGTTTGCCTTCAAAGACATGATCTAGGCAGGCCTGATTGCAGGCGATGCAGGTGTTGATTTCCTGGCTGCGGCCCTGTTGCGCCTTGCGAACAAACTCGGGGTCGGCAAGAAAGGGGCGAGCCATGGAAACCATATCGGCAAAGCCTTGCTCAATAAGCTCATTGGCCAGCTCAGGTGTGTTGATGCGGTTGGTAGCAATGAGAGGGATCGACACACCCTCGGCGCGCAGCCTCTCACGCATCTTCTTCGTGACCTCGGCAAAGGCAGCCCGCGGCACGCTTGTGGCAATGGTGGGAATACGCGCCTCATGCCAGCCAATACCTGTGTTCAGAAGATCGGCCCCGGAAGCAGCAAGTGCCTTTGCAAGCTGCACAACCTCCTCCCAAGAACTACCCTGTGGAACCAGGTCGAGCATGGAGAGCCTGAAAATAATCAGGAAATCGGAACCAACGGCCTTGCGCGTTCGCGCCACGATCTCAAGGGGAAGACGCATACGATTCTCGTAAGACCCACCCCACTGGTCGCGCCGATGGTTGGTCGCCTGCACCAAAAACTCATTAATAAAGTAGCCTTCGGAGCCCATAATCTCGACCCCGTCGTAGCCTGCCTCCTGAGCCCTTTGCGCGGAGAGCACGAAGTCTGCAATTTGGCCCTCCACGCCCCGCGACGATAAGGCCCAAGGCTTAAAGGGCGAGATAGGTGCCTTGATTCGGCTTGGCGCAACGGCAAAGGGATGATAAGCATACCGGCCGGCATGCAAGATTTGCATGGCAATGCGACCACCTGCCTCATGCACATTCTGAGTAACCACCCTATGCCTTTGCGCATCGGCCCTTGACCGCATCATGCCCGCAAAAGGCTTAACCCAGGCCACACGGTTCGGGGCGAAGCCGCCCGTTACGATAAGCCCTACTCCACCCTCGGCACGCTCACGAAAATAAGCGGCGAGCTCGTAAAGGTCTTTGCCGTCCTCAAGCCCTGTGTGCATCGACCCCATAAGAACTCGGTTCTTAAGGGTGACATGACCGAGCTCAAGCGGGTCGAATAAAGAAGCCATACCCTAGAAACGAATGAGGGTGTTTCGCTCACCAAGCTCAAACGCACGTGCCTGACTGCCAGGCCGATCGGTGACGAGTTGAGTCTCGATTTCATGCAGGCGTCGAAATGCCTTAAAGGCCGTGACATTAACTTCTTTGAGTGCGTCGACCGCCTTGCAGTTAAAGCTCACCTGGTAGCGCAGATCGGCATGGCCCTTGTCTGCCTTGGTCGCATCGCCGTGCGCATCACCAAAAAGATGTGAACGAAAAAGAACCTTCTCCTTCGAACACAAAGCCTCTTTGTTGGGCTCAAAAAAGTTTGCTGGATTTTCAAGAAGGCCTTGCAGCTCTGCCAAGGCCTTAGTCTGACGATCGTTCTTAGGCGCATGTTCAAAGCCAACCAGGTTGTCCATGGGCGAGACGAGCTCAAGGCTCAGCCTGCCTTGTTCAAGGCTTACTTCGAGCTTGGCATGCCCGTGCTTGTGCGCATGATGATGCGCGTGCTGGGCCTGGGCGGCACCAAGAAACAACAAGATCCCAGCAAGAACCCCGCCTGCATAACGAGGGCTTTTAAAGACATTCTGGGGAGAACGGCAAGATTCGTTCATTCAATTCTCCTTGGATTCATGAAGTATAAGGTTCCGAGTATCCTGCTAGCGGCAGTTCAAGATTTGGTAACAAAGTACTTGGCATTCAATAAAGACCCCGGACGAAGCTAGGGCCCTTATTGACGCGCTGCATTCGCCTACTGGCTGCCCCTCGCAGAACTAGTGCTTGTGGTGCATGCTGCCAGAGCCCCCATGGTGCCCACCATGGCTCTTGGCCCGCATATCCACCACTGAGGCTTTTACCTCTAACTCACCGGCCTTCTCGAAGACAAGAGTCACAGGAATAACCTGACCCGCCTCAAGCGGCTTCTTCAGGCCCATGAGCATAAGGTGGTAGCCCTCCTTGCTGCCGCGGTGCATAAGCACCTTGCCACCAGCAGGAAGATCAATGCCTGCGATCTCACGCATGCGCATCACGCCACCGTCCATGGTCATGTTGTGAAGCTCCATGGAGGCGGAGACAGGAGATCGGGCCGCGACAAGCCTGTCAGGCTGACCCGCCTTATTCGAAATGGCCTGAATAAAAATAGCGCCATTGGGCTGACCTGCAGATGTGGCCATTGCCTCGGGGCCTTGAACTTCGACGCCGGCGACCGAAAAACTTGATGCCTGAGCAAAAGGGCCGTAAGCCGTGGAACTTAGAAGCACGAGGACAGCGCAGGCAAGCGCAGAGCGAAACCTAAAGGGTTGATTCGTCATTTTGGAAAACTCCTGCAAAAACGTTAGCAAACGAAGCCACTGTATTTCAGTGGCCTCAGTCGTCGGGTTGACACTAACTACGTTTTTGCCGGGGGCGGTGCGCGCGAGGCGTTTTGTACGGATATGGATTGAGGGCTGGGAAAGTCCCAGGTTACTAAAACAAAATCACGCGACACCGGCCGATTGAAAGCGCGCGCGAGGCTGTCGTGAAGGTTTGAAATGATCGGGAGATGACAAAAGGGGCAGTGGTCTCGCCCCTGCTCCTCCCCAGTCTGAATACCAGACTGACTAAGCCAAGGCATGGCATGCAGATCGATCGGTGAAGAGCTACAAAAACTTACCTGCTGGCCGGGACTCTGAGCCTTCTTCACTGCACTGCCAGAGTGAAAAAACGCAGTAAAAACCATCGCCAGAACCAAAAAGGCACTGGTCAGTCCTCGCTCTTTATTTATTGGCCTTGGCAGCATCGTCTAGAGCTTTTCAACCACGATCTTCGGAAACTTGGCAGCGTGGTCTTTGGCAATACGCGAGACGGCAATAGCAACCTGACGCGCTACCGATTTATAAATCTTAGAAATCTCGCCCTCGGGCTCCGCAACAAGGCTGGGCTGACCGGCGTCGGCATACTCGCGAATGGATCGATTCAAGGGCAGGCTTCCCAGCAAAGGCACTTTGTGCTCTGCAGACATTAAGGCTCCACCGCCCTCACCAAAGACATGATCAGCATGGCCGCATTCTGAACAAATATGCATGGCCATATTTTCAACAATACCCAAGACAGGAACAGAGACCTTCTCAAACATCGTAAGGCCCTTGCGAGCATCCATAAGCGCAATTTCTTGCGGGGTCGTCACAATGACTGCACCCGTAATGGGTACGTTCTGTGAAAGTGTGAGGTGAATATCACCTGTGCCCGGGGGCATATCAACAAACAGGTAATCCAGGTCGTTCCAACGCGTTTGACGCAACAACTGCTCAAGCGCCTGCGTGGCCATGGGGCCGCGCCAAATCATGGCCTGGCTTTTATCAATTAGAAAGCCAAGCGAATTGACCTGAAGTCCATGGGCCATAAGCGGTTCCATGGTTTTACCGTCGGTTGACTCGGGCCGTCCGCTTGCACCCATCATGGTTGGAATACTTGGGCCATAGATCTCAGCATCGAGCACGCCCACTTTTGCGCCCTCGGCCGCAAGCGCCAAGGCCAGATTCACAGTGGTGGTTGACTTCCCCACACCGCCCTTACCCGAGGCCACTGCAATCATGTTGCGAACCGAAGCAAGCGGCTTGAGGCCAGGCTTGACTGCATGAGCAATGATCTTTTGCCCAATCGAGACACTGACGTTGCCCGAACTGCCCAGACTTTTCACCGCCTCAAGCACACCAGAACGTAAGCCCGCCCACTGGCTTTTCGATGGGTACGAAAACTCAATGTCAATGGCAACGTCGGTGCCCTGCACCTGAATATCTTTCACCATACCTGCATCGAGCAGGCTCATCTGCAGGTCTGCCACCTGCACCTCGGCAAGACTGGCTTGAACCGTTTCTACCGACAAAGACACTGAGCACTCCTTGTTTTAGTGATCACCCGAACGACAAATTAAAAAAACACATTAGCAGGGAATTATCACAAGCACCAAAATCTTTCGGGAAAGAGGCGGTTAAGAGCGGCCCGCCTTGTGCTCAAGCGCATCAAGATCCTTAAGGCTGTTTGCGTTCGCGAAGGCCGCCGACTGTTCGAAAATAATGAGCAGGCTTTGAACCTGAGGCTTTAGACGGGTGACTGCGTGATCAATAATCCTCTGACCAAGAAAGGGCTGGAGTCCTTTATCAAGGCCGCCCATTCGCTGACCGCGTCCACCCGCCAAGATGACACCCGTGACCTCATTCATAGCTCCATTCTAGGGCTGAGTGAGCCGCTAAAAAGAGGAGCCTTAGCTTAGAGCCTGCTCAGAATAGGATTAGTGGTAGGTGCGTGTTCCCGAATGCAGTAAATGCAAGGGCAGGTACCTTTGCTCAGACGGTTGCCCCATGGCTGCGAAAGAGGCGGCGACGGCGGGCAGAGGCTCTTGCTGAGCCGTATGGGAAGGCTCAGCCTCCACGCACGTACCTGATGTTGCAGACGTATCTGCGGCATGCCCACACAGGGCCTCCAAGGTTTCAGGAAACAATTCGAGCTGCCTACCCATCATCCGACTCTCCAAAAGGTTCTGGCTTTGGAATCGGATGAGCTCGGACGGACTTTAGGGGGCAGTAGGCCAACGGCAGGGCGTATATTGGCGTACTTTCTTACGCCCTATGTCAAGCCGCTACTCCAGTGCTCTTGCACTTTTTCTTTTGTCGGGCGCCTGCCTATCCGTTCTGGATGCCAGCGGTAAATGGGTTGTCACAAGCAGCGGCCTGCTTCTTTTGCTCTGGTTTCGGTTTTCGGGACAGATTCTTATGGCGCTTGCCATGGGACTTCGCAAAGAGGGGCTCACTCTTTTTCATACCCATCGTCCCGGTCTTCAACTGCTGCGCTCGGTTTTACTCATTGTGACAAGCCTGCTCTTTTTTGCGGGCGTGCAGTACCTCCCTCTGGCGGAGGCCTCGGCCATTGCCTTCACCGGACCACTCTGGGTGGTGCTTTTATCGTGGAAGCTTCTGCAAGAACCGGTAAACAGCGTGGATCGATGGGCTACCTATCTAGGGTTTGCAGGCATTCTTTTTATTGTTCGCCCTGGTACCGAAGTCTTTCACCCGGCAGCACTGCTTCTTTTGGGCATGGCCATTGCCAATGCAGTCTACCAACTGCTCACTCGGCGCCTCACATCCGACTCCGCCCTCACGACCTTCTTCTACAGCGGGCTTGTTGGCTTTGCCATTACAACAGGACTTCTTTCCGTTTTGCCCATTCCCACCAACCTACCGCTTATTGTCTGGCCTGTTCTTTTGCTCGTTGGACTTTTAGGCGGGCTTGGGCATGTGCTGATGATTCAGGCCTTCTACTAAGCCCCCGCTTCAAGCCTTTCGCCCTTTGTGCACCTACAAATGATCTGGGCAACAAGCCTTGGCTGGCTTATCTTTAATCAACTTCCCGACAGACTTACCTTTGTTGGCATGGGGATTATCGCGCTTAGCGGAAGCATCATTGTGGTCTACCGACGCTATGCCAACACGCGCGCAACTAGTGCAGATGCTGCCCGATCCGACCCGACTCCGGTTCGGCCTGAAGACTAAATATTGCGATGGGTGCCTCAAACCAGTGGGCATCTTCGGTAATTAAGAAGTAACTACCCTGCATGCTCCCCACAGGGCTACCCAGACGAGCGCCACTGGTGTATTCAAACGACTCCCCCGGGCGCAAAAGCGGCTGATGCCCCACGACGCCAAGGCCACGAACCTCTTGACGCTGGCCTTTGGCATCATCAATAAGCCAGTGCCGCGCAACAAGCTGAACGGCCTGCTGGCCCTCGTTACGAATAGTGACGGTGTAAGCAAAACTAAAGATTTGGTCGTCCTGTGAAGATTCTTCCGGCAGAAACTGGGTTTGCACAGAAATACGAATGGAGTCTTTAAGAGACGATGATGGGGAGCCTGTCTGAGTCATGCTGAGATGCTAACAGAGCGAAGAATCCTTTAACCTTGCAACATGATTGAACTTCTCATTGCCTTTGGGCTGCCGCTTGCTTTTTTTCTAGGTCTTTTTCTGGGTAGGCGTTACGGCCAAAAAGAAGCAGGCAAAGCAACAGCCTCTGCGATTAGCGAGGCCCAACGTCCCCTTGAGCTTGAGCTCGCCAGTCTGCGCGAGCGGCTTAAGGCCATTCACGAATCCAAACAAGCTTTTGGCGAGACCTTCGAGAACCTTGCCAACCGCATTTTTCAAGAAAAGGCTCAGCTTCTTGCAAGCCAAAACAAAGAAGGCTTGAACCAGATTCTCGCTCCACTCAAAAAAGACATTGATGACTTTAAGAAACGGGTCGAGACAGTCTACGACACGGAAGGTAAACAGCGAAGCGCGCTCCAAGCCCAGGTGCAGCAGTTAATGAGCCTGAACCAGACCATTAGCCAAGATGCCAAGAACCTTACAAGCGCCTTGAAGGGCTCGGTCAAGGTACAAGGGAATTTCGGCGAGATGATTCTTAAGCGGCTTCTTGAGACTGCCGGCCTGCGTGAGGGCCATGAATACGAGGCACAGGCCAGTCACACCTCGGAGGAGGGTCGACGGCTTCAGCCCGACGTGGTTATTAAAATGCCTGAAGGGCGTGCACTGGTCATTGACTCCAAGGTTTCTTTGAATGCTTACGAGGCCTACACCTGCGCGGAGAGCCCAGACGACCAAAAGCTCGCGCTCGAGAAGCATCTTCAGTCAGTGCGCAATCACATGCGCGGCCTTAGTGAAAAAAATTATCAGTCGCTTGTGCAAGGTCAGTCTCTTGACTGCGTGCTTATGTTTGTCGCGGTGGAACCGGCCTTCATGACCGCTGTTACGCAAGACACCGAACTCTTCAATGACGGCTGGAAGAAAAACGTTTTGCTGGTCAGCCCTTCAACCCTTTTGTTTGTCTTACGCACGGTTTCCCATCTCTGGCGCCAGGAAGAGCAAAACCAGAATGCGCAGAAAATTGCCCAGGAGGCGGCGAACCTTTATGACAAAGTCGTGGGGTTTGTCGACGATATGGACAAAGTTGGAATGCGTCTTAAGCAAGCCCAGCAGGACCATGAGGCGGCCGTTCGCAAGCTTACAGGCCACGGGGGAATTACATCGCGGGTTGAAAAATTCAAGCGCATGGGTGTTGCAACTCAGAAGCAGTTACCGCAGTCGGCTCTACTTGACCACGACCCAGAGTAAGCCCAGGAGGCCGGGTAATAACCTTGCGCTCGCTTTCGAATGGTCGTGCTGAACCTAGGATGCTCTCGCCAGCAAGCTGCAGAACGTCTCCGAATCCACATTGCCCCCACTAATTAAGATACCTACTCGCTTACCCAGTAAATTCTTGCCGAGGCTAAGCGCACCTGCAAGACTAAGGCAGCCTGTTGGCTCCACCACCATCTTCATACGCTCGAAGAAAAAGCGCATGCTCTGAATTAAGTCACCGTCCGAGACGCTCAGAATATCTTGGGCATACGACTTGATAATTGGAAACGTGAGCTCGCCAAGAAACTGGGTCTGAGCGCCATCTGCGATGGTTTTAGGCGTTGGAATGGAGACGATCTCACCCTTGCGAAAGGACTGCTGACCATCATTTCCTGCCTCGGGCTCAACGCCATACACCGCACATTTGGGATTCAGAGCCTGGGCGGCCAACAAACCACCCGCAAGCAACCCACCACCGCCCAGGCAGATAAACAGCATGTCCAGGTCCTTCACCTGTTCGAACAACTCCAAGCTTGCCGTCCCCTGACCTGCAATGACATCGGGATGGTCATAGGGTGGAATCAATCGCGCACCCCGTTCTTTCGCAATGCCCGCGGAGATCTCGGAACGGTCTTGGGTGTAACGGTTGTAAAGAACGACCTCGGCCCCATAGCCTCGCGTTGCTGCAAGCTTCAAGGCTGGGGCATCGTCGGGCATAACAATAACGGCGGGCATGTTTAGCATCTGGGCCGATAAGGCAATGGCCTGCGCATGATTACCCGAGCTGTACGCTACAACACCGGCTGCACGCTCGGCTTCCGGTATGCAGGAAAGCGCGTTGTAGCCGCCACGAAACTTAAAGGCCCCCATACGCTGAAAGTTTTCACACTTAAAGAAAAACTCCGCACCATACTTTTTATTGAGGTTACTGCTTGTCAACACCGGAGTGCGGTGCGCAACGCTGTCTAGCCGATTAGCAGCGGCCTTAACGCTGAAAAAATCCGGTGGACTGAATGGCATGACGCATAACTCCTTCGCTTTCGGGCGGTTGCGCTTTTGATAGTAAACAAGAACAGATGCAAACCATGGTTGATCAGACAAAGCACTTAATCAAGCCGCCAGACATAGCGAATTCGGGCCCATGCCTGCCGAGCTTCACCGTTCACACGCTCGGGCTCAAACTCGCAAGCCGATAAAGCCTGCAAGGCGGCCTGATCAAGCCGAAAGAAGCCCGAGGACTTGGCAATACGGGACTCTCGAACACGACCATCCTCACCAATCAAGAGCTCGAGCTGGGAAACCCCTTGCTCATTATTGATGATCGAGCGCCTGGGGTAATTCGGCGCAACACACTGAGCTGATGCTCGGATACGGGCCTGGGGAAGCGTACTGCTCTGGCCTAAGGAGGAGGCCGTAGCAGGCGAAAGGGAGCTAATAGGCGCCTGAGGCGCCTGGATTACTGATCCTAAGGACTGCCTAGACAGTTGCGGTGTCTCTGCGGTTTCGCGTGGAGGAGTCGTATCAACAGGCTGAATAGGCTCAAGCCTGGTTGGACTCTTGACAGGCGTTGGTGACTCCGCTGGGACGACTGGCTTAGAAGGCGGCTCTGCCAAGGCTTTCGCCACCGGCCTAGGGGGATCTGACGCTTGGCTCGAAACAACTCGGTTAGGGGGTGCAGCGAGCACAAGGGACACCGAGGCCTCGACAACCGGGCGGTCCGACTGCAGAAAAAAGGGCCCTGATGCATAAAACGCCATGGCCACCAGAACCAAGCCATGACCCAACAGCGCAACAAGAAGAGCGCGGTAAAAGAGCTGCGGGTAAGGGTTAGAGGAAAAAAGAGTACGTTCGCGTGCCATGGGCCACCGTAAGGTAGGCCCCTAGCGTAACGCGAATCACCCCCGACTTTAGGCGCGAATTAGGCACCCGCGCGAATACCCAGACGACGCAAGATGGACTCCATGAGGCACCAGCGTGTCAGACCACTTTGAAGAAGATTGACGCCCACAAAGGCAGTAAAGGCCAACCAATACTCGCTAACAAAAAACGGACTTCCTGGGTAGCCGAGCGCCAAAGAAAGCAGCACAAAGAAGCCAGCAACAATTCGAACAATTCGCCATGAGGTCATTTTTAGGTTCCTTCCCTTAAGAGCTGGTTCAGGCGAAAATTCCCACTGACCGCCTTACGCCCGGAAGACTTAAAGGCCTTAAGGCCCTTAAGGGCTAGGGATTTTTCACCACACGAACTTACATTATATAAATGTACATATTGTTAGCAAGCAATGTCAGAGCAAATGAAAACTTGCAGAGAGACAGAGAGACAGAGAGACAGAATGCCCATGCAGAACGCAAGAGCTTAAGGACGTGGTGCGCGACTGACCCAGAAAATACCAAGCAAAATCAAGGCGCCACCCACAAAATGAAAGTCGGAAGGCGGCTCGTTGAGCAACAACCAGCTAATCAGTCCCGCGTAGAAAGGGCCTAAGTAAAGTACGGTGCCCGATCGCGCGGCCCCAAGCTCCTTTTGCATAAAGGCATAGGCAAGGT
>Ga0181606_10002029_pt1 | contig 17517 bp, 15 predicted proteins | sample 041ome_10_FD_132994 | JGI IMG/M metagenome (GOLD analysis project Ga0181606, IMG submission 132994) | Coastal salt marsh microbial communities from the Groves Creek Marsh, Skidaway Island, Georgia - 041412US metaG (megahit assembly) | ecosystem: Environmental > Aquatic > Marine > Intertidal... | reverse complement strand
CGTTGGCCGACTATCACGACGCCCCGGACGCGGGCGTGCTGGCCACCCTGAAGCACCGGATCGCGGCAGAGCCGTTCAACCTGTTCGCCACGATCATTTTCCTGTGCGCGATCATCCACACCTTCCTGACCGCCAAATTCCGCGCCTGGGCGCATCACGTGGAGCACGAGCACCACGAGGAGCTCAAGCAGCGCGTCAAGGACACCGACAATGACGAGGACGGGCTGCCTGATGAAGTCAGCTTCAAGGGCCAGATCCTGCACTTTCTCGGTGAGGTTGAGGCGGTGTTTGGCATCTGGGCGGTGGTGCTGCTCGGCGCCCTGACCGTCGAGAAAGGCTGGCACACGGTGGTCGGCTACATCGACCACCAGGTCAATTACACCGAGCCGATGTTCGTGGTTGTCATCATGGCCATGGCGTCCTCCCGGCCGGTGCTCCGCTTTGCCCGCTTTTGCCTGCAGGCGATTGCCTCCCTCGGCAAGGGGTCCATCGCGGCGTGGTGGCTCTCGATCCTGATCGTGGCACCGGTGCTGGGTTCGTTCATCACCGAGCCGGCGGCCATGACGATCGCGGCGCTGCTGCTGGCCCGCCAGTTCTACGACCTGAAGCCCTCGCCGAAGTTTGCCTATGCGACGATTGGCCTGCTGTTCGTCAACATCTCGGTCGGCGGCACCTTCACCCATTTCGCCGCGCCGCCCGTGCTGATGGTGGCGACGCCGTGGGAGTGGAACATGCCCTACATGTTCACCCACTTTGGCTGGAAGGCGCTGGTGGGCATCGTGGTTTCGACGCTGGTCTACTTCTTTGTCTTCCGGGCGGAGTTTGCCCGCATGACGGCGGCGGCGGCTCAGGCCGGCACCAAGAAAAAGGTGGCCACGGGCGAGCCCGTGCCGGCCTGGATCACCATCGTGCAACTCGGGTTCATGGCCTGGACCGTTTTCGTGGCCCATCACCCCGCGATGTTCATCGGCGGTTTCCTGTTCTTCCTGGCCTTTGCCCAGGCGACTGCCCACCACCAGGCCCGGACCGACCTCAAGCCGCCGCTCCTGGTTGGCTTCTTCCTGGCCGGCCTCGTCACACACGGCGGCCTGCAGGGCTGGTGGATCGAGCCGGTGTTGAAGAGTCTTGGCGAGGTGCCGCTCTTTGCCGGCGCCACGATCCTGACGGCGTTTAATGACAACGCTGCGATCACTTACCTGGCGACGCTGGTGCCCGGCTTCACCGAGGAATTGAAATACGCGGTCGTGGCCGGCGCCGTGACCGGTGGCGGCCTGACCGTCATCGCCAACGCCCCGAATCCCGCCGGTCAGTCGATCCTGCAGAAATATTTCCCCAACGGCGTGTCACCGCTCGGCCTCGCCGCCGGCGCGGTGTTCCCGACGCTGGTGATTTCGCTGTGTTTCCTGTTCCTGCAGACGATCTGATCGCCGCGGGCTGACCCGGATCAGGGAAACAGGCCGCGGCTCATCTTGGCCTCGGCCACGCGCTGAATGCCGAGCGTCTGGGCGGCGAGGCGGCGGCTGAAGCCGAACTTCCGCTTCTGGGCCTCGACGGCGTCCTTGGCGCGGTCGAGGATGCGGTAGAGCTTCGTGAGCACCTCCTCGCGATCCCAGTAATAGTTCTGCCGGTTCTGCAGCCACTCGAAGTAGGAGACGATCACGCCGCCGGAATTGCAGAGCACGTCGGGGATAATCTCGATGTCACCGCGCTTCTCCAACACCCGGTCGGCCTGGTAGGTGGTGGGCCCGTTGGCCGCCTCGGCGAGCATCCGGCAGCGCAGCTTGCCGGCGTTGTCGGGCGTGATGACGCGCTCGAGCGCGGCCGGGACCAGCACGGTGCACTCGAGTTCGAGCAACTCCTCGTTGGAGATCGCCTCGCCCCCGTCAAAGTCGCGCAACGAGCGCTGGTATTGCACGTAGTCCAGCGCCTTGCGGATGTTGATGCCCTTGGCGTTGTGGATGCCGCCGGTCCAGTCGGAGATGGCGATGATCTTCGCGCCGTAGTCGGCGAGCGCGAGGGCCGCCTCGCCACCGACGTTGCCGAATCCCTGAATGACGATCCGGGCGTTCTTGAGCGGGATCTTGAGATCCTCGAGGTAGCGCCTGATCAGGTAGGCGACGCCCACACCGGTGGCCTCGCGGCGGCCCTGCGAACCGCCCAGCGCGATGGGCTTGCCGGTCACGATGGCCGGCTCGTTGTGGCCGACGTGGCTCGAATAGGTGTCCATCATCCAGCCCATCACCTTCTCGTTGGTGCCCATGTCCGGCGCGGGCACATCGATGTCCGGACCGATGAAGGGAATCAGCTCCTGCATGTAGCGGCGCGACAGTGATTCGAGTTCGCCTTCCGAGAGTTGGGCGGGGTTGACGATGACGCCGCCCTTGGCGCCGCCGTAGGGCAGGCCGACGAGCGAGCATTTCCAGCTCATCCACATGGCCAGGGCGGCGACTTCGCCGACCGTGACATGCTCGTGAAACCGGATGCCGCCCTTGGACGGTCCGGTCGACAGATTGTGCTGCACCCGGTAGCCTTCGAAAACGGTCACGGAACCGTCGTCGCGGAGGATGGGCAGGGCCACGGCGACGCAGCGCCGGGGATACTTGGTGCGGTCCCGGATGTTCTCCGGAAGGTTGATGGCATCGGCCGCCTGGTCGAATTGGCGGCAGGCCATTTTGAATACGTCCGATTTATAGAGGGACGAAACAATGACTTTGGACATGGAGGAGGGTTTTGACCTCAGCATGTCCCGATTGGTGACCGACGCAAACGGCATTCCGTGCCGCCGGGATGGAATCCGGCGGCGAGATACAAGCGCGGTTGAAATCTTGGCACGCATGCATCCAGATGGGCGGCGATGTATGGCTTTCTCTACCGACTCGGCACCTGGTTGTTGACCAAGGTCGGCATGGTGGTGGCCATCGTGGTCGTGGCGCTGGTGGGCACCGGGCTTTGGCTCTACGTGCAGGACCAGGTCGACGCCGAGACCCGTCGGATGGAATACGTCACCCGGCTCAAGGCCGAGCGCTCCGTCCTCGAAAGCGTGCGGGCGGAGATTGCCGCCAGCGTGGCCGAATACGAAGCCGCGGCCCAGTTGCAGCGCGACCGGATTGAGCGGGCCAACCGGATCATCGCCACGCTGCGTCAATTGGAGAACTGGTGGGACCGGATCTGGGGCAATCCGGAACAGCAGCAGGCCAACGCCGACCAGATCGTGCGGATGGAGGCCCTGCGCACGGATGCGGGCAACCGCCTCGATGAGATCGGTCGCGAGATCGAGAACGTGGCCGGTGAGCTGCAGAGTGTGGATTTTCGGATGGAAAACCTGTCGCGGGACATCGCCGCCGCCGAGGAGGGGGGCTCGGTGTCCGGCCATTACCTCCGCGCGGCCTGGCTGCAGGCCCGCGATTACCTCCTGGTGGCGTTGGCGCTCTACCTCTTCGGGCCGACGGTGGTGAAAGTGCTGGCGTACTACGCGTTCGCGCCGTGGCTGGGCCGGGGTCGCCCCATCCGGTTTGAGGATACCCTGGCCGCGATGCCGGCGGTGAGGCCCAGCCAGGTGTCCATCCCGGTCGACCTGTGGCCCGGTGAAGTGCTGCGGGTGAAGGAGAATTTCCTGCAGACGAGCGACCAGGACCTGCGGCGGAAAACCCGGTTCGTGTTCGACTGGGCCATCCCGTTCACGAGCGTGGCCTGCGGGCTGATCGAATTGGTCGAGCTGCGCAATCGCCAGGCCGGCGGGCAGGCGGCGGTGACGCTCAGCAATGGCGAGGATCCCCACACGGAACTGGCCGTGATTGAAGTGCCGGACGGCGCGTCGATCGTGCTGCGGCCGAGTTTTCTGGTCGGGGTCATCACCCGCGATGAGGACAAGGTGGCGATCCGCCGTCGCTGGACGCTGTTGCGCTGGCAGGCGTGGGTGACGCTGCAGTTTCGCTACTTTGAGTTCGTCGGTCCGTGCCGGCTCGTGGTGGCCGGCAGTCGCGGAGTGCGCGAGGAGCGGATGGAGGAACGTGAGGGCGCCAGCCGCCCGGCCCGCCGCACGAACCAGTTGGCCACCATCGGCTTCACCCCGAATCTGGATTACCTCCCGGTGCGGGCGGAGACCTTCTGGGGCTATTACCGCGGAATGAACCCGTTGTTTGACGACATGTTTGCCGGGTCGGGCATGTTTGTGCTGCAGGAGACCGCGAGCGACGCGGAGGGACGTGGTCCGCGCCGCTTCTGGGCCGGCGTGTGGAACGGGGTCCTCAAGGTGTTCGGCATCTGACGCGAGGGACGTCGAAGGCGCATTATGCAAGCGAACGAATTGGGAGTGCTCTTTGACTGGGACGGCGTCGTCATCGACTCGTCGCGTCAACACGAGGAAAGCTGGGAACGACTGGCGAAAGAGGAGGGGTTGGCGCTGCCGCCGGATCACTTCGTCCAGGGGTTCGGCAAGAAGAACGAGTGGATCATTCCCGAGTTGTTGCGGTGGGCGACCGATCCGGCGGCGGTGCACCGTCTCTCGCTGCGCAAGGAGGCCCTCTACCGCGAAATCGTGGTGGAGAAAGGCCTGGTGCCGTTGCCCGGCGTGCATGGGTTTCTCGACCGGCTGGCCGCGGCGCAGGTGCCGACCTGCATTGGCTCATCGACCCACCGGCTCAACATCGAGACGATCCTCGGCGTGATGCACTTCGAGGGCCGGTTCGGCGGGATGGTCACGGCCGAGGATGTCACCCAGGGCAAGCCGCATCCGGACGTGTTTCTGCAGGCGGCGGCGCGGATCGATCGCCCGCCGGAACGCTGCATCGTCTTCGAGGATGCGCTGGCCGGCATCGAGGCCGCCCGAGCCGGCGGGATGAAGGTCGTCGGCGTCGCCTCCACCCATGACGCCGCCGGGCTGGCCGGTCGGGTCGACCGCATCGTGCACCGCCTGGACGAACTGTCGGTTGCCGATTTGATCGATATCGTCGAGGGTCGATGATGCCGTTGTTCAAACTTGCCGCCGATTACACGCCGACCGGGGACCAGCCCCAGGCGATCGAGGCGTTGGTGACGTCAATCGAGGGCGGCAACCGCGACCAGACGCTGTTGGGCGTCACCGGCTCGGGGAAGACGTTCACGATGGCCAACGTCATCGCCCGCTGCGACCGGCCCACGCTCATCATTTCCCACAACAAGACCCTGGCGGCCCAGCTCTACTCGGAGTTCAAGAATTTCTTCCCCGACAACGCGGTCGAATACTTCGTCAGTTACTACGATTACTACCAGCCCGAGGCTTACATCGCCTCGTCGGACACCTACATCGAAAAGGACTCCTCCATCAACGAGGAGATTGAGCGCATGCGCATCGCCACCACGAGTTCGCTGGTGTCCCGGCGCGACGTGATCGTGGTGGCGTCGGTCTCCTGCATCTACGGCCTGGGTTCGCCGGAGGATTTCACCACCCTCAGACTTGAGCTGCGGCGCGGCGGCCAGCTGCCCCGGCAGCAGCTGCTGGAACGGCTGGTCGACAACCTCTACGAGCGCAACGACCTCGACCTGAAGCGGGGTCGCTTCCGGGTGCGGGGCGATGTGATCGACATCATGCCGGCCTACAGTGAACAGGCCCTGCGCGTGGAGCTCTGGGGCGACGAGGTCGAGAGCATCAGCGAGTTCGATCCCCTGACCGGCGACACTATTCGGGAACTGGCGCAGTTCGATCTGTATCCGGCCAACCAATATGTGACCACGCGCGGCAAGCTCGACACGGCGGTGACGGGCATCAAGGCCGAGCTCGACGAGCGGGTGGCGCATTTCGAGGCCAACCAGCAATACCTCGAGGCGCAGCGCATCCGCATGCGCACCAACTATGACCTCGAGATGCTCACCGAGATGGGCTTCTGCAACGGCATCGAGAACTATTCGATGCACCTCTCCGGGCGCCGCCGGGGGGAGCGGCCGTTCTGTCTGATCGATTTCTTCCCGGAGGACTTCCTCCTTTTCATCGACGAGAGCCACGCCACGGTGCCGCAGATCGGCGGCATGTACAACGGCGACAAGGCGCGCAAAACCATCCTGGTCGAACACGGGTTCCGGCTGCCGTCCGCGCTGGAAAACCGGCCGCAAGCGTTCGACGAGTTTCGGTCCATCACCGGGCAGACGCTTTACGTCTCCGCCACCCCGGCGAAATACGAGCTGGAGCGGTCCACCGTGGTGGCCGAGCAGGTGATCCGGCCGACGGGGCTGCTCGATCCCGAGATCGTGCTGCGGCCGACCAAGGGGCAGGTCGAGGATCTTATCGGCGAAATCCGGGCGGCGGTGGAACGCCAGGAACGCGTCCTGGTGACGACCCTCACCAAACGCCTGTCCGAGGACCTCACGAGCTTCCTCCGCGAGTCGCAGATCCGGGTCGAATACCTGCATTCCGACATCGATGCGATCGAGCGGGTGGAGATCCTGCGCAACCTGCGCCTGGGCAATTTCGATGTCCTGATCGGCATCAACCTCCTGCGCGAAGGACTCGACCTGCCGGAAGTGGCCCTGGTGGCGATCCTCGACGCCGACAAGGAGGGCTTTCTGCGCAGCGAGACCTCGCTCATCCAGACCGCCGGGCGTGCGGCCCGGCACGAGAAGGGGCGGGTGATCTTCTACGCGGACAAGCAGACCGATTCGATCGTGCGCACCCTTCAGGTGACGGCGGCGCGCCGAGAGAAACAGCTCGCCTACAACGCCGAGCACGGCATCACCCCCCGCAGTGTGCAGCGCGCGGCGCAGGCGAGTCTGCACGTCTATGACGGCACCGGTCGCTCGGGTGACGACCAGGCCGTGGCCGAGGATGCCGGCGAGGATGTGGCGGCGGTCATTGCTGAACTGGAACTGGAAATGACCGAGGCTTCGGGACGACTGGAGTTCGAACGCGCCGCGTTGCTGCGTGACCAGATCGAGGCCCTGCGCAGCGGTGATTATCAGAAAATGGCCAAAGTGGGCTCGAAGAAACCGACCAAGGGTAGAAAGTACGGTCGTCGCTAGGGCCCCTCGGTGAGGCGTCCCTACCTTGCCTCGGTTCAACCCCTGCGTTTGGCTACCGGCGTGTGCCGTTGGATTTCCTGCCTGCTGGGTCTGCTGTTGCCCCCCCCCTTGCGTGGGCGGAGGTCACGGTGCCGGCAGGGGCGGAACTGCGCACGCTGGACGCGGCCTGGCTGGAGGCGACGCTGCGGGAGGGCAGTGGGGGCACCTGGGCCGAGATCGAACGGGCGGCGGCTGACGTGGCCTTCGCCGCCGGGCAGGCGAATCGCACCCAGGCCATGGAAGGATGGCTGCTGCTGACGAAATGGTCGCGCTTACTGGGCGAAAACCAACAGGCCTTCACCCAGCGCTGAATCGAAGCACTGAACTCGGCCCGGCTCGGTCATCCCAACATGCCGCGCAACTACAACCCGCCGTCGGCGCCGCTCAGTACGGTGGTCTCGGCGGAATTCGCCATCGCGGTGGTCACCGATTTCGAGCTTTCGCAGGCGTTCTTCGACCTGCTGACCCCCTATGATCACCAGTCCGCGCAGGCTGGTGGCCACCGCGATGGTGCCGTCACCGAGGTTGGCGAGCATGTTGATGCGGGTTGTCTTGATGACGTCATCCAAGGCGCCGGGCACCCGGCGGAACGCGCCGGCCGTCTCTTCGAGCTCGAACACGCCCCGTTCGCCGATCACCCACAAGGGCGGCTGGCCGTCCCGCGAGACCACTTCGGTTCGTCGCCCACTCAGCAGCTCGGCATCGACCACAACGGTCACCATTTCGTCGCCCTCAAGTTTGAGGAGACGGTTGCGGAACCAAAGCCAGTAAAGCTCGTCGCCGACCTGCGTCAGATAGTGGCCGTCCGTCTGGTCGACCAGCGGCCAGCGGCGGACGATGGCATCCCCGCGCCAGCGGATGAGTTCCTGATCCGTGCGGAGGTAGACGTCGTCGCCAACCCGCTTGACGTCAGGGTAGCGCCCGGTGGGCGGGAGCCGATCCTTGAGGGATTGATACCGCATCTCGATCGAACCCGGGACTGACTCAAAATAGCCGATCGTATCCACACTGGTGGTCCAGATGCGGCCGTCGCGGGCCGCTGCGACGCGATAGGAGAACAGCAGCGGCGCGTCCAGATGCTGCCAGCGGATGCCGTCGTATTGTTTGATGCCCTGATAACTGACGAGGTAGATGAAGCCGCGGTCATCCTGGGCGACGTCGAAGATCTGCGGGTGGCCGCCGTATTCGGCCGTGCGGTAGTCGCGGATGATCGGCCGGCCGGCCTCGGGATCGAGCAGATCAGCCGACGCCATGCCGCCGCCCAGCGCCGCGGCGAGCACGACCCGCCCGGCGCGCAGGCACCGCGTTATCGGGCGGGGACAGGCAAACAGGCGAACGGGTCGGAACATCAGCGGGTGAATGCAAGCGCCGCCGGCGCAGGGGTTAATCGCCGCCGCAGGGCGGATCAATAGACTGCGGACCAAAGATCAACGCGGTCGTCGGTCCATAGCGGCGCATCGAGCGGAGCAGGCCGGACCGTGCCGGCCGCCGCCTCAAGGATGGCCGGCGTCGCGAGCGCAGCGGGTTCGCGGGCGAGCAACATCCAGGCGCTGTCGATCGCCCACCATTCCTCCGGATCAGCCGGAGCCTCGATCAGCACGGCTGTCCACCCGGCGGCGCGGGCCTGGGCCAACACCACGGCAGGCAGATTGACGTAGTGGTTGCTGGTGTTGATCGCCAGCACACCTCCGGGCGCGAGGCGACTGAAGTAGAGCGCGAACGCCTCGCGGGTGAGCAGGTGGGTGGGCACGGCGTCGCTGGTGAAGGCATCAACCACCAGCGTGTCGTAGCGGGGGGCACCGGCCGCCTCCTCGGCGGCCAGACCCAGGCGACCGTCGCCGATGGTGACGGTGGATACGGCTGGCGAATCGTCGAGGTAGGTGAAGTGAGCCCGGGCCGCCTGCGCCACGGCCGGGTCAAGTTCATGAAAATGAAACGCGTCCCCTGCCTGCCCGTAGGCGGCCAGCGTGCCGACCCCCAGACCGATGACCCCGATGCGTCGGGCCGGCGGCTGGTTCGGTCGCGCCAGGGCCAGGCCCATCCCCGTGGTCGGACCGTAGTAAGCGGTGGGCCACCGCCGGTAGTCCGGGTGCAAGAGTTGCAGGCCGTGGATCGTGCTGCCGTGGGTCAGGAAGCGGCAGTGGGCCATGGGACTGGCTCGGTTGAAGTCCTGCACCACCAGGGTGCCATGAAAATTGCGGGAGGCGTGGGTTTCATGGGTCAGGCGGCCCCGCAGCACGCGCGCCTGCCAGCCGGCGAAGCCAAGGGGGATCAGCACGGCCACCGCACCGACCCGCCACTGCCAGCCCCGCACCCAGCCGCGGCGAGGGTCGATGAAGGCGGCAGTCATCATCGCCAGCGCGGCCACCGCCACGGTCGCCGGGCTCACCAGCATCGGTTCCGACCCGAAACCCGGCACCGGAGGCGACCGGAGATGGCTAAGCCAAACCGCGCCACTGCCCCCGGCCAGACCCAGCACCGAAGCCCGGACGCGCGCCAGATCGCGTTGACGCAGGGACTCGTAGGCGAGCAGCACCAGTCCGCCCGTCCACAGGATCTGCAGATCGTAATGATGATCGAACACCAGCGGGGCGACGATCGCGATCACCAGGCCGCCCAAAGCTCCCCCGGCCGCCAGATGAAGGTAGTAACGGGTCAGTTGTTCGGCCGCGGGGCGGAGGCGATACACTTCACCATGGCAGATCATCCCCGCGGCGAGGAGGGCAGCATTGTACGCCATCATCTGCTGTCCCCAGCCGACCACTTTGCCGCTCACCAGCAGATCGGCGGTGACCACCGCCGCTGCCGTCCCCAAGCCGGTCCATAGCGTCCGGCGATACCACCGCGGGTGATCGAAGCAGAGAATGAAGCTGATCAAATAGAGCCCCAGCGGCATCACCCACATGAACGGTCCCGCCGGCACATCCAGGGTCAGCCGCGTGGAAGTGGCCGAGAGCAAGGCGGCGGCGAGCGCCGGATACAACACCCAGCGGACGCGCACGCCGGGCGCGGGACGGGACGGGTTCAAGGCTTCTGGGGATGTAACCGCTGCTATCATGGTCTGTCGTGCGGTCCAGCCGACGAGGGCCAGCAGGCCGACCACTCCCGCCGACCAGGCCAGCGCCTGTTGACCGCGCGTCAGCATACGTTCGATCAACAGCGGGTAGGCGAGCAGGGCCGCCAGGGACCCGGCGTTGGACAACGCGAAGAGCCGGTAGGGCGAGCGCCCGGGGTGGGTCACGGCGAACCAGCGCTGCAGCAACGGACCGGTGGCGGCGATCAGCATGAACGGGATGCCCAGTTGCCGGACCAGCAGGACCAGCAATTCGCCGGTGGGGTTTCGGGTCGGATCCGGCTGCCAGGTGTCAGGGGGGAGCGGCGGCAGCGTGGCGCAGGCGGTGAGCAGCAGGAGAGCATGCCAGATCATCTGTCGCCGGGGAGAGAGGACGCGTTGGGTCAGCACGTGGGCGTAGCCGTAACCGGCCAGCAAAGCCGTTTGGTAGAAGCCCAGACAGACGGCCCAAACGCCGGGTGCGCCGCCATACCAGGGCAGCACGAAGCGGCCCATCATGGGTTGAACCGCGAAGAGGAGAAAAGCCCCGCAGAATACCGTGACGGCGTAGGGCAGCATCGCTCGATGGGCCGGGCGGCGGGGTTATTCCGTTTCCGGTCCCACGGCGCGTTCGACCGCGGCGAGAAACGGAGCGAGGGCCGGAGGATTGTGCGATGAGTCGATCCACGCCAGCACCATGCGACTCTCCGGGGCCGGGCCTTCGAGCGGGCGAAACACCACTTCCGAAGGCAGGTTGCGGGCCTCCGATGGGCACATGAACGTGGCCCCGATGCCGGCCCGCACCAGACCGACCGCATTGGCGCGCGGCCAGATCTCCTCGACGATGTTGGGCGCAATGCCGGCGGTGGTGAACGCCGCCAAGGTGCGATCGTAAAACGACGGATTGTGTGAGCGGGGGAAGAGCACAAAGGGCACCTCGGCCAAGTCGTGCAGGCGCAGGATTTTTTTGCGGGCCAGCACGTGATCGGAAGGCAGGATGACACCGTTGCGTTCCCGCAGCAGTCGCCGGGTACGGCAACCGGGCGGCAGGGAATCCGGGTGGAGAAAGCCGCAGGCGATTTCACCGGCATGCAGGGAGCGCCACTGCGCGGCGGTGGGTGACTCGTTGAGTTCCACCCGTACGCCCGGATGGGTGCGTTGAAATTCCCGCACGATGCCCGGCACCAGCGTCGCCATGGCCAGGCCCGTGAAGCCGACCCGCAGCAGGCCGGTGTCACCCTGGGCCACCGCGCGCAGCTCGGGGGGCAGCCGCTTGAGGTGCAGCAGAATCGGTTCGATCTCGCGCGCGAGGTGAGTGCCGGCCGGCGTCAACTCCACCCGCCGCCGCGATCGCGCAAACAGCGGCGTGCCGACGGCGTCCTCCAATTGGCTGATTTGACGCGAGAGCGCCGGCTGGGCCACGCCCAGCGACTCGGCGGCGCGGCGAAAATGGAGCAGGCGCGCCACTTCACGAAAGTACACGAAGTGACGAAGCTCAAAATCGTACTGATAGTCACGAGGCATCAATACGTACCGAATGAGTATTTTACAGTCATCGCAATCGCGGATATGGTCGGATTATGACAAATCACCGCCTCCTTTCAGCCCGGTTGGATTACCATCCGGGCCCGTTTACTGATACGGAACAGGCATCAATAAATACAAATGAAGCATTAGTCAGGCATCGTGCAGGATGCTATGATGGCCGCGGTTCAGTAGTTGTGGAAACCGCGGAGGTCGTGAAGATCGCGAAGACTTTGCTTTTGATTTCTTAGCCCCCCCTTGCGACCTTCGCGGTTTTTCTACTCGAACTGATCCCGTTGTTTCATGGCTCAATCCCTCTTTGAGAAAGTCTGGAACGCCCACGCCGTACGGACGTTGGCGAATGGCCAGACCCAATTGTTGATTGGCACTCACCTCATCCATGAGGTCACCTCGCCCCAGGCCTTCGGCATGTTGCGCGACCTCAAGCTGCCGGTGCTCATGCCTCATCGCACGTTTGCGACTGTCGACCACATCGTGCCGACCGACCAGCTGGTCGAGCCCTACGCCGACCCGTTGGCGCAGGCGATGATGGACGAGCTGCGCAAAAACTGCGCCGACAACAACATCACTTTCTTCGACCGGGGCACCGGCAAGCAGGGCATCGTGCACATTGTGGGCCCCGAGCAGGGCATCACCCAGCCGGGCACGACCATCGCCTGCGGCGACTCGCACACCTCGACCCACGGCGCGTTCGGCGCCATCGCGTTCGGCATCGGCACCACGCAGATCCGCGACGTGCTGGCGACCCAGACGATGGCGCTGGGCAAGCTCAAGGTTCGCCGCATCGAGGTGAACGGCGCATTGCGTCCCGGCGTCTACGCCAAGGACGTCATCCTGCACATCATCGCCAAGCTCGGCGTGAATGGCGGCACCGGCTACGCGTACGAATACGCCGGCACCGTGTTCGACAATTTCTCGATGGAGCAGCGCATGACTGTCTGCAACATGTCCATCGAGGGCGGGGCGCGGGTCGGCTACGTCAACCCGGACGAGACCACCTTTGCCTATCTCAAGGGCCGGCCCTACTCACCGGTGGGTCCGGATTGGGATGCGGCGGTCGCGCGCTGGCGCGGTTTCGCCTCCGATCCCGGCTGCGACTACGATGATGTCGTTGTCATCGACGCTGCCGACATCGCGCCGACCGTCACCTGGGGCATCAATCCGGGGCAGGGCATCTCCATCGAGCAATCGATCCCCGATCCGACGGCTGCCGCCGATGCCGACGCGCGCGCCTCGATCGAGGAAGCGCTGGCCTACATGAAGCTCGAGCCGGGGGCGCCGATCAAGGGCACGCCGATCAATGTCGCGTTTCTCGGGTCCTGCACCAACGGCCGCCTGTCCGACTTTCAGGAAGTCGCCAAGTACCTCGCTGGCCACAAGGTCGCGCCGGGCGTCAAGGCCATCGCCGTGCCCGGTTCCCAGATCGTGGCGCTGCAGTGCGAGAAGCTCGGACTGGACAAGGTCTTCAGCGAAGCCGGCTTCGAGTGGCGCGGCGCCGGGTGCTCCATGTGCCTGGCGATGAACCCGGACAAACTGGTCGGGGACCAGCTGTGCGCCTCGTCCTCCAACCGCAATTTCAAGGGCCGCCAGGGTTCGCCCACCGGGCGCACCGTGTTGATGAGCCCGCTGATGGTCGCCGCCGCGGCCGTGACCGGCCAGGTCGCGGATGCCCGCGAAGTCTTTGCGGTCGGCGAACTCTCCGCGGTCTGATCACGACGCAACCGCCATTCTTCTTCATCATGGCTCTTGAGAAAATTTCCTCTGTAACCGGTCGCGCCGTGCACGTGCCGGGCAATGACATCGATACCGATCGCATCATCCCGGCGCGCTTCATGAAGTGCGTCACCTTCGACGGCCTCGGCGAGTTCCTGTTTTATGACGTGCGCAACGATCCGAAAACCGGCGAGACGACGCATCATCCGCTAAACGACGATCGTTTCCGCGGGGCGACGATTCTGTTGTCGGGCGCAAACTTCGGCTGCGGTTCGTCCCGCGAACACGCGCCGCAGGCGATCCAGAAATACGGGTTCCGCGGCATCGTGGCCGAGAATTTTGCCGAGATCTTCTTCGGCAATTCCACGACCCTCGGGATTCCGTGTGCCTGCGCCAGCCGGGCCGACATTGCCAAGGTGGCCGCCGCGGTCGCGGCTGATCCGAGCCTTGAGGTGACGATCGATGTCGCGGGCCAGACGGTGCGCTACGGCCGCGAGAGCATTCCGGCCGAGATCCGTGGTTCCGCCCGCGACGCCCTGCTCAACGGCCGGTGCGATGCCATCGCCGAACTGCACGAAGGCGTGTCGCAGGTGCAGGACCTGGCGGGCAAGCTGCCCTACATGTTGGCCTGAGCCGCCCACCCGGGATCGGCGCCCGCCCAAAAAAACGCCGTTCCCGGCGTCTGGTGCAGCCAGAGGAGCAGGGAACGCATGGCGAAAGTGAGGTACCTCCAGCCTGGCCGGCGGGCGGCCTCGCGTCGAGGTCGTGGCCCGTGCCTTGACGGTTTCGCCGGCATACGGAAGTTTCGCTGAACCTTTTTCGGTTCGATCGCGTCTCAATCCGCGTCTCTGCCCATGTATCTTGCTCTTATCGACGTTTTTGCCGGCGCTGACATCCTGATCTACCCGCTCGGGCTCTGTTCCATCGTCATGGTCTTCATCCTGTGCGAACGGTCCTTCGCGCTGCGCCGCGAGGCCATCATGCCGGAGGATCTCGTCGAGGCGATCGTGGACGGCAAACCCATCACCGGCGGGCGCAACTCGGTGCTCGCCCGCATCATCGAATTCGCCGAGCGCCACGTGGACGACCCGGACGCGGTGAAGGCCTTTGCCCGGCTCGAACTCAACCGCATGGAACGCGGCCTGCCGTATCTCGACATCATTTACGCTGCGGCGCCCCTGATCGGACTGACCGGCACGGTGTGGTCGCTGCTGCGGGTCTTCTCGGCGATCTCGGGTGAGACCGGCCTCCCGGATCCGGTGGCCTTCACCAGCGGTGTCGCCCTGGCGCTGTCGGCGACGCTGCTGGGTCTGACCATCGCGGTGCCGGCCCTGGTGGGCGGCGGTTACCTGCAGCGCAAGGTGGAGAACTACGCGGCCCAGCTCGACGTGGTCCTCGAGCGCATTCTGGCGCGCGACGAAACACCGGCCGGAGACTGATCGCACCATGAGCGGACTCTACCAGCGGCGGCGTCGGCGACGGGACATGAACCTCCTGCCGCTCATCGACGTGCTCGTGATGCTGATCTTCTTCGCCTTCGTCACGATGCAGTTTCGCTCCGCCACCACGCTGAACATCACGCTGCCCAAGGTGGAGACCGCAGGCAAAAACGAGTTCAAGGGCACGGTTACCATCGGCGTGACCGCGGAGGGCGAGATGACCTTTAACGGCCAGCCGGTCACGGAGGATCAGATCGAGGGCCTCTTGACTGAAGTGCACAACGTCGACCGCGACATCCCGGTGCTGATCAGTGCCGACGAGAACACCCCGCTGCGGCTGGTCACGTTCCTGATGGATGCCTGCCGCAAAACCGGCCTGAGCCGCTTCAGCCTCCAGAGCCGTTGAGTTTATGAAGATCCTGATCACCGGCGTTTCCCGTGGCCTGGGCCGGGCCCTGGCGGACCATTACATGGCCGAGGGGCATACCGTGATCGGCTGCGGTCGCGACCCGGAGAAAATCCTCGACCTGCGTTTCGGCTGCCGGGAGCCCAACCGGTTCGACATCGTCGATGTGGCCCAGGCCAGCAAGGTCGACGTGTGGCATGAGACCGTCTCCGCGACCCATGGGGCCGTCGACCTGCTGATCAACAACGCCGCCATCATCAACACGCCCGCCCCGCTGTGGGAAGTGCCGGCCGCGGAGTTCAAGGCGCTGGTCGACATCAACATCACCGGCGTGGCCAATGTCATCCGGGCGTTCGTGCCGGAAATGGTCGCGGCGGGGAAAGGGGTGATCGTCAATCTTTCCTCCGGCTGGGGCCGCAGCGTGTCGCCGGAGGTCGCTCCGTATTGTGCTTCCAAATACGCGATCGAGGGGCTGACCCAGGCCATGGCGGCGGAGCTGCCGGCCCCGCTGGCGGCGGTGCCGCTCAACCCCGGCGTCATCGCCACCGAGATGCTCGCCAAGTGCTGGGGCGACGAGTCGAAGGCATTTCCGACCGCCGAGGACTGGGTGCAGCGCGCCGCGCCGTTCATCCTGCAGCTCGGCCGCAAGGACAACGGCCATAGCCTGACCGTGCCGGGTTGACGGAGGCGGGCCGCCCCTACCGGACGCGAAACCCCGCCCAGGCGGCGAGCCCGGTGGCCACCGCGAAACCGGAGAGCAGCACCGCGTAGCTGACGCCGGCCGACACCAGCAGGCCGGTCAGGGCCGGACCGGCCGCGGACGAGAACACGGCGACCGCCCCGGTGAGACCCTTGATCGCCCCCAGCTGCTCGGGCCCGTAGAGTTCGGCCCAGACTGCGGTCAGCACGTTCCCGGACGCGCCGGCGGAGCAGCCGCTGAGCACGAAGAACGCGACGGCGAAACCCGGATGCGTGCCCCAGGCGAGGCACAGGAAAGCCACGGTCACCGGCACGGCCACCCACCCGGCGAGCTTGAGCGCCCCGCTGTGGTCGATGCGGCTGCCGGAGACCAGGCTGGTCAGGGCGCGGGTGAGCGCGAACAACGTGAACAGCGAAGCCATGAAAGTCGTGCTCCAACCCTTGGCCAGAGCGATAGGTGCTTGGTAGAGAAACGCCGCCGTCATGAGCATGGGCAGCAGCACCTGCACCGGCAGCATCCACCAGAACTGGCGTTGAGACGCCATCAGGCGGAACGCCGCGAGCAGTGAGGTGCGCGGTCGTCGCGCCGGATCGACAAAGTCGGCCGCCACGAACGTCTCGAAGCGCGCCCGGCGCAGCAACCGGTCGGCCGCGGCCGGCAGGACCAGCGCATAGAGCAGCGCGATGGCCACCCAGATCAGGCGCCAGTCCATCCAGACCAGCAAGAGGGCCGTCAGCGGCGGCAGCAGCGCTTCCCCCAGGTTGTAGCCGAGCGAGGTCAGTCCCAGTGCGAGGTTCGCCGCTATTTGGGTTCCGCGGTGTCGACGATGATCGTCACCGGTCCGTCGTTGGTCAGCGACACCTGCATCATGGCGCCGAACTCGCCGCGGGCGACCCGGCGGCCGCAGAGGGCGCTCTCCAATTGGGCGAGAAAACGGGTGTAGAGCTCGCGGGCGGGGTCGGGCGGAGCGGCATCGTTGAACGAGGGGCGCGACCCCTTGCGGGTGCGGGCGTGGAGCGTGAACTGGCTGACCACCATGGCGTCGCCGTGGGTGTCGACGAGCGAGCGGTTCATGGCGCCGTCCGCATCGGCGAAGATGCGAAGCTTGGCGATCTTCTCGGCCAGCCACTGGCCCTCCTCGGCGGTGTCCTCGCGGGCCACCCCGAGGAGCACCACGACGCCGGGGCCGATTTCCCCGACGGTCCGGCCGTCGATGGCGACTCGGGCGGCGGTGACACGTTGAACGACGGCGCGCATCCGGCGGCGAATCTAGTCGAGGGGGCGGACGAGGACCTTGGGATTGCGCCCGCTGGCCGCGTAGAGTTCGAGCCGGGCGGGCGGCAGGGCCGAGGTGTCGGCTTCGGCGAAACCGCAGGTGTTCGAGAAGAACGTGGCGTTCTGGGTGGAAAGGGCGAAGACCGTGCGGGCACCGTGTTCCTTGGCGCGCAGGCAGGCGAACTCGACCATCTTGCGGCCGATGCCACGGCCGTGGTGGTAGGGGAGCACGTAGAGCGAACCGATTTCGGCCACCTCGGGGCGGTCGGCGTAGAACTGCAGGGTGACGCACGCGACGATGTTTTCATCGATCTCGAACACGTAGAACTGGTCGATGTTCTTCTCGATGGCCTGCTGG
>Ga0181606_10002028_pt1 | contig 17521 bp, 15 predicted proteins | sample 041ome_10_FD_132994 | JGI IMG/M metagenome (GOLD analysis project Ga0181606, IMG submission 132994) | Coastal salt marsh microbial communities from the Groves Creek Marsh, Skidaway Island, Georgia - 041412US metaG (megahit assembly) | ecosystem: Environmental > Aquatic > Marine > Intertidal... | reverse complement strand
TGTTGGCTTTAGCCTTATCTGTCGTCGTATTGGAAAAAAAAGCAGGCAGCCTTCACTACCCGCTTTTTAAACTGCCGTTTGGGGCTTAGATTCCTGCTGCTGCTTCCAACACATTGGAAAAATCGGGTCGAGTGCGGTAGCCCTCTTCGGCAAATTTCGCCTGAATGGTGCCATCAGGATCAACTAGAAATATACCCGGATGCGGCACACCATAAAATCTATGGTCAGGCTCAAAATCTATGTCATTAAGGATGCCCAGGCGATTAACGTGGGTAATATCCTCGTCGTGAAGCAGCGTAAATTCAATACCCTGATCTTCTTCAACACTCTTCAGCATTTCAACCGAGTCGAATGTCATGGCAACCACGGAAATGCCCATGGCTTCAAACTGGTCTGCAATATCTGTCAGCTGCACGAGCTGAGCTTTACAGAATGGTCACCAGTCAAAAGAACGGCTCAGCATGAACAGCATGCCGTTCTCACCTTTTAGATCATCGAAGCGACGCAGTTCGCCATTCTGATCTTCAGCCGCGATCTCAGGCAGTGCGGAGCCAACAGGAAAGTCTGGAGCCCAGACATAATCCTGTGCCAACGACACCTGAAAAACAGCCAACAGAACCAGGGCCAGCAGTGATCTGCCGGGCAGGCCTGTGCCAGTAATCCTATTTTTTGTCATTAGTTTTCCTTGCGGGGATACCGCTTGGTTTATCCGTATAACGAATTGCGCAACGCGCAATTAATAATACCCGACAAGTGGGGGATTTCTTACAGCAGAAGAGGGAAATAATTGAAGTAAGTTACTCAAGCTCCGCCAGGAAGCGTTCGCCACGAGGCAGGTAGTTATTGTGGCTGTCTAGGGAGAACACCACCGAACTGGAGCGACCAATTATCTCGCCGCGGGGCACGAAGCTGTAAATTCTGCTGTCAGCGCTGTTGTCCCGGTTATCCCCGAGCACGAAATACTGGTCTGCCGGCACCACAGTTGGGCCATAGCTGCGGCTGGAGCGATTGACATAGCGGCTGGAGAGCCTTGCCTGATGGGCGCCGTCGGGCAACTCTTCCTGGATGATGATGGATTCAGCGTCACGGGACAGGACTTCATAATTGGCCGGCACGCCATTTATGACCAGGGTGTTATTCTGCATGTAGATAGTATCGCCTGGCACGCCAACAATACGCTTCACCAGACGCTTGCCTGCGCGTTTCGAGTCGATGATGACGATATCGCCGCGGTCTGGATCTGAGACTTCGGCCAGAGAGATTTCCGTGAAGGGGATTTTTACGTCGTAGGCGAGCTTGTTGACCCACACTTTATCGCCATCCAACAAGGTTGGGAGCATGGACGCGCCGGAGATCGAGCTCAAGTCTGCAATTGCACTCTTGAAAAAAACGATACAAGTGAGGAGCAGGAAAAACTGGCGATTCTCAATCCAGAAAGAACGAAAACGGGCGCGAACACGCGTGGGCAGATTGGCTTGCTTTAACTCTTCCATAGACTTCTTACGACAAAAACCTTGCTATAAACTTAGCCAGCACGCCGCTGCTTGTCAATTCGAGCTAGCGCAGCGCGGGATCGTCATCCCAAAAATCTCGATTTATTTGGGGTATGCAGTGACACAACAAATCGGAGAAATTGGCCGCTGTTGTTGCGCATCGCTTGAAAACCTTTGCCCCCTTCAATACCCTGTACGTTTGTACAGTACATAGCGGATAGATTTCTTGACTCAGAATCAGGCACAGATAGAGGCTCTCAGCCAGTTCCATCCGGCCTGCCGGAACTGGTTCAGGGCCAAGTTTGGTGAGCCCACGCCGGCCCAGGCCCAGGCCTGGCCCGCTATTAAAGCCGGGCGCCACACCCTGATTTCGGCCCCTACCGGCAGCGGTAAGACGCTTGCCGCATTCTATGGCGCCATTGATGAGCTGCTGCAGAAAGGGCTGCGCAACCAGCTGGAGGACGGTGTCCATGTTCTCTATGTCTCACCCCTCAAAGCGTTGAGTAACGACATTCACAAGAATCTGGATATGCCGCTGGATGGCATTGCTGAGCAACTGCACTTGCTGGGGCTGCCACCGGTGGATATCAGAATTGGGGTGCGAACAGGCGACACACCCGCTAATGAGCGGCAGAAGATGGCGAAAAACCCACCCCATATCCTGGTAACGACGCCGGAGTCTCTGTATCTGCTGCTCACCAGTGCCAGTGGTCGCAAGATGCTGGCCACGGTGTCCTCGGTCATCGTGGATGAGATCCATGCCATGCTGGGAGACAAGCGCGGGTCACACCTGGCCCTATCGATTGAGCGCCTGCAGCAACTTTGTTTTAGCAGTAGCGGCCAGCATCTGCAGCGCGTCGGACTGTCTGCAACCCAGAAGCCTATCGACATGGTGGCACGCTACCTGGTGGGCAATTCTAACTGTAGCGATGATTCGGTGGACTGTGAAATCGTCGACTCTGGATTCCGGCGCAAGCTGGATTTACGTATCGAAGTGCCGGGTTCACCACTGAGCGCCCTGATGAGTAATGAAGTCTGGGAGGAGCTTTATGAGCGGCTCGTGACGCTGATTAATAGTCACCAGACGACGCTGATTTTTGTGAACACTCGAAGACTTTCAGAGCGCCTGGCTCTGGCCTTGAGTGATCGATTGGGTGAAGGCTGCGTGTGCTCGCACCATGGCAGTATGAGTAAAGATCATCGCCACAACGCCGAACAGCGCTTAAAGGCCGGCGATCTAAAGGTGCTGGTGGCGACCGCTTCAATGGAACTCGGCATCGACATCGGTTCGGTAGATCTGGTGGTGCAGTTTTCCTCTCCCAAAAGCATTGCAACATTTCTGCAGCGCGTCGGCCGCAGCGGTCACTCCGTGCACGGTACCCCCAAGGGAATTTTGTTCCCCCTCACGCGCGATGATTTGGTTGAAGCCAGCGCGCTGCTGCAAGGCATCAGGGAGGGCGAGCTGGATCGCATTATCATGCCAGAGAAACCTGCAGATATTCTCGCGCAGCAAATTGTTGCCGAGGTGTCATCTCCAGTGATAGCGGGCGACGGCGACCAGGATTTCCTTGGTTGGGATATGGATCAGCTCTTCCAGCTTTTTGCCAACGCCTATCCCTATCGCGACCTGGCCCGCGAAGAGTTTGACACACTGGTAAAAATGCTCGCCGAAGGATATACGACCCGAAGAGGGAGACGTGGCACTCATCTGCATCTTGATTTGATAAATAACAAGGTGCGGGCGCGCCGTGGCTCAAACCTCACTTCGCTAACCAACGGTGGTGCGATTCCTGATATGTTTGATTATCAGGTGGTGCTGGACCCGGAAGATATTGTTGTCGGCACCTTGAATGAGGATTTTGCGCTTGAGGCCTTGCCTGGAGATGTCTTTACTCTCGGCACTCACGCCTGGCAACTGCTGCGCGTGGACGGGCTAAAGGTACGGGTTCGTGATGCCGATGGCATGCAGCCTACAATTCCATTCTGGTTTGGAGAAGGGCCAGGGCGCACACAAGAGTTATCCCAGTCGGTTTCAAAATTACGTAATCAGATTGCCGAGCTGCTTATCAACGAGTCGGCGAATGCTGCAGTGCAATGGCTAGAAGATACAATTGCCTTGCCTCGTAGCGCCAGCGTGCAGATGGTCGAATATTTGCAGAGTGGCATGAATGCTCTGGGCGTGATGCCGACCCGAGACACTGTGGTCATGGAGCGTTTCTTTGACGAAGTTGGCGACATGCATGTAGTTATTCATTCTCCTTACGGCAGCCGTCTTAATCGGGGCTGGGGATTGGCCCTACGTAAACGCTTTTGCAAGTCGTTCAACTTTGAGCTGCAAGCTGCAGCTAATGAGGACAGCATTGTTATCTCGCTAGGCTCGGTGCACAGCTTCCCGTTGGATGAAGTGTATCGATATCTGCAGACTGCAACGGTGCGTGATACTTTGATACAGGCCATGCTGGATGCACCTATGTTTGAGGTGAGATGGCGCTGGAATGCAACCCGTTCCCTGGCTATGCAGCGCAACCGCAATGGCAAACGCGTACCACCGCAGTTTCAACGCATGGATGCGGAAGATCTGGTGGCGCACGTGTTTCCGGATCAAATCGCCTGTCAGGAAAACATCACCGGCAGGCGGGATGTGCCGGATCATCCACTGGTGAACCAGACTATCCATGACTGCTTAACTGAAGCCATGGATATTGATGAATTGGAACAGCTCATTGATGCGATCGAGAACGACAGACTAACGCTTATCGCTAAAGATCTGCGGGAGCCTTCGCCATTCGCGCAGGAAATCATCAATGCGCGGCCCTATGCATTCCTTGATGATGCGCCGTTTGAAGAACGTCGGACCAATGCCATACGTAACCGCAGTTGGGCAGACCCGGCTGAGGCCAAGGATTTCAGTCTGCTGGATGCAGAAGCAATTCAGCGGGTGCGGGACGAAGCCTGGCCCTATGTCAGCAACGCAGAAGAACTTCATGATGCCCTGATGACTGCAGCCTATCTCACAGCGGCTGAATTTAAGAAAGGGGATTACGTGCGTTGGCAGCAGGATTTGGTCGACAGTGGCCGAATCGTGTTACTGCGCCAACTGAAAAACCCAGTCTGGATTGCAACTGAGTACCTACCGCGCTTCATAGCGCTATGGGGAGATCAGCTGGCCGCAATACCTTTACCAGAATTTCTGCAGGCGGAGAGTTGGGAAAAAGAAGAGGCGCTGCGTGAAATCGTGCGTGGGCGACTGGACTGCCTTGGGCCGGTGACGGCTGAGCAGCTGGCCGATGAGCTACAGCTTGATAAATCTGACATTAACTTTGCCCTGACTGCGCTTGAGGTGGAAGGTTTTGCCTTTCAGGGGCAGTTCACTCCAATCAGCGCTGCGGCTCTGTTTTCTGCAGAAAGCGCAGCAATTGAATGGTGTGAGCGCAGACTGCTGCAGCGAATTCATCGCTACACCATTGACCAACACCGCAAGGCAATTAAACCGGTTTCCCTGGAGACTTTTACAGAGTATCTGTTTGATCATCAGCAGTTAATTCCGATTCAACCAGCAGAAGGGAGTACTGAACCGGGTTTGGATGGCCAGACGCGCTTGCAGAACACGCTTAATCTGCTCGATGGCATTTCAGCGCCTGCGGTCAGCTGGGAGTCAGATATCTATCCGGCGCGCATTCCCAACTACGACCCGAACTGGTTGGATGTCTTTTGTATCAGTGGCAAGGTGATGTGGGGTCGCTATGTGCTGCCACTGATAAATCAACGTCGACAAAACCAGCCGCTGCAGAGAAAGCGCAATGCTGGGCCGGTCAAGAGCACACCCATTAGTCTGGTTGCCCGATCCAATCTGGATATCTGGCAAGCCCTCGCGAAGGCCCAGTTGGGCGAAGGTGAAGTCGCAGCACCCAGTGCAAGCGCTGCCCGCATCGCAGCGGATCTGGAACAACATGGAGCCAGCTTTTTTGACCAGATTCAGAGTCGTACCGGGCTATTAAAAACCCAGCTGGAAGAGGGACTGGCCGAGTTGGTGAGCCTTGGCCGGGTTTGCAGCGATTCGTTCACCGGTCTGCGTGCGCTGCTCACCCCTAATCACAAGAAACCGACAAGCCATAAGCGTCGGGGTCGTAAAGCGATGTTTGGGGTTGAGGATGCGGGTCGCTGGAGTCTGCTGGATACTTTTGAGCAGGAGGCCGGGCAGCAAAAGCCTTCGCGCTGGAATGCGCTGGACGAAGAACAGCTCGAGCGCCTGGCATTGCTCTATCTGCAGCGTTGGGGTGTGGTTTTTCGCGCGCTCATTGATAAGGAAACCCTGGCCCCGCCATGGCGTATCCTGCTGGTGACGCTAAGAAAAATGGAGCTCCGTGGCAATGTCCGTGGGGGGCGATTTGTTGCTGGTGTCGGAGGCGAACAATTCGCTTTTCCGGAAACCGTCGACAGCTTGCGAAAATTCAAGCGCAGTCGGGAAACGGCCGCTACGGCACCGTTCTATTGCCTGGCGGCTACAGATCCTGCAAACCTCATTAATCTCACCATGCCCACTCGAAAGTTACCGCGCCTCGCCAGCAATCGCGTGCTGTATCGAGGCGGTGTTCCTATTGCGGTAATGGAGTCTGGGGAAACACATTTTCTCAGGGAAGTCAGTGCCGACCAGCAGTGGCAGTTTCAGCAGATGCTTACCAAGCGTGTGTTTCCTCCCAGGCTGAGGAGCTACCTGGGAACTCGTTAGTAGTTAAACGCTTTGGTGCTGGCAGAGTATCTCGCACCGCAGGATTGTTTACCCACGTTTTCACTCGTCCAGTAGTCTCACCTTGTTTGTGCTCCTTCGTCTTGTCCGATAGATTGCAACTAGTTCGCAAGCTGGTTGCAGGCAATACAAAAAAGGACAAAAAACAGGGCATAAAAAATCCCGCTGCCATGTAACGAGTGTGCACACAAGTTATACGACAGCAGGACCGTCTACGTATGGGAGCGAAGGATAACAACACTGTTGATTATCCCCTCCAGTCACCCAATCTAATTAAAACTACGAATCAGATTAAATAACCGGAGGCTCCCTTAATAGATTGACTATTGATGGGATCACCTCCTTTCGATTCCAGGGTAGCAAAGGATGCTAGAAGGTCCTCCCTGTTAGAACCACTAACAAAAGCCTGCCCGTTTTATATAACACTGACTGATATGAGTAAAGCGGATAATTCAATTTGGATATTGAGTAAGAGATCACATAAAAAGCGGCACTGCACTTGTATTCTCTATACCTGTAATGACTGGCCGTTCAGGCCATAAACCCTACAGATTGTGTTGCAATTCAACAATTGTTGTGAAGTATTTCAACTACAATTGTGAATGTCAGAAAGACAGGCAATCGGAAATGACTGAGCGTAGACAGCACAGGCGAGTCGAAGTCGACTTTTGGGCCAGTTTGAAGCATCCGCTTCTGGGCACGGTTACCGGCGATATTCAGGACATGTCGGCGAGCGGACATTCCCTTACTCTTGACGAAGAGATGAATTTTTTCGTGATGATGGAGCTGGATGTACGCATTCATGGCGAAGGTTGGGATGACTCAATGCCTGCACTACCTGTGCAAGTTGTAAGAGTTCAAAATCGTGAAATTGCTATCAGGTTTCTTGATGCCTGTGATGATTTCTGGATGCCCATGTCAGATGCGAGCTATGATTCTGACGAAACCGAGATGGTCGGTAGCTCTCACGCTCTTTCATAGTGAAACTTCACTCCCATTGTTGGGAATACAATCTAAATCACTCTCTTAGCGCAAGCTGAAACATCTGACTGAGATCCTTGTCTTTAGTATCCGAGCTTAGGCGTAGACTAAAGCCCGATTTCCGCATTCCTGGCTTACTATAGCTAGACTCCGAGCCTATGACCTGTGCTGAAACTCTAAAACGAGAGGAAAAAACGAAGCGAGAGGTATAGGACGATAGCTATCAGTGTAAAGTAGCTGATGAAACGGATAGGGGATTCCTTGAATGCCTGCCAAGTGGTTTTGGCCTCACCGCTTTGTTTGCTAGCCTGGTATTCAGATTGCACGCGCTGGCGCCGGTCATCCTGATAAGCATCAAGTAAGTCCCTTGCTTCTGCATATTGATCCTTATCCTTAAGCCATAGTGCCGGCATGGAGATACCCCAGTTACCCGGGAAGGTCTCAAAAAAGTCTATATTGTTCTGTTCTAACAGCGCCCGCACTTCTTGCGCTTCGTCATCAGGCACGTGACGCATTCGAAACAGTAATTTGGCCATGATGACGAAACCTTGGAAGCGATGTGGGGTTACTTTTACCAGAACGGAGGGCATGCTACCTTTAAGTTCAAACCCTGTAAATTTACTGAGGTCGTGGAATGAGATTCCCTGCTGCACGACGATTGATTCGTCTCTACTCTGTACTGTTTTCACTTAGCGCAACGTTTCTACTCAGTGGAGTTTCCGTGGCAGAGACCTCGGTGTGGCGAGTAAGTGACGGCAACAACACGGTTTATCTCGGAGGTACCGTTCACCTGTTACGCCCCAGCGATTACCCCCTGCCAGAAGAGTATGAGCAGGCCTATCAGGCTTCGTCTGAACTTTACTTTGAAACCGATATTTCTTCGATGAGCGATCTTAGTGTGCAGGCGCAGATGTTGCAGCAGCTCACCTACAGCGATGGTCGTACCTTAAAGACAGTGCTGAGTGAAGATGCATATACGGCACTTGAGGATTACACCGCAACAATTGGCATGCCTTTGATGATGCTTGAGCAGTTTAAGCCGGGCATGATTATTTCCACGCTGCAGGTTCTCGAATTTCAACGCATCGGATTCACCCCTCAGGGTGTGGATGCATTCTTCAATACCCGGGCTCTAGGAGATGCCAAGGATATTGGTGCGCTTGAGACTATTGAGGAACAGATTGGCTTTCTGGCCGCTATGGGCGAGGGCAATGAAAGCGAATTCATCCTGCTGTCATTAGAGGATCTGGAAAATACTAATGCATTGATGGAAGAGATGATCACAGCTTGGCGCAATGGCGATGAGAGGGCGCTGCAAAAATTGTTCGTTGACGACATGCAGCAACGCGCGCCAGAGCTCTTCGATTCACTGTTACGTCAGCGTAATCTACGATGGATGCCCCAGATTGAAGCAATGTTTGAAGACCCTGACACCGAATTCGTTCTGGTTGGTGCGGCACACCTGATCGGTGGAGAAGGGCTGGTGCAGCTGCTGCAGAGTAAGGGGTACGAAGTCTCGCAGCTTTGAGTCTGAGGTAGCTCGAAAAATCCCAATAGCCTGCCTGGTTTCATGTCAGCTGGTTCTTCACTTGGCGCGGATGGATAGCGCTGACACAAAAAAAGCAGAGGGAAGATCGCCCTCTGCTTTCGATGCTTTCTAACTTGTCCAGTCTCTATTGAATCGCTCCAATTAAATGGAACGCTTTCGAATAGTCTATTAAGAGCTGGTTTTGTGGCTCAGTACGATCTGTCTGGGTCCACTGGTGGAGGTTTGTCCACTCACTCCGGAAGGAATCTGCTGGACCTTGCCCCCAGATTTCAAAAATGCAGCGATATGCTCTTCCAGATCAACTCGAGTGCTTACGGCCGCCTCTTTTTTTGATTTATTACTCATAAATACACTGTCTCGTTCATTGCGCGAAAATGACCGCTAATTATACACAAAACAGACACATTCGGCTATTTGACACCAGATTGAGGCTCCAGGGACCGCCGCTTAAGCTATTCCGGTCTCAAATAGCCGCGCTCGCGCAGACGGTCGAGATCAGCGGTTGCTGGAGCCAACGCGTTTACGCGGACGCTGGTAGTAGTCTGAGTGGTAGTCTTCCGGCAGGTCGCTGACCAGTTCATCCAGAGAAGTCTTATAGATCACTTTCATCTTGGCCAGAAGTTCCAGGTCCAGGTGACAGCCATAGTTTCTGATTGTCTCAATGTCTTCCAATTGCTTGCGCGATACACCAAGCAAGCGGGCACCCTCATTCATTGAGTAGCCGGCATTCAATCGCAGTTGTCTGATGTTTTTCTTCACAGCCACCGTAATCGGTGAAAATTTTGAATACTGAGGTTGGTTCATGATGCTTCCTTTTTCAGCAAAGTCTTGCAATGTGGCTCTCTGCTGATTTTCAGCCTCCTGATAGATGTGTTCACTAAGAGTCACTAAGAAATGTTACTCCCGATGTTGTCTCCCGGGAGTAGGCAATCAAGCTAACACAGCGGCGTTCATTGACAATCTTTTCTTGAAATTAGCGGGAAATAGGCAAAAATTTGCAGGATCTAGTCAATAGCAAATGAAAATTTCAAAAACGAAATTGCCGGAAAACCAGAAGTTTAGGCAGGAATGGGCCAAATCGGCTATGAACTAACCCGCTTGATAGAGCTTTTCCTTCAGCTTGCTCACTGCACGGCTAAACCATTTTTGGGTCATGGTTTCCTGATTCAAATCGAAGTGTGTTTTCGCCTGCAGCATGAAAGGTGCCATGTGAGCACGCATATATTCCCGGGTACCGGTTTTGGCAATGCCTTGGAGTGTCTGTTTGTAGTCGGAGAGGATTACCTCGTCCAGAATCGCATAGCCAGTTTTCCCGACTGCGCCAGCCGTGCCAAGACTGAGTTCCGGGATGCTGGCGGCATGCACCGATAGCATCCCAAGAATGACTGGCACGCTAACATTCTCTTTCTTGGCAACAACGCTGATTTGATTCCACAGCGCCTCGAAGTGCGGCAATAGTTTGCTGTAGTTGTCGGCGAGGTTCCCGGTTGACCGTCTAAGTTCGTCGGCGAGGGTGTTGACTTCATCCAAGGACAAAGGTGGCGTATCGATCGCTGTGGCTCCCTGCCTGCTCATTTCGTGAACAGATTGCAGTATCTGTTCCAGGGTCTCCGGGTGGCTATCCTGCGCTATGACCTGATTCTCCCTGAGATGAAGTACTAGCCTCTGGAGAAAAACCTGGCCGCTCTTGGCTGCATCTGAGGCGATGGCAAACACCCAAACCGGCGATAGCTGCATGGTGAGTAGCCCGGCCGCTTCCAGGCTAGAGCCCAGCAGTTTTCGCTGGACGAAACTGTCTTTGAGCTCCGTATCTGCGCTAATCTCGGCCATGCCTGCCAGATTTCTCACCAGGAATGACTCGAACATACCAAGCGTGAACATATAGCTGGTGGAGTTTTTAATGGCTCCGGGAACCAGTGTGCGTGTCAGCAGCAGGGTGCCACCGCCAACTACGGCGCTAAGCGCCCTCGCCGTTCGTTCCGGCAAAGATAGGGTGAGAGAAAAATAGCGGCTTAGCTTTTGTAGGCTCAAGGAGTCTGCAAGCTTTGCGGGGTGATCAGTATCCTTTTCAGGCAGATCGTCAGGCAAATCGTCAGTCACGTGAGTTAGTCGACGAGCGCTTCCTGTTTCTTGGACACTGCCTCCATAACCAGGGGCAGGACTTTCCTGTTAACAACGACTTCATAGTAGCTATCATCACTGTCAGGGTCGTCCAAGATTTCTGAATCCTGCCAAATACCGATCTTGCCTTCGCGTATCACTAGGTCTTTCTTGCGGCCATTGACATCAGGATACTGACCGACATGAAACAGATACTCTTTACCGTTCAGCCTCATCTTAAGGCTCTTAAAAGGAATTTCTGATTTCAGCTTGGCGAAGGCTAGATCATCGAGATTGATACCATTCACGTTGTAGCGCAGGTAATGCTGGCCCTTCTCGCCTTTGCTGGACTCGCCTTCGGCTATACGTAAGACATCGACATTAAACAGGCTCTTTTTGATTGCGGCTCGCAAATTCCAGGAGCAACCTGACATGCGGTCGGCCAGTCCAATAGCTCCCGATATCATGATGGGATGTTCGCCGTCATAAAGATAGCGTGGTGCCTCGTTGGAGTAACAGATACCGATACCCAATTCCAATAGCGGTAGTCCCATCTGGGTAGAATAGCGATTATTGGAACCCGTTACCTTGAGCATATCCTTGGCGTTTCCGCAGGCGCGTGATACTGCAAACCACTGCTGCGGCGTATGCTCGTACTCCAGGAAACTGAGAATAATTGCGTCGCCCTCGATGAATACCTTGTTAGCCCCATACGTTTCCAACACTTTATTGATTGGATTAAAAAACCGCATGCTGAAATAGGAAGCGGGGTTAAGACCCTTCGCCAGAAGCTCATCAGTTACAGTGGTCGAGCCACGCACATCAGCTTTGAGTATTGCGTGATGACAAATGCGCTCATCATTCTCTTCGATTTCGGAAGAAGTCGGTAACGCATACAGGGTGCCTGCAGACTTAGAGAGCTTGATGTCATCCGCGGCGATGAGAATGCTCATGCGGTTGAACGCGCGGTGAGCAAACCGGTAATTCTTAAGGTTTTCTCGATAGTGGCTAAAATCAACAAGCAGTTTCAGCGCGTCTGAGAGATCAGACTTTGCGACCTTCTCAGTGATTTTTTCGCGCAGGGCTTCGAGCGTTTTCAGCTGCTCATTGTTCAGCGATGCCCCTCCAGTAATACTGTCCTGAAGCTTTTCCAGTGACAGTCTTCCACTGAGATACTGGCAAATAACTTTGAGGTCAACGTGTTCGAGTATGGTTGGGTTTATAGATCGCTTCATATAATGCGAAGCAAGCAGTTGCGGTAGTACATTCTGCTTCTTCAGCATTTTGGCGAATGCTTTGAGAGTTCCTGATAACGCGGAGACCTCACCCCTGGCATGCCACCATGCGGCCAGGCCCTCCTCCTTGCGGATTTCCTTAAGACGATCCGCGTGCTCTCGAAAGTCAAAAAGTGATTCCAGATTATCAGCGTTCTCAAACCAATTGAAAGTTTCTATGATTGAACCCTTGGTGTCTGCCGCCTTCCCGAGAAAATTCTGGGTCAGGAACAGACCGCTCAATTCATCATGAATCTCCGAGGCTAACTCGCTGTTACTATTGGCTGGGCGCAAGGGCGGGATCTCATGAGCCTTGAGGCGCTTGTTGAAGAGTTCTTCAACTTTCACATTGAGATCGATGAAACCAGAATCCTCACCATTCAAGGTCCACATGCTGTATTCATTCAGAAGCAAAGGCAGCGCGCTAAGATCAGATGTGAAGAGCAACGGATTCAGAATCACATCAACTACAAAGCGATAGTCTTCTCCAAGGAACTGCTCCCTGACGGATTCCAACTGCCGGTCTTCCACTCTCTGCAGCTGCGCGAAGAACTGTTTGTTAACCGCGTAAAGAATTGAGTCATAGTTCTTCTTCAGCCAAAACAAGCGCTGTTGTGTAGCAAGCGCTTCGGAAGAACCTTTGTTGCGATGCTCAGCAAGCTTGCCACTAACTTTGCGAATCTCGTCATCCAGCTTAGAACGATTGACTGAAATGATGCGCTTGATCGGCGCTAATTGCAGGAAGCAAATTTCATCCGCACTGAAATCTGTTTTGACCCTGTGAATCAGGACCGTCATGAGATCGAGATATTTTTCTCTCAGCCTCTCGTAAAGTTTTGAGTTGTCCCAAGCCTTTGGTTTGGGAACTGCAAGTTGTGAGATGAGCAGTGCCGATAGCTTTTTGACGTCGGAGGAGAAACGGCGGCTAAGGCGAATATCGATGTGGTAATTATCAATGCCGCGAGATAGGGAATCGATCGATATCTGCACCGATCGTTCCCCTTCCAACATATCAAGCGTATTTATGCTGCTTTCCAAAGTCATGGCGGCCGCGCCACGTAATGTGACGATTTTCTAAATTCTACAGGGTGCTTACACCGATATTTGATCGGTATCTCAGTCTTCTTCTTTGGATTGAAAATACCAGAATTACGTACCCGGAGTGTGACCTTAGGCACATTACACAAAAATCGCTTAAAAATCAGCTATTTGTGGCCAAAAAACATGCCTGACTCTGGGTATAACAAAATCTCAACAGGTAGGAGTAGGAGGAGAGCTCAGGCACAAAATATAGTGTAATCCCGAATCCTACCTGCCCCTCAGATGGGTTTCAAGATCAACAAAGAGCCTGTTTGTTCGCTGTCTCTCCAGGTAGATAGCCGGTGCGAGCAATAACCGCCACAGGGGCTTCGCTGCACAGTAATAGCTTAAAGCCAGGGTGACAGGGCCGTCGCCAGCGGTGTTCTCAAGCTCGAACCGTCGCAAGACTTTTAGCGCGCCAATTTCCCGGTACAGATCCATTCGCTTCCCGGGCAACCAATAGCTAATAGTCCACACCTCTTCCCCATGGGTAAAATCGAATCGAACCCGGCTGCCTCTGCCACAGGGCAGAGAATCGAGGTGGGAAACAGAAATGAGATCCGGCGACCATGCACACCAGCTCTCAATGCCAGCGAGCGCCAGCCACACAGCTTCTGCACTTCCGTAGGGGGCCGCTGTCTGAACGTCACGTGTGAGCACAGGACTGAGGGTCGCAAATGGCTGCTGTTGTCGTGTGGTTTCCATGGCTTTGATGCTAACAAAAAGAGGTGGTATCAGGGCCATGAACAAGCCACAATTGGCTAATGAATGTAGTTTGAATTAGTTTAGGTGGAAATTAATATGGAGCCAGTCCTGATTGTAGGCATCATATTCGGATTCGTCAGCTTTAGCGCCTTTTTGCGGTTCCGTACCAAGCAGCTTGAGCATGGCGCTGACACCATGGGCTCACAGCTGCACAAAGAGAATGAACAGCTGCGGCAAAAAACCGAAAGCCTTGAACAACGCGTCAGAGTGCTTGAGTCCATAGTGACCACGAAAGAATATGCCTTAGGTCAGGAGATTGATGCGCTGGCAGAATCCGATCAGACATAAAGCTCGCTTATAAGATAATGAAAAAGAGAGAAACCTATAATGAACCCTGAAGACACTAGCAGAAGAAAAGTACTCAAAGGCGGCATGATGGCGGCGGGTGCCGCGGCTGCTCCATCGTTTATCCTTCCCGCCTTGGCCCAGGGGGAAAGGCTGGTTCCATTCACTGATGTACCTGAAAGCTTCCAGATTCCACCGCAACAGCCGAATTCTACCTACTGGCAGGATACGCGCGAGATTTCTGAATTTGTCACTGACAATGAGGACTTTTATCTCGTTCAGCATTATGGACAGCCGGAAGTTGATAATGATGCCTGGCGACTTCGCGTAACCGGTATGGTCGACAACGAGTTAGAGTTCAGCCTTAGTGATTTGATTAACGGGAATACGGTTGAACAGCAAGTAGGTTTCGAATGCGGCGGCAACAGCCAGCGCTTGTTCCATGGTTTAATTGGTAATGCGAACTGGCGCGGTGTCTCGCTGCGTGACATTCTGCAGCGCGCAGGTATACAAGACGGCGCAAAAGAAGTTGTGTTTTTTGGCGCTGATGTAGCCACTGAAGAGATCAGGGGCAGGGAAGTGGATAAGGCTTTCGCGCGCGGTCTCTCAATTCCGGATGCCATGCGTGAGGAGAATATGCTGGCCTTCGAGATGAATGGTGAGCCTTTACCGCACTACCATGGTAAGCCACTCCGGCTGATCGTGCCGGGTTGGTATGGTGTTGCCAATGTAAAATGGCTGACACAGATACATGTTCAGAACACACGCTATATGGGCCGCTTCATGGGCCGGGATTATGTCACACTGAAGAAAGAGAACGTGGGTGGAGTTGAGCGCTGGGTCGAAAACTCGGTGACGACAATGAACCTCAAATCTTCCATTGTTCGAGTCACTGAGATGGGCGGACGTTACAGCATTCAGGGCTTTGTGCTAAATGACGGTACCCCACTTCGCAGCGTTGAAATCAAGATAGATGACGGCCCCTGGCAGACCGCCGAAATGAACCCCAACAACACGCAGTATTCCTGGAAGTTGTTCTCTCTGGATTGGACTAATCCAACACCAGGAGATCATACCCTGGTGTCACGTGTGACCGACATAAATGGCAACGTGCAGGCAACACCAGCAGAACTACCGGAGAAAGTCAGCTACTGGGAAGACTTTGGCCAGTTCACTCGCACTATTACGATCTAGGATAGCGCCGAACCAAGTTGAAGGTAGTCCATGGAAGTCTGTCGTGCGCTGCATAGAGTGCGCTCGTGACGGATCATGATTCTGAAACTGTCGCTGTCGACGCTTTTTTGCTTACCCGACAGTGGCAGGAGTCCCCCTCCGGTAATAGATTAGTCTTCTGGTTCACGTCGACGCGTGGGCCATTGCGGCTCGTGCTTGAGCAACAAGAATCTGTAGCCTTCTTCCCCACGGCACAGGAATCCAGACTGCGCAATTTACTGGCTGACTTGTCGAATTGGCGAGTCGGTACGACCAGTCTCGCCGACTTTGCTGGAAACCCCGTGTCGGCGATCTACTTCAAAAGCCAACGCCAGCTATTCGCGGCGCGGGACCGCCTTTCCAACAAGCAGTTTCATTTGCTTGAAGCAGACATTAAACCGACTGATCGCTTTCTTATGGAGCGGTTTCTGAATAGTGCTGCAAGGCTGCAAGGCAGAGTCAAAGGCGCTGCAGGCTACCTCGATATTGAGCAGGCCAGACTGACGCCTGTTCAAGTGCGGCCCAATCTCAAGGCTGTGTCCCTGGATATAGAAACGGACATGACCGCCAGCCAGCTTTACTCAATTGCCCTTTATAGCGATCAGCACAGTATCGTGTTGATGCGAGGTGAGGGTGAGGATGAGCTGGTCGCTGAGTCAGACACCGACAGTATAAGCCTGCAGTTTTTCGAGTCAGAGAAGCGTTTGCTAGAGGCCCTGGTGAAGACACTGGAGTCAATCGACCCAGATGTCGTGATGGGCTGGAATGTAGTGAACTTTGATCTGCGCTGCCTGCAGGAATTTGCAGATGCCCACAAAGTGGCGCTGAATCTCGGGCGTAATAATGAACCCGTCAACTGGCGTCAGTCTCGTGATGGTAATGACAGATATTATGCGCTGGTACCTGGGCGTGTCGTGTTGGATGGCATTGATCTCATGCGCTCGGCGACTTACCAGTTTGAAAACTTCTCATTGGAATATGTTTCCAGGCAGCTACTCGATCGCGGCAAATTAATTGACGATGTGGATCAACGCGGTGCTGAAATTAGCGAGTTATTCCATACCGATAAGGCCGCACTGGCGCGCTACAATCTGGAAGACTGTCGTCTGGTCTGGGATATTTTTACGCTTGAGAAACTACTGGATTTTGCGGTTGAGCGTAGCCTTCTAACTGGCCTGGAGCTGGACCGGTCTGGCGGCTCGGTCGCGGCAATTGATTTTCTATATTTGCCACATTTGCACAGACAGGGATTTGTCGCACCCGCGCTGGAGCAGCTGGAGTCTAGCAACATTAGTCCTGGCGGTTATGTGCTTGAGTCTGAACCAGGCATCCATCGCAATGTGATCGTGCTGGATTTCAAGAGCTTGTATCCCAGCATTATCAGAACCTTTCATGTTGACCCGCTGGCACTGGTCGAAGGTCTCAAGGAAAACGACGCCATACCGGGTTTTGAGGGAGGGCAATTCTCACGCACGCGCACTATCTTGCCGGGGCTGATCGAGAAACTATGGGCTGCCCGGGATAAGGCCAAAGCGGATGGCAACAGGGTTTTATCCCAGGCAATTAAAATCATTATGAACTCATTCTATGGTGTATTGGGAACCCTTGGCTGCCGATTCTTCGATACGCGACTGGTTAGCTCAATTACGCGACGCGGTCATGACATCATCCTGCAAAGCAAGCAGTTCATCGAAGCCGCAGGCTTCCAGGTCATCTATGGCGATACCGATTCGGTATTTGTGCTTATGGGTGATGTTGGCACTAAAGATGAGATCAACAAAGTTAATGAACTGGGTACTCGGCTCGCTCAGGATCTCAATACCTGGTGGCGCGAGAAACTGCAGCGCGAGTATCAAATTGAAAGCTTTCTCGAGATGGAGTTCGAAACCCATTTCTTGCGCTTTTTTATGCCCACCGTCCGCGGCTCAGATGCGGGAAGCAAATAGCGCTATGCGGGACTGCTCGCTAACGGTGAGATCATGTTCAAGGGTTTGGAAACGGTGCGTAGTGATTGGTCGCCTCTTGCCAGGGAGTT
>Ga0181606_10002006_pt1 | contig 17604 bp, 17 predicted proteins | sample 041ome_10_FD_132994 | JGI IMG/M metagenome (GOLD analysis project Ga0181606, IMG submission 132994) | Coastal salt marsh microbial communities from the Groves Creek Marsh, Skidaway Island, Georgia - 041412US metaG (megahit assembly) | ecosystem: Environmental > Aquatic > Marine > Intertidal... | reverse complement strand
TAACCCCCGACAAAATGCCTACGTGGAGCGTTTCAACAGGACGGTACGATACGAGTGGTTGTCACAATACCTCTGGAAAGACTTGGCACAGTTTCAAGACTTCGCCACCCAATGGATGTGGTCTTACAACCATGACCGACCCAACATGGCCTTGGGCGGATTCACACCAAAGCAGCGACTGGCCATGGCTGCGTAACGTTTCTACTTCTCAGACCCCTGCAAAAGGGGATGATTACCCTACGGCCAATCAAATACAAATTGATAAAATAAATAAATTAATCGATAATAAAAATCTAGCAATAGCTCATTACAAAGATAATCAGGATATCAATGAATTCGTATATTTTGAAGATTTTGTATTACGCATCAACAAATCTGAGATAGATCTGTAAAAAAAACGGAATTCCTCGTCATAGTGGGATGGGTACTTGAACTCAAGAACTTCATAAGGAGGCATAATTCCATAAATTATTTCACTGCCTATCAACCGGCCACCTGTCACTTTCATATCGCAAGTGGCACGAAGCCAGCCGCATTCTAAGTATTGCCGATCATACTCAACATAAGCCGTAGGAACCATAATAATATCCAAATGCTGACGGCACCAACTGTCAGCAGTCGAGAGAACAGCCGAAAGGCTTGAGTTCGAGGTTTGGATAGGAATATTAGTCTTGTACCCCAAATAACTTCTCTTATGCTTAATTTCTATATTCGTAGAAGACATGTCGTTATCATAATATCGAACACGCAACTTATCGCGCACTGGATTACCATCAATGTTATCCCTCATAGCCGAATAATGTAAATCATCAAAATAGACAGAATGAACTGTTCTTGACTTATAGGTTTCGTGAAATCCAAGAAATCGTAACCGAACACTCAGTTCTTGCAGTTGTCCCGACCTCAGCAAAAACTTACGCTCATACCGCGGTGCCACGACGCCATTCTTGTTGATAAACCGTTCAAGAGTCATTTAACTGTTTTTACTCCATATTGATTACCATATAATAACCCGTCTATTTCACTCGACTGCAAACGTTTGACGTCTACAGAAGTTGGGAAATTAACTTCACAATCAGTACTAATATAAGCCACAAATGAAGAACCAACTACCTGTCGAATAGACATGGCCGGAGACACATATTCAGATTTTTTTGTAAAACATGTAACACCTAATTGATCACCAATAGATTCAACACTGTCTATATTTAAAAACGAGCCATCTTTCGATACCATTGAAATTCCCGATAATTTACTGGTTAATTTAGATACATTAAATTTTGAGTTCTCACCTGCGCTAATAACCTTGTCAGCGACTTTCTTCGCGTTTACTGTCCCCAAGTCAACGCGGGATTCGGATCCATCAAGACAATCATTTCCAATATCAACGCAAATGACGGAATCAATTGATCCATTTGAGAAATCAAAATCAATCGCATCTGACTTCGCACGCTCGATACTTATATTTTTCACATCAAATCGTGATGAGACTATATTCAGCGCATCTTCGGCGCGGCTATCCTGAATTTTTAAATTATCGATAACCGCGTTAGTCTTGATTAAATTTAAAGCTCCACTCCAATTTCTATTCTGTACTGGGATATTAATTGGGTACTTGAAGGTAACATTTTTCAAATTAATAGATCCACCTTCTTGTACCAACATGATATTTCCATTAATAACTAACGGGTTCTCTTTAGACTCACCTTGGAATACGGTATCACCTTTCAGGCGGACTATAGTGGGTCGCTGAAACATAATATCTTCATTAATAAATCGAGCATTTATATATGATTTGACATCAACTGTTTTCTCATCATAATTAATATCGCTGGTTGTTCTGCTGACATCAACCTCCTTCTGTAAATGATAAAATTGAACTCTATCATTTCCAGCCTCAATACGTTTTCGAATTAACGCAGCACGTTTCCCCAACTCTGAAACTTTAAAGAAATAGAGACTAAGACCACTCGAAAATATCGCGTCACTCATTGAAAAGCGCGAGTAAAAATAATTGTCAAGCGCTCGGTATTCTTCATTATAAATATTGATTATTGAAGCCACGAATGCTTCTTTAGAAAATGCAATCAAATATTTCCGATATATTTCATAGAAATCTTTATTATTTAAAAACGCCAGATAGAAATCCTGAGTAGAGCAAATCCAATCGCATTTTGCAATTGCTGGTCTTGCAATAAAGTCTTCTAAAATAAAGTCATTAAAATTACCAGCGCCTTTGTGTGCATCAAATAATAATGGTTGAAATTTCCCATCAACTGTATTGAAATAAAATTTTACTGATTTCGGTATTGTGCCATGGTATGTACCAAAAAGATCATTGAGGGCGAAATATTTGGCCCATTCATCAAAATCAAATATTGATGGATCAAATGTTTTTTTGTTCAAAGCTCGGAAAAACTGTAAATCTAAATCTCTCTTTGCGCTGATATAGATTGGCTTATTCACCCATTTTGTTGAATCGTACACATCTAATTTACTCGCCAACGAAATACCTAGACGTTCCTCCAAACCAAATATTGGTCCAGATTTGCGTGATTGTTTTTCAAGTGTACGATCTGTGGGAACTTCTTCTAATATGTAGACTCCCCTTGAGTCTCCGTTAACCTTAAACTCAACGGGTATAGAATTCAAACTCAGAAGTCCCTCACTTCGCGCTATTTTCGCCAGCAATAATTCCCATGTATACCCTCGCAAGATAGGCCTCTGAATTGAGAATTTCCTCATACCCAGTAATTGAGTACCTGCCTTCATCTTCACACGGTATGACATCTGTGTAATGGATTCGCGATGAAGCTCGCGATCTCCTTTCTTCCTGAACTTAGCTTTCACCTCGTTCGTCACTGTTCCATCAGATAAAGAAATTTCTCCATTATAATAGCCTTCATCCGTGTTAATCAGTTTTAATAATTCTTTTTGTTTAATTGTCATATTTAGTTGCGGCATTTTCGGTTTACTCCATAAACCAAGGATGGCCCCGCCAGCCCAAGACTTTAAATCGTTTATTGTGGTTACCGATGTTTCAGGATTACCGAACAAAGGCGCAATAGTTTGATTATGTATCTCCCTCAATGTCGTTGAAACAAGTAAGCGATTATTTGCTAACAAAATAACAAATAATAATAATATAAAAAATGAGATCGTTTTGACCTTATAGTAGAAATTATCTACTTTTCCTTTGGTCGTACTTGTAAGTTTTTTTATTATCATTGTGCGACACTGATATCATTTATTATATTTAAATTTAATCCGCGATTCTGCACTTCATTTTCAATTGAAGTTATAAAATTTTCGTTTTCTAAAGATGTCGCTTTGATAACTAAACGTCCATTATTTTGAGTGAAGTCCACCTCTCTCAATAATGCTGTTCGTGATTTCTGAAATAGTAATGCCAGGCCTTCATTCTTTAGTTGTTCAACCTGTTTACGTTCGCCAGATATCACAATAAGCATACTTGAATTTTCAAGCCCATAGGTTTTAGTATAGAATTTGCTAGTAACATATATTGAAAGCGTCGTTACTAGCAACAAAATAGCGCCTACTGCAAATTGATTGGCTCCAAAGCATAGACCTAAGGCGATTACTAAAAAGAGGTAGACCAACTCCTCTGGCTCCTTAATTGCAGCTCGAAAGCGTACAATGGATAAAGCGCCGACAAGGCCAAGAGATAACGCTAGAGAATACTTTACAATAACGATAACAGCACACGTAGTGAGCGCTAAAAGTATAAAAATATTTCCGAAATATTCTCTGTTATTCATAGATCGCCCATACAAAATATAGACTTTCCTCATAACGAATGCACTTACAAAAGATGCGATCATGGAGTACAAAGTCGATGTGAGTGTAATATTCACTTCTCCGAGCATATTCGCTGTGATAATTTGATTTATATCCATTTAATTCTCTTTTTTGATTAGTTCACTGCTGTGGCGGTTTTTACTTTTTTTGTGAAGATTTGACGCGCGTGTTCCCTTTAAAAAAAACTTAATTCGCGAAACTCTTCTGCGTTCAATACTGCTGTCACATTGCTTTCAGGTTTCTCCTTTGTGTAGCTCATCATTTCCGCCAGACTGTGCGATTCACATATCCGGTATAGCTCAATACCAGCCTCACGATTTTGCGAGACACCGCAGGCGCCAAATAGTCTGAGATTTTACGCATCGGGCCATGTGTAACATGTTGTTCGCAAACCACCTTGACGGCATCGAGCACTTGCACGCTTGTTAACCCACACATGATTATTGTTGCCTCGTCCATACCCTCTGGGCGCTCATGTGTATAGCGAATGGTGATGGCAATGATTTATAAATTTAACGCGCCACACAAGTAATCGACACGATCAGAAAATGCATTATGGCCCTTAATTATTCGTTCAGTACCCCTGTTCGCTATTACTGTCGTGTATATATCTGATTTCAAAATATCATTTAATTCATTCACATTGGAAAACATTAAGCACTCAGTTCCCTCTATAAGCATGTCTGTCGAGAATGAATTTCGCTCTGTCACAAGTAAACCACCTGATGCAGTAACCTCAAAAAATCTAAGATTCGATTTGTCATTATTTTCAATTGTGAGTAAATTTATATTATATTTAGTTCTAGAAAATATCTCACTCATTTCCTTTTGATTTAAAATTTTATTACAAACCGAGTGCTTCCTTCTAAATTTCAAGGAGCTTCTACTCCAACCGCTACCCCAGATATGTATCTTTACGTCAACTTTCATGAGTAATGCTTCACGCCTTGAACTCCAACTACCAACAAATGACGCGTGGAAATCTTGTTTCAAATTTCGATTAAAATGGAGCTCCGGAACATAATACCAGTCCAAATATACTAACCGGTTTGCCCCGTATTTAGTGTATTTTTCAAAAAGATGATCTCTCGACGAAATTATCACATCATAGAGGGGAATAGATTTGATCAATTCAAGACTTGACACTTTTAAATTGAAAAAATCATCAGGATTATAATTGACTAATGTCACGCCCGTGCTCTTTATTTTGGAGAGTGTATCAAATGTGATCTCAGATCCCTTACAAATGATTATTATTTGAGGACATATTTCATTCACACGCTTAAGTAATGCATTCTGAATTATTCTTAAATAAAACTGCTTAAAAATATTACGCTTAATTCTCCCGATCAGTGTCCTTTTCGATATACCTGGAATAAAATTCGAGTAATCAAATTTATAGACGTCTTTACCTCGCTTATGAAACTCCTCCAACAAAAGGTTTGGTAAAGTTCCCTGCCAAAATTCGCCATAGATTAATATCTTCACATTGCCGCCTTAATATAGTAATGGCTGCTCAAATGCCGCTTCAAGACACCCAAGGTCGCAAGATTCAATTTTCCTACTTTACTCGAAAGTGGCAGCTCGAATTGTATATCCTCGATATAGAAACCACATTCCTTAAGTAGAGACGTTACTGATGTCAAAGTAAAAAATCGAAGGTGTGTTTTATCAAGCAATCCTTCATCTTTGTACTCCCAACTGTCGGCGAATATTAAAGGTAAAGTCACCCTAAAACATCTAACGTTGGGAATCGCAATCAGCAATTTTCCTCCTGGCGATAGAAGCTTCTTAATTCGGATAATTACCGACCAGGGATCATTTAAATGTTCTAAACTATCAGAAAATATTATATAGTCAAATCTACTGTCTATTCTTTCGATATTAAAGCTCTCTATGTCCCCTAAATATACTGTATCGATATTTAAGGCTGCTTCTGCTATATTCATTTCCTCAATCTCGATGCCAACTACATTACATTTAAATTCCTTTTTTAAATATTCTCCTAATTTCCCAGTTCCACATCCGATATCTAACACATTAGTGTCTTGTACCATACCCAATAGAGAAGGCCAGATCCTCGCTCTTCCGTAATATTGTCTACTTTTAAGCACGTTAAACTATCCTTCTTTTTAATTGATATAGCATTTCCTTAAGGTTCCAAAATATGGCGCCAATCAAAAGTATATTCCCAAACACTATTCCTGATCTCTTTATACGCCCAAATGATTCATCTATACCCCGATTGGGTATGTACAAGCAGTTTACTATTGCAGCTATCGCGGTAATTTTCCAAATCGCTTTCAGTAATCGTAAATTTTTTACTTCTATATAAATTGTATTGCGTATCGCTAGCCAAGAATTTCGTGTTGCATGTCCTTTTCCAGATTTTTCAGCACGATGTTTGACTCTTATACCTGATTGAGTTATTTTTAACCCATATAACAATGCCCTCTCAAAATAATCCTGCTCCTCTCCATACATAAAAAATTTCTCATCCATATATCCAATTTTGCGAGGAACGTCCGTTTTGAGAGCGAATAAAAACCCAGATATCTTTGCTCCGTTGAAGTTAGATATATTAGTTAAATGAGATTCCAAATATCCGATAATATCCGACTCTTCATTTGATTTACATGACTCTATTGAGTGAGCAATTAGTGCAGCAGTCTCGATTTCCAAATCTATGTCACTATTTGCTATCAATACATATTTTTCGTCATTAGGTTCCAAATAACGGAGCCCTGAATTAACGGCTGCTGCAAAGCCTCCATTACTATCCCTTTCAATTAGCTCTACCGGTAGTTTTCTTAATTCGTCGACCGAATTATCGGTTGATTTATCATCTACAACAATAATCTTGACATCCGGAAACCCAGTCGCAAATTGTTTCACGGTTTGACCGATGAACTTGCTACCGTTATAATTTGGAATAATTATGCTGATTAATTTCACTTTTATTAATTGTTTTATTTAAATTGTCGTTTTGGGATTATTTTGATTGTTTACACGCCTTTATCTTTTCAAATTTTCTGGATATGCAATTATTTTATTCTTCGTATATTTTTATCAATTTATTCCTTTCGCTTTCCTTTTCATTTTACTTTCCTTCACTCTGTGTCTAAGGATGCGCATATACTCTTATCCAGTTTTATCATTGTCTTACTTCAAGCACTCCCCTCATTATGCAATATTTACTCAAATATTTCAAATCTCAACATAAGGAACTGGTTTAAAGAATTTATATTTATTGTCCGCTACTTTGTGTTTAATTGATTTTATATATTCATACGCAAAGACTATAAAGACCTGTATATCCAAATCTTCTCTATACTGCACGATTGGAATGTGTGCTCCTGGAGAATAACGTGCTTGTTTCAATGTACTATCATCAATTACAAAATCAAGTAGACTATTACCGATCCCAGCATAGTTCGTTATCGTAGAAAATCTTGCCGGGCAACCATATCCCGCTACTTTTATCCCATTTTTCTTATAATTTAAGATCGCAGCTTTCAATTGATCACAGGCTTTTTGAAACTCGCTGTATTTTTCTTCGATATACACCTTGCTTAATAGGTCGCCCTCAAAGCGTAACAACTCCTTCACCCTCTCTGCCACGAAGGATGTTCCATCTCGAGAAAAAGTAACACGAATTGATCCACCATGCACATTGATAAGTTCAGCGTCCACTACTTTAAAGCCCCGCGCTTCGCCAATTTTACTCAAAGCTCGTAAAGAATAGTAATGTGGCCTATCGAAATAAAAACGCTCAAAGGCTATTTCGGAAAAGATTTTAGGCAAATACTCAACCTCAATGATTACTGACCCGGTTGGCTTTATTATTTTTTTTACATCGTCAAAAAATTCTAATGGATTTTCTAAATGAGTAAACACGCTCGACGCAGTTACTAGATCAGCGGGTTCGTAGTTCTGGGATATTTTGGTAGCCATATTTCTATCAAAAAAACCAACCTCCGTTTTTAAACCTCGTTTATTGGCTATTGCGGATACATTTTCCGATGGATCAATTCCTATACAACGAACACCTCTTTCCGTGAGCGGCTTCAACAAGACACCGTCGTTTGATCCAATATCTATGACAAACCCGTAACGGCTTTGAGCTATAGACTCAGAAAGCCCATCGAAATGTTCAGCAAGTTCTTTGTTCACAGACGAGAGGTAGTAGTAATCTTCAAAAAAACTACTGCGTTCAACGCCACATGGCACATTGACATATCCGCAGGGTTCACACAGATATACCTTCATTTCATCTTTGAACTCATCCTCGAAGTCCGATTTTTTTTCGGGATATTTATTGGCCATAGGTTGCAGCCCTAATGAAAAAACTGACGATATCCGATTACTGCAAATTACACATTTAATCATATTTACCTTTCAACTTAATTTCAATCAAGCTCATATGTATCCAACACTTTTGCGGTTTTAACGCCAAGTTCTAATGTGCTTGAATGTATTCGCTTTTGCTCTACTTTATGTAAAAAATATTCAAGAATGGAGGTCAAAGGTGGATCGTTTTTGCGCAAAATATTCTGAGGCTCGACTAATTCCGCGTTCTTCATCATTGTAAATCCATTTTGATTTAATAAGTCAAGATACGCCCACCCTGTTGTGTAGTTTATTAGCAATGACTTACGCTTTACTTCCGAAAGGTTCCCAAAGATAGCATTGTATTTGTGACCTAGAGAAAATTCCATATTCATCAAATATACAGCGTTGTATACATCATTATATTCCCCAGCAATACGTTTTATCTTCAACGCTAAAGGGTGCTCTTTAAAAAGATCTAATGCCATGGCTATTTCATGAGAGCCCCAATCCCGAAAGACTGATACATCCTTCCTTACAGGTCCCAGACTTATTGCCTCAGAGTGAACATCTATACGTCCTGTATTTAATACTATTTTTTCCTTTAATTTCTTATAATTATCTGAAAATAGATGCTGATAACCTACAACGCACAGCACTCCTCGACTTATCGAAAGCTCTTGCAGCTGTAACGCCTGTTTATGTGATGTTGTAAACGGCTTTTCCACTAAGACAGGATAATTATTTAATATGCAAATCGAGGTTAACTCGTGATGAGTAGACGGCGGCGTGGCTATTATAAACGCATCAATTCGCCGGTTTAGAATTACATCTTCGATCCTGTAATAAGTTGGAACCGAAAACGTTTCAATCCGCGGCTTTGTAATTACAATGCTGTCGACCACACAATAAGGAAGCTGTTCAATTGCTCGATAGTAAATTCTACCCCACCGACCAAAACCGACAATACATAAGCGCAACATATAAATAATTTAGTGATCTATGCCTGTATACCTCTCATTGCTCCACTCAAAGAAATCAATTAATCCATCTTCTAGGCTTACCAATGGCACATATCCTAATTCTTTACTTGCTTTTGCTATATCAGGGCAACGTCGGAGTGGTTCATGGATATACACAGATGTTGGCACGACGAAGTCATATTCAACTTTTACATTGCAATTTTCATTGACCAAATGTATTAACTCTTGAACACTTATTTCATTAGTGCTGATCCCGATGTTATATACTTCTGTTTTTTTCCCCTTTATTAATGCTTTAAATAATCCAGCAATTGTGTTTGCTGCGGGGCAGTAGGTACGCGTGGGTAGCTGATCTCGCTTATATATTTGCATTTTTTTTCCAGATTTCGCCGCGCTTGCAATACGCGGTAAAATGCGAGAATCTGCTTCTGCCATACCTACTCCAAAACTATTAAATATCCTTATGCTACAGGCTTCTACAGATAAGTTTTTTCCATAAACGTATACCAAATTTTCTGCCATTAGTTTTGAAATGTCATAACAAGAGCGCTCGTTATTTGGATATATTTCACCAATTTCTGTTTCCGGAGTGGGAACTATTTTTGGTGTTTGATATACCTCAGAAGAAGATGTAAACAGAAACTTCGCATTGTGTATTCTCGCTATCTCTAGGGTGCCACGGACTCCTTCGAGAGTGACATCAATCGTTTCCAAAGGGAATCGCTTATAGTGTGTTGGACTTGCTATTCCCGCCATGTGCACAACAAAATCTATTTTTTCAGAGACTATTGGTAATTTTTTTGTCAAGTCGTGTGCGTGAAAAATTACACCGCAATCACGGAACTCTTCATAAACCTCACTTGACGGTAAAGAAATATCATACGCCAATAATTTACACGGCTTCTCAAGGACTGTTTCATTTAACTGCTTTACTGTTCTCAATAACCACTGGCCTAAAAAACCACCAGTGCCCGTGCATAACAGTGTCTTTCCACTTAGAGCGTTTGCATCACTACCTAGCATTTTTATTACTTTGGAAATTTTGTAATAATCTTTTTTCATTTCTTGCTGCATAGTTAAGTTTATTTTAGAGGATGAGGCATTGTTCTTTAGTCAACCGAATATAGATCTCTTGTAAAGACTTTTGAGCGCACGTCAGAAAGCTCCTCCGACACACGATTCGCTACTATTAAGTCTGACTTACTTTTGAATTGCTCGATATTTTTTGCTATTTCCAAACCGTTATATGTATCGCCGGCTAGTAGCGGCTCATAAATAATAACCTTCACGCCTAGCTCTTTTATACTTTTAATTATATCATGCATACTACTTTGTCGGAAGTTATCGGAATTTGCTTTTGCCAACATTCTATAAACGCCGACAGTATTTGGATTACGCTTCATTATTTCCGTCGCGCAATATTTTTTTCTTGTTTCGTTGCTTTTTACAATTGCCGTCATTAATTCTTGAGGTATTTCTTTATAATTCCATAGTAACTGTTTAGTATCTTTAGGAAGACAATAACCTCCGTAGCCAAACGACGGGTTATTATAATAATCTCCCACCCTCGGGTCAAGAGATACACCTTTTATTAAACTCTGCACATCTAAATCGTGTGTGTGGGCATATGTGTCTAGTTCATTGAAGTATGCCACCCTCATCGCAAGGTAAACATTGGAAAATAGTTTAATAGCTTCTGCCTCGTCACTATCGGTTTCTAAAATATCTATTTCCTTTTTTATCGCACCTTGTTTTAATAGTTGTGCAAATTTACGCGCCCTTTCACATTTTCCACCAATGACTATCCTTGAAGGGTAAAGATTGTCGTGAAGAGCTTTATCTTCACGTAGAAATTCTGGTGAAAATATTATCGCAGGTAGATTGAGGGATATGTCATTTTGTTGTTTTATCTTATAAGACATCTGGAGACTTTTTGTGTACCCGATTGGGACTGTGCTTTTTATTATTATTAATGCATTATGATTTATTTTTTGAATATCTTCTATAACTAATTCAATTGATTTTGTATTGAAATTTTTTGTAGTCTCATCATAATCCGTGGGTGTCGCTATCAAGATATAATCTGCGCCCTTGTACGCGTCGGTTTGGTCGGTGGTGGCACGAATATTTATATTTTTATTTTTTAAAAATTTTTTTATTTCTTCGTTTTCTATTAATGTTTCTCTTTGATTTAATAACGCTACTTTTTGTTCGTCAATATCTATTACAACTACCTCGTTATGCTGAGAAAGCAATAATGCATTAGACATTCCAACGTACCCAAGACCTACGACGACTATTTTCATTGTTTACTTCCCCTGGCTCTAAAACCATTTTGCATTAGGGTTTTCTTTTGTCGTGCAACTTCGAGGTCTGCCGCTACCATTTCTGCGCACATTTGCTCCACTGTTATTTCGGGTGACCAGCCAAGCATATCTTTTGCTTTGGTTGCATCCCCTAATAAAGTTCCTACTTCTGTTAGGCGATAATAATGTGGATCTATACGCACAATCACTTGACCTATTTTCAGTGCTGAGGCTTTGTCTCCGGCGAGTTTTTCTACGATTCCGACCTCGTTTACTCCTTTTCCTTCGAAGCTCAGAGTTATGCCTAACTCTTCGGCGCTCCACATCAAAAACTGACGCACGCTTATTTGGATTCCCGTCGCAATGACAAAGTCGTTTGGTTGATCTTGTTGTAACATCAACCATTGCATTCTGACGTAATCTTTTGCGTGTCCCCAGTCGCGTAGCGCGTCAATGTTTCCCAGGTAAAGACAACTCTGTAGACCTTGGCTGATGTTTGCTAATCCTGACGTGATTTTTCGTGTGACGAAGGTCTCACCACGTCGCGGGCTCTCGTGGTTGAATAAAATGCCGTTGCACGCATACAGGCCATACGCCTCGCGGTAGTTCACCGTGATCCAGTAGGCATACAACTTGGCCACGGCATAGGGGCTTCGTGGGTAGAACGGGGTGGTCTCTTTTTGAGGGGTTTCTTGCACCAAACCGTATAACTCCGATGTGGAGGCTTGATAAAAGCGCACCGTCTTTTCCATTCCTAAAATGCGGATTGCCTCAAGAATGCGTAACGTGCCCATGGCATCCACATCGGCCGTATATTCTGGGCTTTCAAAACTGACCGCCACATGACTTTGAGCGCCCAAGTTATATATCTCATTAGGTTGAGTCTCTTGGATGATTCGCACCAAATTACTGGTATCTGATAGGTCGCCGTAATGCATTTGGAAACGCGGGTTGCCTACATGTGGATCCTGGTAGATATGATCAACCCGTTGCGTGTTTAATGAAGATGCCCGGCGTTTTATACCGTGTACGGTATAACCTTTATCCAGCAAAAACTCGGCGAGATAGGAACCATCTTGGCCGGTGACGCCAGTAATCAGCGCTACTTTGCGAGATTTTTTATTCATGTTGTTTTCGTTCTTGTGGTTAAGTACTTCGGATATCCTTGGCGGATAAAAAATCTTGATAGGCTAAAGACAGGCCTTGCCGCAAACCGACGCGAGCTTGCCAGTCCAATCGGTACATGCGGCTGCTATCCATGAGTTTGCGAGGAGCGCCATCTGGCTTGGTCGGGTCAAACCTGATATCGCCAACATAGCCGACTGTTTGCGCGATAACTTGCGCCAAATCCGAGATCGACAAATCGTCTCCACTACCAACGTTGATATGGCTGAGCATGGGCCCCGTTTGAGCTCCGTATCGGGACTTATCTAAATTCATTACGTGCACACTGGCACTGGCCACGTCGTCGACATATAAAAACTCGCGCCTAGGTCTGCCCGTACCCCAAATCGTTACATTCGCGGCTTGGCTAACCTTGGCGTCATGAAAGCGACGAATCAACGCTGGGATGACGTGGGAGTTCTCGAGGTGGTAGTTGTCGCCAGGCCCATACAAATTGGTCGGCATAACGCTTCGGTAGTCCACTCCGTGACTGCCGCCGTATTGACGGTTGTAACTCTCACACAACTTTATACCCGCAATCTTTGCGACGGCGTAAGGCTCGTTGGTGGGCTCTAAAGGACCTGTGAGCAACGCATCTTCGCGCATAGGTTGCTCGGCCATCTTGGGATAGATACAGCTGGAACCAAGGAACAAAAGCTTTTTTACACCATGCTGAAACGCCGCCTCAATCACATTAGCTTGCATCATCAGGTTTTGGTAGATGAAGTCAGCAGGGTAGGTGTTATTCGCGTGGATGCCACCTACTTTGGCTGCGGCCAAATACACTTGATCAGGTCGTTCTTGCGCGAAAAACTCTTGGACTGCAGCTTGCTGTGTGAGGTCCAGTTGCGCATGGGTTCGCGTGATCAACGCATCTTCAGGATGACCTGTGGCCAGCAAGTAGCGAGCAATGGCTGAGCCCACCATTCCGCGGTGTCCCGCCACATATATCTTAGCTACGCTCAAGTATTTTCCCTTCCGTATTGGTCTTCAAAGCGCTCGATGTCATCTTCACCCAAATAAGATCCCGACTGCACCTCAATGATCTCCAAAACGCTACTGCCCGGGTTGGCCAAACGGTGCACTTGGCCCAAGGGTATGTACGTGGACTGGTTTTCGCTCAGCAACAACACTTGATCGCCATTGGTAATTTCAGCCGTACCACTCACCACAATCCAGTGCTCCGCACGGTGGTTGTGTTTTTGCAGGCTCAAGCTGCTTCCGGGCTTCACATGAATACGCTTGACTTTGAAGCGCTCGCCCTCTTCAATGCTGTCGTACCAGCCCCAAGGTCTGTGGACTTTGCGGTGGCTCAGCGCCTCTTCGCGCCCCTGTGCTTGCAGTTGCTGCACCACGTGCTTCACGTTCTGCGCCTCTTGGCGGATACTCACCAACACGGCATCCGGTGTCTCCACTACCACCAGATTGTTCACCCCCACCATACTCACCAAACGGCTAGTGGCATACACCAAATTGTCTTTGCTGTTCACTTGCAACACATCGCCTTCAAACGCATTGCCCACGTCGTCGCGCTTCAAGTTGTCCCACACAGCGTCCCAAGCGCCCAAATCACTCCATGCGCCCGAAAACTCCACCACCTTCACTTTGAAGCTACTGCCGGGGCTACGCTCCATCACCGCGTAGTCGATCGACTCTGCTGGCACTTTTGCAAAGGCTTGGGGCTCAGGGCGCACAAACCGCCCTGCGCTCATGCCGTCTATACTGCGTCCATCCCAGGCGATTTGCGTTGCTGTGGCGATGTCAGGCCTGAAATTTTGCAAAGCTGAAAACCAAACCGATGCCTTGAGCACAAAAATCCCGGCGTTCCACAAATAGCCGCCTCGCGCCAGATAGTCTCGTGCTTTATCCAAACTCGGCTTTTCTACAAAGCCCAACACATCAGAAGAATCATCTTGCGAGTCAGGGGTGCTCCTTGACGCTTTGATATAGCCAAAACCGGTATCTGGGCGAGTGGGTTGGATACCCAAAGTCACGATGTGACCCATGGCCGCTTGCTCAATGGCTTGGCTCATGGATTGGGCAAATGCTTGGCTGTCAGGGATGTGGTGATCCGCAGGCGTTACCACCAAAATGGGATCTTGCCCAACTTCCATTGCGGCCAGCGCTGCAAGAGCGAGCGCAGGCGCAGTGTTGCGCCCCACGGGCTCCAACAGCATCGTGGCCTGGTCTCCCCCCACTTCGCGCAGTTGGTCCATGACCAAGAACCGGTGCTCATCACCCGCCACCACCAAAGGCGCCAACACATTCACATCATCATGGGTCAGAAATTGCGCACGCAGTACAGTTTGTTGAAACAAACTTTTTTGACCCGTCAAACACAAGAACTGCTTGGGAAAGCCCGTGCGTGACAACGGCCATAAACGCGTTCCCGCACCCCCGCAGAGGATCACAGGAATAACTTCATATCGAGAGCTGCTGAGCGGCATTTGCTTGTATTTTTGAATTATCTGTAAAGTAACTATTATTTAGTATTTTAAAATAATAAGCGTTCGGAACACCTTAAGATATTCGCGCACTGTTGGCGGCCCTCAAATCAAAGTAATCACTTAATGAATATTGAGAGATTGAGCAAGTACCGATTATTTCCCACTAGTTTGTTCATTCTTAAAGCCCGCTAAACCCCACTCTCGGCACTCGCAAAGACTTTGCTTAGGCCAAGCGACAAATTTGATCTAACAGCAGTAAAGTTCACTGGTAGTGGTACCTGCATGCAATGACCACAAGGGACTCGCCTACCACGCAATAGACCAACCGATGCGTGTCATCGATGCGTCGCGACCAGAAGCCCGACAGGTTTTCTTTTAACGGCTCAGGCTTGCCGATACCATCAAACGGTTGACGAAGTGCATCTTTGATCAGTGAATTGATGCGCTTGAGGGTCTTCTTGTCTTGACCCTGCCAGTAGGTGTAATCATCCCAAGCGGCTATGGTCCAGGCCAGCTTGTGGACACCATCATTCGACATCAACCAAACCCTGCTGCCTCACCTCACCCTTACGGAACTGCTCAATCGAGCGGGCCAAATGCGCCGCGTTCGCGGGCGACTTCAACAGGTGCACCGTCTCCATCAGACCATTAAACGTGTCCAGGGACATGACCACGGCGTCTGGCGCATCGCGCCTCGCAATCACTGTGTAATCAGCGTCAGCGATGACCTGATCGATCACGCCCTTGAGACTACCCCTAGCTTCAGAAAAGTTAATGACTCGCATGACGTGAACCCCTACTTGATCAATTTATTGTACAAATTTACTTGGTTTTTCGTTGAGGAGCAAACAGAATGCACAAAAACAATCAACTCAACGCGCGCTAGATCTCAATATCGGGACTCGCCCAAACGAGGTCTAGGTAACTCTTCGGGGTGTAGCTCACCCGCCTCCACCAGCGCGGATATTTCGGCATGTAGTGCCTTGTACTCACTTAACTTGCGCTCGATAAAAGCGGCCGTGAGTCGCGCCTTTTCTGCGACACCAGATGGAGTTAGCAGGTAGACGTAGCCCAGCTTGTTGCCGCTCGCCGCGAAGTTACCCACCTTGACGTGCCCCTTATCCACCAAGGCTTTTACACAGTAATTGACCTGGCCGAGGCTGACACCCATCTGTTCGGCAAGCTCTCGCTGGGTGATGTCGGGCTTTTCGTGCAGCGCCTTTAAGACTTGCAATTTTGGGCCGCTATTTGGATTGGTATGAGGCAATGGTAGTCTCTGGGCCTGGCTCTGCGCTTTAGGCTGTATGCTTTCAGCGGTCAGGCTACCGCCCTGCGTTCGCACACGCGAGCTCAGTCGCTCTGCAGTATAAAACAACTGCTCGCACTGTTCAATCGTTGAACAATTAGACGGTTGCAGCACAGTTAAAGACTGCGGGGAGCTAAGCGCGCGGGCCAGAAGGTTGTTGACCGTGTCCGCATGAAGGAAAGCTTCGACACTTAGTACCACCCCCAACGAGCTGAATGCCCCGAAGCCAACGCTACCATATTTGCTGCGGCGGATGCCAGCCACTTCAGGCGCGGACTCGGGGTCCTACGATGCGTTCGTAATGGCTTGCCTTATAGACACCCCAATTGCCAAAATGAACTCTGCGGGCTGAATCGCCCTGGGGCATTTCATACAACCGGCGGCTAGAGACGGGCTCGTAATTCGAGTTAACCTGCGACAATAAAATTGACTTTAACCAGACAATTACACGTGCAAACTTTCGTCATTAACCTAGCCTCAGCACATCAACGGCGTGCATTCATGGCAAAGCAGCTGAATGCACTCGAGATCAATTTTGAGTTTTGTGATGCCGTGTCGCCCCAGGACGTGCCTGTAGCGACATTAGATCGCCTGCGCTTTGGCTGGGAGAGGCCGCTGAAGGCCACTGAAGTTGCCTGCTTCCTGAGCCATGCCACGCTCTGGGAACGAATAGCTACCGGCAAAGCACCCGTGCTCATACTAGAGGATGATGCGCTACTCTCACAGCGATTGCCTGACTTTCTACAACGCGTTGAGGTGCTCTCCAACATCGATCATCTGAGTTTGGAGATCCATTACAAGAAAAAATGGCTGGGGCCCTCTGTGCCGGTAGGGCCGGAGATGGCTGTGGCTCAGATGCACCTTGATCGTTCTGGAGCCGCTGCCTACATACTTTGGCCCACTGGCGCGCAGCGGCTTATTCGTCGTGTCGCAGAAGGAGAGGTCGCTTTGGCCGACGCATTCATGACCAATGAAGCACATTGGAGATCATTTCAAGCTGACCCTGCCATGGCCTTGCAAACAGAGGCGGCCGAATTTCATACGGTTATATGTGACTTTCGTATGCCTTCCATCATTCAAGCGTATGGAGCCGGCAATGAAGGCGGGGGCACCGCATCACTAAATACAGTGCGCTTTAAGTGGCGGAGATTGCTGTCACAATGGCGTTTAGGGTTACGTAAACTCAAGATCATTGGTCGCGTGAAGCCGCGCTGGCCGCAGGTCATTCACTCTGATTTTTGAAGCGACCG
>Ga0181606_10002005_pt1 | contig 17604 bp, 13 predicted proteins | sample 041ome_10_FD_132994 | JGI IMG/M metagenome (GOLD analysis project Ga0181606, IMG submission 132994) | Coastal salt marsh microbial communities from the Groves Creek Marsh, Skidaway Island, Georgia - 041412US metaG (megahit assembly) | ecosystem: Environmental > Aquatic > Marine > Intertidal... | reverse complement strand
TCGCCGTATTTTGAGACCGCGGGCGGTGACCTGACGGCGGCCAAGATCGGCGCCCTGTTCGACAAATGGCCCGAGGCGGCGGCACTGGGCGAAAAAATGGACTTTGTGCAGGTGGCGATGGGGGACGAGCGCAGCCACGCCATCCTCGGTGAAGCGATCAAACGGGGTAAGCCGATCAGCGGGCACATCTACGGACGGGAATTTGTCGCGGCAGGAGCGGCGAGTGGGATCAACGACACCCACGAGTCGATCGACCGGGAGATCGCGGACGATTTCCTGGAGAACGGGGTGTGGATTTTCCTCCGGGGCGGGCCGCCCACGACCCCGTGGCATTCCCTGCCGCTGGCCATCAAGACAGTGACGGAGCTGGGCGCGAACCCCAAGCGGGTGTGTGTCTGTACCGACGACCGCGATGCGGACGACCTGTTTATGTTCGGCCTGGACTGGGTGATGCGGGAGGCCGTCGTGGCCGGTCTGCCGCCGGTCACGGCGATGAGCATGGCCTCCCTGCATCCGGCGACCCGGTTCCGGATGGATGAGGAAATCGGCGGTCTGGCCCCGGCGCGGCGGGCCGACATCGTGCTCTTCAATGATGCGCTCGAGCCACAGTGCACCTGGTATGGCGGCGAGCTGGTGGTGAAGAACCGCCGGGTGACCCCAGTGCTGGAGGCCGCGCTCAGTCAGCCCTACCGCTACCCCAAGGCGGCCTATCGCACGGTGAAGCTCCCACCGAAGCCGAAGCTGACCCCGGATCTGCCCACCCGGCGGGTAACCGCCAATGTCATTCGGACCGAGTTGCCCGGCATCATCCTGTTCCACGACCGGATCGTACTCGAGCCGGCCGCCCGCTGGGACGAGCACTTTGCGACCCATGGGCTCTGCTTCGTCACGGTGATCGAGCGTCACGGCAAATCGGGCAAGGTTGCCCACGGCCTGCTGCGCAATTTTGGCCTCCGGCGTGGGGCCGTTGCCAGCAGTGTGGGGCACGACGCCCATAACATCATTATTGCCGGTACCAACGAGGCCGACATGGCGCTGGCCCTGGCCACGATCAAACAGGCCAAGGGAGGCGTCTGCATCGTGCGCGACGGCAAGGTCATCGCCGAGGTGGCGCTGCCGATCGCGGGTCTCTTGTCCGATCTGCGTGCCCGCGAGATCGCCAAGGCCACGACCAAATTGAAGCGAGCCTGGACGAAGGCCGGCTGCACACTGCCCTACATGGGATTCAATCTGATCCCGCTGTCAGTGATCCCGGAAATCCGCATCACCGACCAGGGTCTGGTGACCGTACCGCAGATGAACATTGAGCCACTGTTTGAGTAGGGAGTACGCCTCCTGGACTGAGAGCCAGTAATTTGCCGTCCCCTGCAAGTATGAGCTTTATTTCTGGAACGGCGGCATAGGGCGTGCTTAGTAGTGGCTACCGACACCGCTACTATGAAACGACTCAAACTACGTTTTCTCGTCACAGCCATGGCCGTGGCTAGTTTTCTCCCGTTCGCGGGAGCCCAATCCGCCAACGACACCGAGGAGGAGGCCATCCAACTGGATAGCTTCGAAGTCACCGAGGTGCCGATTGAGGAGAACATCATCCCGAGTTCCCGCCCGTTCAATTCGGTGTATGGTCTCAACCGCAGTATCGTCGACACGCCCCGCAGTGTGACGATCATCTCTCGCGAGCAGCTGGACGCAATTTCGATCAAGACGCCGCGCGATTTCGCCCGACTGACCTCGTCCTCGTACACCAAGAGCAACTTCGGCGCGCCGACCTCGCCGAATCTGCGCGGCCAGGAGGCCGACCTGTTTGTGAACGGCATTCGCAAGGGCCTGACTTCGAACGGCAATGGTTTGCCGATCAACTTCAACGCCGTTGAGTCGGTGAACATCGTCAAGGGTCCCGCCGGGCCGGTGTACGGCACCTCCAATTACCTGGGTGGCTACGCCGACCTTATCACCAAGCGGGCTTTTTTCGACGGGCCCAAGGGTGAAGTCTCCTTCACCGCCGGCTCGTACGACACCTATTACGGTCAGATCGATTACGGGGCGCCGATCAGCGATGAGCTGGCCTATCGCTTCTCGTTCTCGGGCGAGGACACCGTGGGCTATTACTACCGCGGCAAGAAACAGACCCAGGCATTCTACGGCACGATCACCTACCGCCCGTCCGACAACTACGAACTGTTCCTTGCCGGCGAGTTCTTCAATGCCTCCTACACGGAGAACTGGGGCTTCAACCGCCCGACCCAGCTGTTGATCGACAAGGGTCTCTATTACCCGAATGCCCAGACCGACGCGCAGTATGCCGCCTACGTGGCGCAGCTCGGCTCGCCCAACGGCCCGGGCTTCAGCGCCGGCTTCAACACCTTCGTCCCGCTTGACCTGGCCAATCCCGTCAAGCTTGACCGCCGTCAGCGCCTGCTCGCTCCCGGCGACGACTCCGAGGGCCAGAACTTCTGGGCGCAAGCCGTCCAGACCTGGACGCTGTCCGACACCCTGAAGGTTGTGAACAACACCTACTTTCAGTGGATCGACCGCAATACCTTCAGTTCCTATCACTACTCGGAGCTGATGCGGGACAACTGGAGCCTCGATAACAGCCTCTCGGTGATCTACGACACGGACACGTGGGGGGTGAATGCGGGACTTCGCTACCGCTATCAGGATGTCTGGTCGGTGAACCACTTCTTCAACGAGCTGGCCAATTTCTGGGACCTGACGCGTGACCCGAACCTGAACCGCGTGCCCGACGCCGGGTTCGTCAACAACGACGACCCGATCATCCCCGACCAGGCGCCGCGCGGCATCCTGAACGCCTGGTATTACGGTGGCACGGGCGCCGGCACCGACGGCTACATCTTCGGGCCGTTTGCCCAGTTCGACTTCCAGCCTTCCGAGAACGTCATCATCGACTTCGGCGTGGGTGTCGACTACGTCAAAGCCACCGAGGTCGATCCGGTGGGCGGTGCCTCGGTCTATTCGCTGACGGACTCCGTTTCGCTGCCCAACTACAGCGGTGCGGTGGTCTTCAAGATCAACGAGACGTTGTCCACCTATCTGAACTATGGCTACTCCGAGTCGCACCCGGCCGAGACCGGCGGCCGCTTCGATGTCGGCGCGTTCGACACCCCGCTGGAGAGCGAGCTCTTCGAGCTCGGCGTCAAGGGTGCCTTCAAGAACAACACCCTGTTCGCCAGCCTGGCCTACTTCGACCGCACCTTTGTCGCCGTGAACCCGGACGGCAGCCGTGACGACGTCGAGCTGAACGGCTTTGAGTTCGAGATCAACTACCAGCCGAACAAAAACTTCTATGCGACCTTCGGCTACTCGTTCATCGACTCGATGCGCGAGGCCGGGTTCTTCGCCACCGCCTACACGGCGGATCGCGCCGACGAAACGGGCGGCACCTACATCACGCCGACCTTCCCGGGACCGTCCAATCCCTCCCAGCTGTTTGAATATCCCGGCAACCCGCGGCACCAGGCCGTCGGTCTCGTGAGCTACAAGTTCACCGAGAACTTCGGGATGCGGGCGAACATCGTCTATACCAGCAAATACTTCAACGGCTACGACGGCATGGTCCTCAACCGGGCGGACGGCAACACGCTGTTCATCTTCCTCGATCCGGCGGTGAACACCTTCGTCGTGAACAGCGTGCAGATTCCCGATCAATACGAGATCGACCTGACTGCGTTCTACGAGACCGAGACCTGGGAAGCCAAAATCACGGCCTTCAACGTCACCGACGAGGACAACTGGGATTCGCCGAACGCCGGCTACGGCAACGGTTCGGTGGTGGCCCGCGAACCGATCCGGTTCGAAGGCACCGTCACCTTCAAGTTCTGATCGAACTTAGCGTTTAGCCATAACACCACGTTGGCCGCCGGTTCCCGGCGGCCTTCTTTTTTGCCCGCCGTTATTTGTCCGGGCAGAATCCGTAGAGCTGATCGTCGCGCCCCTTGCCGGGCCAGTTGACCTGGTCGACGCGAAGCTGGCGCATGACGCTGAAGACCACATCGTTCAGCGCGGCCTCAAAACCAAAGATCGAAAGCAGGGGAGGAGCGACGACGGGCACGACAGTCGCGCTGGCGCCGACGCCGCGGAGCATGTCGACACTGCGGGCGACCATTTCCGCTTCGCCCCGGCCATCGCCCTGCAGGATCACCACCGGCTTTGGGTGGGCGGTCATTTGCTGAAACGGCCCGTGGGCGAACTGGAGGAAGTCGGAGATCGGCGGGCAGTTCCAGAACAGCCCTTCCATGAATTTGCAGGCCAGGTTCTGGGAGAAGTCGGAGATGGGGGCGGCGGTGATCAGGTTGAAACCGCCGGCGAACGCCGCCGGCAGGCGGCTCATCGCCTCGCTCAGCTCCGCCGGTGCCTTGGCGTCGAGCAGCGGCAGCAGTTCCGCGGCCTGCGGCACCTGAAAGCGCGAGCAGTCAAATTGCGCGGCGAACTGCATGGTGGCGAGGTAGCCCGCCATCGGTCCGACGAAGCGGATGAGGGTGGTGTATTCCTCCGCGAGGGGAAATATGACGAGTTCACCGCCACGATCGAGCAGGGCCTGCAGCAGGTGGGCACGGTCGGGTTTGCCGGCGGCTTCGGCGGCCGCGGGCGTGGTGGCCGTAAAAAGCACCGTGTGGGCGAAATCATGGCCGCGGTTGAGCGCGATCTGGGCGTTGGGCGACACGCCCTGGCTGAACACCACCAGTGTTTTGCCGTGAAAGGTCTCGGCCGGAGCGTCGACGAAACCGGACAGCGGCAGGTAGGCGGCCGAACGGTCGGTGTAGAGATTGACCAGGTTGGCGAGGTAGCGTGCGTGGGCTTCGGAACTGCCGGTGCCGGTGACCACCAGGCGGCGGCTGGCCAGCGTGGCGGCGCTGAGCGGCTCGGGGCCGGACGCGAGCATGTCGCGCAGGATGCCCGGGATCAGGCCGAGTCGTTCGGCGAGCAGCTCATGGCCGAGCGGATCATTCATCGCGGTGGGGCTCAGACATCCTCCTCGAGGAAGATCCAGCGGTAGACATCCATGTCGTGCTCCTGCAGGGCCCGGGCGTAGTCGGATTTCTTCACCAGACTCGAGGGCGCGTTCATGATCATCTGCACCTTTTCGTTGGGGATGTGGTGCTTCAGCAGGAGAATGGAGGCCTCGTAGTCGCGGCTGTCATAGTCGACGCCAATCTTGCGGTAGGCCTCGTCGGTGGAAAACGCCTGGCCCTGCTGGGTGAGCATCAGGTCCGTCGCGTACGCACCGAACCCGGCCCCGCGGCCGTCGTTGTTGAGCAGCTGAATCGCGCCGACACCGTAGGTGATGATGTGTTTCACCGACAGCTTGAACTTGTCCCGGTTCTCGACCGTGCGGAGTGGGAAGCGGTTGAAGAGCGACTCGCTGTGGGTGCGCACCACGGGGATGTCGTAACTGCGCGGCGTGCCGTGGGTGAGGATCACGAATTCCTGGCTCGTCACGACGTCGTAGTAGACGTGCACCCGGAACCAGTAGGGTGTCGTGAGCAGATCGACGACGGGGTCGTCGGGGTGCGCCAGCTTGTGGGCCTTGAGGTTGTCCGGAGCGATGCTGACGAGGAACCGGTTGTCACGAATGAGCTGATACCCGGTAACGAGCGGCTTCTCGGCGTGCAGGTGCGTCTCGATGGAGTCATCCGGAAACACCGCGTGGAACTGCTCCTCGGTCAGGAGCACGTCGTCGTCCACCGGCTTCATGGGCAGGAAGTAGCTCGCCGAGTAGATGAACCGTTTCGCCTCGGGCAGCGCGTAGGGCTTGAAGGGCACGACCTCCTCGGGAGGCAGCGCGCGTTTGACCGAAGTAGCGGCCGGCCTGGTGAGGATGTGGCCGCTGGCCGCCTTGGAGGTGAGGTAGGCGAGGTTGTAGGGCGACGGCTCGAACTCGAGGGTCTCGGTGTCGATGACATTGAGCCCCTGGGTGCGCATGGCGTTCACCTTGTCCGGGTTGTTGGTCAGGACGATGAACGGCGCCTTGATGCCGAGCAGGCGGCAGATGTCGGAGATGTTGTCGTAGTTGCGGTGGTCCTTCTTGAGGCCCATCGCGGCGTAGGCCTGGAAGGTCGACAGCTGGTCGAGCGACGCCTGCACCAGCATGCGGTCGCGGGACTTGCCGACGTAGCCGACGCCGCGGCCCTCCTGCATCAGGTAGAACAGGATGCCGTTGCCCTTGGCGGCGATGACCTTGAAGGCACCCTCCAGCTGCTGCACGCAGTCGCAGTCGCACCCGCGCAGCGTCTCGCTGGTGACACAGGAGGAGTGCAGTCGCGTGTAGAGCACCTCGGCGTCCGCGATGTCGCCGTGGGCGAGCGCGATGACGTAGTGCTTGTCGATGATATCCTGAAAGATGTGAGTACGGTAGTCGCCGAAGCGGGTCTCCAGCTTGCAGGACGCGAGGTAGAGGGTGGTGCCGTAGAGCGGGCGGTCGTCGATCTGGTGGACGTCGACAGGGTCGTTGATCGAGCCGAACTCGTGCTGCAGGTTCTCGATCAGCCGCGCGTGCTCGGGCGGCAGGGAAGTGGGTTTGGCCGCGGTGGGCGGCGGGCGAGTGGCCAGTTCAGACATGGTGGAAACGGGGCGACACGGTGGTCAGCCGGAAAACGGGAAGATATGGAAGAATTCCAGAAAGAACACCGCGGCGATGACATAGCCAACCGGGGTGAAGGATTTGGGCTGGCCGCGCGCCAGGGCGAGCAGGGCGGCGCAGATCAGACCCAGACCGATGCCTTCGGCGATGCTGAAGGTCAGCGGGATGGCGAGGATCGTCAGCACTGCGGGCGCGGCGACGGCGAAGTCGTCCATTTTGATCTCAATGACGGACTGCATCATGAAGATGCCGACCACGACGAGCGCCGGCGCGGTGGCGGCGGCGGGCACGGCCAGGATCAGCGGGGTGAGAAACAACGCCAGTAGCATCAGGACGGCGGTGGTCAGGGTCGTGAGCCCGGTGCGGCCGCCGGCTTCGACGCCGGCAGCGGACTCGATGTAGCTGACCACCGTCGAGGTGCCGAAGAGCGAGCTCAGGATGGCCGCGGAGGAGTCGGCGACGAGCGCGCGGCCGGCCTTGGGGAGATGGCCGTTGGCGTCGAGCAGGCCGGCGCGCTTGGTGACACCGATGAGCGTGCCGATGTTGTCGAACATATCGACCATCAGCAGCGTCAGGATGAGCGGCAACGCGACCTGGAAGGCCGGCCAGTCGGCCAGGAAGTCGAAGGAGAGCTTAAGAAAAACGGGGGCGGGTGAAGCCGGTGCAGCGACCAGCGAATCCGGCAGGGTGGTGACCTTGCCCCCGGCGCCGTCGGGCACGATCAGGCCGATCAGGGTCACGGCTGCGATGCTCAACACGATGGCGCCGGGCACCCGGCGCGAAACCAGCACGACGGTGAGGCCGATGCCGGCGAGGCAGAGTGCCACCGACCCCGCGGTGAAGTCGCCGTGGGTGACGAAGGTCGCGGGACTGTCGACCACGATGCCGCCGTTTTTGAGGCCGATGAACGCGATGAAGAGGCCGATGCCGCAGGTGATGGCCATCTTCAGCGGATAGGGGATGGCCTTGACGATCTGCTCCCGCACGCCAGTGACCGAGAGGGCGAGAAAGATGCAGCCGTTGATGAACACCATTCCGAGGGCCTGTTGCCACGGCACGCCGGCCCCGAGCACGATGGTGTAGGTGAAGAACGCGTTGATGCCCATGCCGGGGGCGAGGGCGATCGGGTAGTTGGTCAACAGCGCCATGAGGATGGTGCTGACCGCCGCGGTGAGGGCGGTGACTGTGACCAACGCCCCGCGGTCCATGCCAGTGTCGGCCAGGATGCTTGGGTTGACCGCCAGAATATAGGCCATCGCGGCAAAGGTCGCGAAGCCGGCCTGGAGTTCACGGCCGACCGAGGTGCCGTGGGTGTCGAGTTTGAAGAGTCGATTCAGCATGGACGGAAGGGGCGGGAGCATTGGTGGTGCCAGCCGCAGGGGAAGACGGTGGCGATTCGTCCGGCCGCAGCAATCTTCAAGCCGGGCGCAACCGGATGGTGACGGATTCGACGGAGGCCTCGGCAAAGGCCGCCCGAAAGGCCGCCAAGTCGGTGCAGGCGGCCTTTGGCACCGAGCGGCGTGGGACCGTGAAGGTGAGATCGGCCGTGCGGAAGGGCCAGGGGGCGATGCTCCAGGTGGCGGGTGCCACCGGGGTGGCGATCAACTCACGCCGGACGCCGGACTGATCGGGGTGGCGATGCCGGAGCGCCCGGGGGGTGGCATAACCGGAGCAGGCGATCAGGGAGAGATTGTCGCAGCCCTGCAGGAACTCGAAACCGTATTGCATCGCGGCCGGATCCAGGCCGAGCCGGGCCATGGAGTCCTGTTGGAACGCGCGCTGTTCGGCGATGAAGTCGGCGTGGGCGGCGCGATGCTCCGGGCGAATCGACTCAAGGTCGGCCTGTTCGGTGAGAAGGTTGACCGTGTGCATCGAGATCAACACAGCCGCGCCGGGGTGGTCCTGCGCCGCCTCGGCGGTTGCCCGGGCCCGCACCTGCAGATAACTCGGCAAGTCGATTTCCTCGAACGCCGAATAGGCCCCGACCAGGGCGGAGGTGAACGCCTCCGGTTTGCCTGCCGGAGTCAGGGATGGGGCGGCGTCGCGGGCAAGCCAGCCGTCGTCATGGTGGTAGACCGCGTGACGGATCAGGTCGTAGGGCTCGGGTCGGGCGAATTGGGCATTGCCCCACGCATCGGCGAATTCCCCCGCGAGGTGGGCGTGGTCGGGATGGGTGACCAGCAGCCAGTCGGTATCCGTTTCAGCACGTATCATGATGGGGTCTCAGCAACTCCCGCACCGATCCAGCACCCAATCGACGGCGGGGCTGTGCGGGGACGGCAAGACGATCTGCACCCCTAGCGACAAACCGTCCGCGATGGGCACCGGCACGGCCAGCGCCGGCAGGCCGGCGATGCTCACCGCGGTGTTGAGCGCGAGCAGGATGTCGCGGTGGGCTTCGTCGAGTTCATCGTCACGCTGGGCCGGAAACGTCGTGATGGGGATGACGAGGAAATCGTAGGTCAGGAAATAGGAGGTGAAGGCCAGTTTGATGGCCATGGCCTTCACGCGGGCTTGGTCCAATTGATCGGCGGTCCAGTTTCGCCCGCGCGCGATGCGCCCCCAGACGGCTTTACCGTAGCGGTCACGATCACGATCCAGCCGGTCCTGGTGGACGGCATACGCTTCCGAGCTCTGCAGGATCGAGTAGGGCAGACCGCAATCGCGCATAGCCGAGGCGAGTCCGGCGCGGGTGGCCTCATCGGTGGTTTCGACCCATTGGGCCGCAGATCGGGCCAAGACTTCCGCGGTGGCCGGATCCGGGTCGATGCCAAGGGTCGCGGCGTCGAGGTAAGCACCACGGGGTTCGCGGTTGGGGCTAGGCGGGTGGCCGATCAGGGTGTGGTGCAGCGTGCGCAGGTCATTCACCGTCGATGTCAGCCAACCGGCGGTGTCAAAACGGGGTGCTAGCGGAAACGCGTCGGTGATCCACGGGTGGCCCGGCACATGCCGCCAGCCATGGAGCCCGCAGAACGCCGCAGGCACCCGTACCGATCCGGCGGTGTCCGTGCCGATGGCGAACGGAACGATGCCGGCGGCCACCGCGGCGGCGGAGCCGCTGCTGGAACCGCCGGCCGTGCGATCGGGAAAACGCGGGTGCCGCACGTGGCCGAAATGGGGATTTTCGCCCGTCAGTCCATAGGCGAACTCATGGAGGTGGGTTTTGCCCGCCAACACGGCCCCGGCGGCGGCGAGGTCGGTGACCAGGCGGGCGTCGCGCTTGGCCAAGGCAGCAGGCCGGATGCTCCCGGCCTGCGTTGGCGCGCCGGTCACCGGAAACAAGTCCTTGAGCGCATAGGGCACATTGGCCAGGGGGCCGGAACGGTCGGTGGCGAAGTCGAACGGATCGGGCAGCCACGCCCACCCGGCGCGACGCTGTTCGTCGTTAAGTCCGGCGATGCCAGTGCGCAGGCGCGCGGAGGCGGTTTCAGGCGACAGCTCCTGCCAGGCGGCGAAATCCATGGCTGCCATCAAGGGGGAAGCCGCGCGGGCTGGCAAATCCGGCTTTGCGCGAAGCCGGTAGTTCGGCTTCGCTCGGCGCATGAATCCTGAAGCGAAGCTCGCTGAACTCGGACTGGAACTGCCGGCCCCGCCGGCCTCGGGTGGCAATTACCTGCCGTATGTGCGCACCGGCAACCTGCTCTATCTTGCGGGCACGATTTCAGTGGCCAACGGCCAGATGACCCACACCGGCCAGGTCGGGGACCAGCAGACGATCGAGACCGGCTACGAGTCGGCCAAGGTCTGCGCGCTCAACACGCTCGCTTCAATCAAGGCCGCCATCGGCTCCTGGGACAAACTGGTCCGGCTCGTGTACGTCGGCGGCTACGTCAACGCCGTCAGCGGGTTCGACAGCAGCCCGCTCGTGATCAACGGCGCCAGCGATCTGTTCATCGCCGTCCTCGGCGACGCGGGGCGCCACGCGCGCGCGGCGGTTGCCGTGGCCGGGTTGCCCAAGGACTCGACCGTCGAGATCCAGGTCGTCGCGGAAGTGCGGGACTAGTTTAGGCGATCCGGTTTCAGATCATTTCCCGGTGCGGCTCGACGTCGGCGTCGTAGTCGATGCCGGGGAGGCCGAAGCCGAACATCTTCAGGAATTCGGTGCGGTAGCCGGCGATGTCGGTGAGCGCCTCGAGGTTCTCTGTTGTCACCTGCGGCCAGATTTCGCGCACGGCTGCCTGGATTTCGGCGCGCATTTCCCAGTCGTCCACCCGGACGCGGCCGGCCTCGTCGAAGGTGGCCGCGTTGTCGTTGTAGAGCTGGGTGGCGAAGAGCCGCTGCATCTGCTCGATGCAGGTCTCGTGCGTGCCGGCGGCCTTCATCAGTTTGTAGAGGATGGAGATGTAGAGCGGCACGACCGGGATCGCCGAACTGGCCTGGGAGACGAGAGCCTTATTGACTGAAATCAGGGCCCGACCGTAGCCGTTGGTCTTGAACAGGGCGTCGATCCGCTTGCAGGCGGCCTCAAGGTCGTTTTTGGCCAGGCCGATGGTGCCGTTCTTGTAAATGGACCAGGTGACTTCCGGGCCGATGTAGGAGTAGGCGACAGTGGTGGCACCGGGGGCGATGAGACCGGCGTCGTTGAGTGCGACCATCCAGCGTTCCCAATCATCGCCACCCATCACCGCCACGGTGTCGGCGATCTCGGCATCGGAAGCGGGTTCGATGGTGATGTCGCTGACCTCGCCCTTGTCGGTGTCGACGGTCTTGTTGCTATAGGGCGCGCCGACGGGCTTGAGGACCGAGCGGTGCGTCTCGCCGGTGTCGGGGTGCGTGCGGCGCGGGGAGGCGAGGGAGTAGACGACCAGGTCGACCTGGCCGAGGTCCTCCTTAATGGCGGCGATCACCTGTGCCTTCATTTCGTTGGAGAAGGCGTCGCCGTTGAAGTTGCGGGCGTAGAGACCGGCGTCGCGGGCGGCCTGGGTCAGGGCGATGGTGTTGTACCAGCCCGGCGTCGCGAGGCGGCCGTCCTCGGAGGGCCGCTCGAAAAACACGCCCATCGTCGACGCGCCGCAGCCGAAGGCGGCGGTGATGCGGGAGGCGAGGCCGAAGCCGGTGGAGGCGCCGATCACGAGCACCTTCTTCGGTCCGCCCGAGATGGCGCCCTGCGCCTTGACATAGTCGATCTGCTGTTGGACGTGGGCCGCGCAGCCATCGGGATGCGAGGTCACGCAGACAAAGCCGCGAACACGGGGTTTGATGACCATAGGGCGGCAGATTTCCGCCGGTCCGAAGGAGTGGCAAGTGTTGAAAATGCCAACCAACGGCGCTGTCGCCTACAGGATCACCAGTCCGAGGAGGCCGAGCGCGAACAGGAGCCCGAGGATCATGAGGGCGCGGCGTTCCTGGTGGGTGAGGCTAAACAGCATCACAACTAGATCCCAAAGGCTTCCAGATTGGCGAGAATGGTGCGCACCACCGGCTCGTCGCGGATCTCCTCCCAGGGGCGGTTGCTGGATAGACGGGCGAAGAGCTGGTCGCCCTGGCTGCGCACGCCGTATTCCAGCACCGATTCCAGGAGTTCGATGGGGCGACGCGGATTGAATTCCTGAATGACGTGGCGGTCGTAGGCGTGCCAGAACCATACATGCTGAGTCAGGGAGCCTTTTTCAAAGAACCGGTATTCGGCCGCCGCAAGGTGGTCACCGCCGGGGAGGGGTAATTGCGTGCGTTGGGCTCGCTCCGGGTGCGCCGCCCAGCCACTGCCGGGCCAGCAGGCATCGGGCGTGTGACTGGCCACCAGGCTCACAGGGGCAGCGCCCGGCGCCCAGTAGGCGAGATAGACGGTGATCTGGATCGAGTCGTCCGGATCCGGGGAGGCCTTGATGTAGGTGCGCTGGGCCAGGTTCTCGGTCTCCAAAATGTCGGAGAACCGATAAAGGTCCTGGGTGGCCACGAGGTCCCACCCGTCCGGGTCGGCGGGCAGGAAGGTGAGCAAATCGACGGGTGGTGCGTCGCGGCTGACGGCCGGTCGGGTCAGCAGGGCGAAAGTGATGATGCAGACGCCGGCGAGCGTATAGCCAATGGCCAGGATTCGCCGGTGCCGGTGTGGGCCGGGGGAGGAAGCCTCCGCCGTTCCCGGCTCCGGTGGGGTGGCAGAGGCGTCGTCGCGTTTGCTTTCAAATTTATCCAGCAGGAGCGCGAGTCCACCGAGAATCGCAGCCGTCACGCCGAGGATGGCGAAGCCGGTGGCGTCGTGCCAGAAACCGTTGATGTCGACCCCGCGGTAGGCGAGCAGGGTGAGCAGCAGCGAGCGTAGGAAGTTCATCACGATCGCCAGCGGGGCGGCGAGCAGCACGAGGGTGACTCGGCTGGGCCAGCGGTGCACGAAGCTGGCCGAGAAAAACAACCCGGCGTAGACGCAGGAAATGAGGCTGCGGATGCCGCTGCACGCCTCCTCCACGCCGACGGTGGTGTTCGCAAGCTGGATGATGTTGCCGCGCTGTTCAGCGGGGATGCCCAGCAGCAACAGGGCCGAGAGGACGTTGTCGGTCACCCAGAACTGCAGCGTGAGGGTGATGCGCAGGTAAGTGCCCGGAGGGACAGGCAGGCTCAGAATCCAAAGCCCCAAAACGTGCGAAAGATATCGGCAACGAAGCCCAGCACAGGACACGCACGTTGGTCGGCCCGACCGGGGGCGGCAACGCAGAAGGGCGGTGCTTAACCTACAACACCTTGGGGCCTCGCTTCCGGCAACCCAGGTGCTAACTAAGGTCGAACCTTTAAATCCCCACCAACTACCATGACCTCAATGATCAAGAAAGTTGCTTCCGGCGTGGCGGTCTTTGCCGCGCTTGCTTCCATCACCTTTGCCAGCGTCGCCAAAATCGGTGAAAAGGCACCGGACTTCACTCTGACCGACATCAACGGCAAGACCCACACGCTCAGCGACTACGAAGGCAAGACGGTCGTGTTGGAATGGGTCAACCCCGAGTGCCCTTTCGTGGTCAAGCACTACAGCAGCGGCAACATTCCCGGCCTGCAGCAGTCGGCCACCGGTGATGGCATCGTCTGGTTGTCCATCAACTCCGGCACCCCGGGGGCCCAGGGCGATTTCGCCCCGGACCGGGTCAAGTCCTGGATGGGTGAGACGGGGGCCGCGCCCAGCGCCTATTTCCGCGACCAGGATGGCACCGTCGGCCACCTCTATGCCGCGAAGACGACTCCGCACATGTTTGTGATCACGCCGGAAGGCACGCTCGTCTATGACGGTGCGATCGACAGCATCGCTTCGGCCAACGTGCGAGATCTCGCCAAGGCCCAGAACTACGTGGTGGCCGCCCTCGCTGCGGTGAAGAACGGCACCATGCCGGAGCGCACCCAGAGCCAGCCCTACGGCTGCACGGTCAAATACTGACCTCGTTTTCAACCGCCATAACTGCAACCGCCGCGGCTATCGCGGCGGTTTTTTTATGCCCTGGCGGCGGACTCCAGCAATTCCGGGTGGAGAGTCCCCGTGGCCACCGGCGTAACGCCGCCAGTCATGCGTACATCGAAATCAGCGGAGAGCTCGATGCCGATCTGGCCGCCGGGCATATGGACGGTGACCTGCGCGTCCACCCGTCCCAGTCGATGCGCCACCGCCGCGGCCGCACTGGAGCTACTGCCGGAAGCCAGGGTGTAGCCGGCGCCGCGCTCCCAGATCTCGATCCGGATGTTGGCCCGGTCGATGACCTCAAGAAACTGGACGTTGGTTCGATGCGGAAACCAAGGGTGCACCTCGAGCGTGGGACCGAATCGACGGGCCTGTTCCGCGGTGGCCGCGGGGACCGGCAGTACACAATGCGGGTTCCCGATGGTCGCGGCACAGAACGTCAGTGCCTCACCGTCAAGTTCGATGGTCTCATTCAGCACCTCGCGGTCATCGCCGCTGACCGGGATGTCGCGGCTGTGGAAACTCACCCGGCCCATCCCGACGGAGATTACGCGGGCGTCGTCGTCGCGGATGGTGATGTCCACCTGGCCACCGGGTGTGGTGACAACAAAGGGGGCCGTGGTGACCAGGCCGGCATCCCAAAGATAGCGCGCGAAGATGCGCAGGCCATTACCTGACTTTTCCGCCTCGGAGCCGTCGGGGTTGAAGATGCGCAGGCCGAAGGAATCAGCAGCCGGCAGGGGGCCCCACAGAATGCCGTCCGAGCCGACGCCGAAATTGCGATGGCACAGCGTGCGGATCGACGAGATGGGCGGACCGTCCGGCCACGCCGGATAATCCGTCGGATTGAGGACCAGGTAGTCGTTGCCGAGCGCGTGGTATTTGGAGAACCGCATCGGGGGATTCGCAACGGTGGGCGCGGTGCCGCCGGTCAGTCCGCGTCTTTGCTCGCCGACGTGGCATCGGTCGGAGCCTCGGCCTGATATTCGAAGAGCCCGAACTGCTTGATGGCCTTGGCCACGGGTGGCGGCACCATGTTTTCCCAGGACGGGTCTCCGGCCTGGAGTCGACGCAGCACGTCGCGGGAGTAGATGTCGAGGATGTCGGCATTGTAGCCGGTGATGCACTCGATGCAGTGGTTCTCGGAGAGGTGGGCGTAGAGGTTGCGCAGCCGGTCGGCCACCTGGACGTTGCGGGCGGTGACCAGCACGTTGGCGGCGAAGTCATTCATCGGGGCCGGCGGGGCCACCTGTTCGGCCGCGGGTTGGCTGCCGTTGAGGTAGCTCTCATAGGCCGAGCGGCGCATCGGGTATATGTAGAGTTTGACCGCGTTGCGGAAGAGGCGGCCGAACGACTCGAGGATGCCGCCGGGCAGGTTCTCGTAATACTTCTCGTTGAAGATCTCGAGGAGGTTGTTGATGCCCATGGCCACGCCGACCATCTCCTCGGTGTAGCGGCGGAAGTAGGACGTGAGCCGGTAGTACTCCGAGTAGTTGGAGATCAACACGTGCAGGCCCACGCTGCCGAGCAGATCGACGCGCGAGAGAAAGTCGGTGGCGTCCAGGTCGCCGGTGGCGAGCAGGTTATTCATCGTGATCTCCATCAGCACGATCATCTCCTTGCTCTTTACCTCGGGCTCCTGGAGGAACTGCGCGCAGGCGCAGTTGAGCATGTCGATGTTGACGTGAGTGACGGGGCGGAAACTGCCGCGTTCGACCAGGATGGCCTTCTTGCGCAGCACGGCGGACGGTTGCAGCACCTCGCGGTTGGGGCCGAACAGCACGGCATTGGTGAGGCCGAACTGGACGAGGTGCAGGGACATCAGGCGGTTGTCCACTTCGGCGAAGGCCGGGCCGCGGAAGTTGATCATGTCGACCTCAAGCCGTTCCGCTCCGAGGTTGTCGCCGAGGGACTCGATCAGTTTCACCGGGTCGTCGCTGTAGTTGAAGGCGCCATAGACGAGGTTCACGCCGGCGATGCCCAGGGCCTGCTGCTGCAGGATGTTGTCCTTGTCCCACATGCGCACGTGGATGACGATCTCTGATGGCTCGGCGCGGGGGGAGGTCTGGAACTTGATGCCCATCCAGCCGTGACACTCGTTGTTGCCGCGGTAGGCCTTGGCCGCGACGGTGTCGGCGAAAACGAAGAACGTGGTCTCGTCACCGCGCTGATCGGACAGACGCTCGTCGAGCAATTTGTATTCGTGGTCGAGCATGGTGGCCAGCCGCTCGCGCGAGACGTAACGCGGGGCCTTGCCGTAGATTTCGTCGCTGAACTTCATGTCGTAGGCCGACATGGATTTCGCGATCGTACCGGCGGCGCCGCCGACCTGGAAAAACATCCGGGCGACCTCCTGGCCGGCGCCGATTTCGGCAAAGGTGCCGTATTTGGCCGGATCGAGGTTGATCGTCAGGGCCTTGCGGTTGGTGGTGAGGAGCTGCTTGGCCTCGTTCATGAGTGACTGGGCATGGTGCGGGCGAACGGGGGCAGTGCAATGCCGGGACTGTAAAACCTCCGCTCATCCCGCGGCCCCGCCCTTGATCGAAAAGCACTGGCGAAGCCGCTGCGCGGGACTATCTTGGTCGTCATGAAGGCATTCTTTGCGTCGATGTTGGGTTCCCTGGCGGGATTGGTGCTATTTTTTGCGGGAGGTGGTCTGTTGCTCTTCGGCCTCCTGTTGTTCTCGGCCCTGGTGGGGTCGGAACAGGCGCCGACGGTCCGCCCCGGATCCTACCTGGTGTTCGACCTGGGGGTGAACATCCAGGACACGCCCGAGCAGTTCGACAGCAACGCGTTCGCCGCCATGCTGGGGGACCGCGACGTCCCCGGTCAGCTGCAGCTGCGGGCCGTGACCCGCGCACTACGGGAAGCGGCGCGGGACGATGCCATCGCCGGTGTCTATGTGACCGGTTCATTTGCTCCTTCGGGCTACGGTACCTCGTTTGCGGCCTTGCGCGAGGTGCGCGATGCCCTCGCCGAGATTCGGGCGGCCGGCAAACCCATTGCCGCGCACCTGCTCTACGCCGACACCCGCGACCTTTACGTGGCGAGCGTGGCCACCGAGCTGTCGATCGACCCTTCGGGCATATTGGCGATGCCCGGGCTGGCGTCGCAGCCGATGTTCTATACTGGTGCGTTTGAGAAATTCGGCATCGGGGTCCAGACCGCGCGGGCGGGGCGCTACAAGTCGGCCATCGAGCCCTTTACCCGCCGCGACCTGAGCGCGGAGAACCGCGAGCAGTTGCAGGAGCTGCTGGACGCCTTGTGGGGTGATCTGCGCGACACCATCGCCGAGGCTCGCGGAATTGATCCGATGGCCCTGCAGACCGCGATTGACGCCGGGGACAGCTACCTGGTGGAGGACGCGCTGGCGCTGGGGCTGGTCGACCGGCTGGCCTACACTGATGAATTGATGTCCGAGTTGCAGGCGACCACCGGCGTGGGCCGAGCGACACAGCCCTTCAAGCAGGTGAGCCTGCCGGCCTATATGCGACAGCTGGCGATTATGGCATCGGCGCCGGAGGAGCAGGCGGCGGCTCCCGGGACGGCGGACGGGCGCATTGCGATCGTCTATGCGGAAGGCGCCATCGTGGACGGGCAGGGCGGCTATGGCGAGGTCGGGGGCCTG
>Ga0181606_10002001_pt1 | contig 17612 bp, 18 predicted proteins | sample 041ome_10_FD_132994 | JGI IMG/M metagenome (GOLD analysis project Ga0181606, IMG submission 132994) | Coastal salt marsh microbial communities from the Groves Creek Marsh, Skidaway Island, Georgia - 041412US metaG (megahit assembly) | ecosystem: Environmental > Aquatic > Marine > Intertidal... | reverse complement strand
TGTCATTTCTGAATCCTATGGCGTAGTTACTTAAGTTACGTTGAGTACATTCTGTCCGAGCTCAGACTGAGGTTGGGCAAGGGGCTCAAGAATACTAAAATGATCGTGACCAGCAAGGCTTAAAGGTTCCAAAGAAGAATAGCCCGAATTTTGCAGATGTTTTGCCAGTCTGTTTGATTGTTCTATCCAACTCAGGGGCTCCCGGCCGCCAACATAAAGCCTAACCTTTGCGGGTAGGAAATAACAGCTTTGTTGAAGGGCGCATTCCTTAGTGACCTCTTCGTTTGAGAGTTTTAGAACCTCATTGACTTCCGATTCCTGAACTGCTCTTAGATCGTACGCGCCCGACAAAAGAATAATGCTGGCAGGCCTTGGTATTGCTGATTCCGCGTCTCCAAGAATGGCTCGGACCACCAAATGTGCTCCAGACGAGTGCCCCGAAATCGTCCAGGGTATTGAGCCGCCGGATGCGCCGTATTCATCCCAAATGGTCTTGCATGCCTTTTTTACTGACCCGATCATTTCGGTGAGCCTTGTGGAGGGCATTAGAGGAAAGTTTGGAATCGCGAACGCCCATTGCTTGTCAATGTAGGAGGCAGCGAGAAAACTAAAGACTGATTTGTCTCGGCTCATCCAGAAGCCACCATGAATAAAAATATGAAGACCCGCTAGCCTTCCCTGTGGCAAAAAAATATCAAACGATTGCCTTGGCTGGGTTCCATAGGGTTGATCGATCTTGCAAGAGACATGTGATCGAACCGATCCACTGAGTTCGGAAAAACGCGCAATAATTGCTTCACTATCTGGGACGGCTTTACGGGGATTCCATAGGGGCTCCATAGGCCTACAACCTGCTTTCTCTAAGAGCAAATACTTAGTCGTCAATACTCAAATCTGTCTTTATCATTGCATAGATGATTGCCAACAATCTTTCAAATAAGACAGTCCTCGTCACGGGCGCCTCCTCGGGCCTGGGCTTGCATTTCTGTAGGCTCCTGAAAGACAGGGGAGCGACGGTTATTGGCTTGGCACGCCGTCAACCTCCGCGAGGATCTGTCAGCGAATTTATAAAGGCCGATCTTCAGGACCCCAAGACTCTGGACGATGCGCTCAGGGCTAAACTTTGTGACGAGACAGGTCCTCGCCCTATTTATGCTCTTATTAATAATGCAGGCCTTGCAAGCACGTCCCCTTTATTAGACGCCGACCCTGAGAATGAATTAGAGGTTGTAAAGGTCAATATTCTGGGGCTTATGTCTATGACCCGGCTCATTGCTCCCCATATTGTTTCCAATGGTGGCGGGGTCATTGTGAATATCGCCTCGGTACTTGGTCTTCGGCCTTTAAAGCAGGTCTCGGCCTATTCAGCAACAAAGGCTGCTGTCATTCAATACACTCGTTCATCGGCAATTGAGCTGGCCGTGAACAATATTCGAGTTAATGCGCTTGCTCCTGGGTATATTCGAACGGATATGAATTCCGACATTCTTGACGGCCCGGCCGGAGAGCAGCTTAAAAAGAAAACGCCCCTGCGGCGATTCGGTGAACTCGCTGATCTCGACGTTCCGTTGCTGTGTCTACTTCATCCAGAGAATCGTTATATGACCGGTGCCATTCTGACTGTTGACGGGGGCATGAGTGCGGGTCTTTGAAATGAGTCGAGGAGCTTTTATAGAGGGTTTGCATGAATTTTGATATCCCAGAAGAGCTAATTCCATTAATGAGGGCCGTTGATCATTTTGTGGAGGAAAGGCTGCTTCCCCTTGAAGAGGACCCCTCGAGCTTCGATGACCACGAGAACATTAAAGAGGATCTCCTTTCCCAGGTTCGCAAGGAAGTGAAAGCGCTCGGGCTTTTCTCTCCTCAGCTTCCAAGGGAATTTGGTGGCTTAGGTCTAAATCCAGTGGGTCAGGCACTTTTGTATGAACGAATGAATCGGTCCATTTTTGGACCGGTTTGTTTTAATTGTGCGGCTCCAGATGATGGAAATATGACCGTATTAGCAAAAGTCGGCACTAAACATCAGCAAGAGCGTTGGCTTATGCCTATCGTAAGAGGAGAGGTTCGATCGTCCTTCGCAATGACAGAGCCTCATCCTGGAGGTGGCTCAGACCCAGGCATGATTCAAACGCGTGCCGAGCGTCATGGCGACCGGTGGCGTATTTTTGGACGAAAGTGGTACATCACTGGCGCGCAGGTGGCCTCACATTTCATTCTTATTGCCAAAACCGGTGAGGGTGCACGAGATGGCCTTACGGCTTTTCTTTTTCATAAGAATGATCCGGGCTGGTCGATTGTTCGGCGCATTGCCATTATGGGTCCTGAAGAGCACGGAGGGCATTGCGAGCTCGAGTTCGATGGCCTTGAGATTCCTGATGAGAGCAGACTCATGGGCATTGGGCAGGGGCTTAAGGTAACGCAGATTCGACTCGGTCTCGCACGTCTGACACACTGTATGCGCTGGCTTGGGCTCGCTCAGCGCTGCATGGAAATTGCATCAGGCTACATATCGAAGAGAGAAGGCTTTGGGATTCGTCTTTCAGAGCGAGAGAGCGTTCAGATGCAGATGGGTCGGGTTGCTATGGCAATTGACACGGGGCGCTTGTTAACCATGCGGGCTGCCTGGAGGCTGCAAGAGGGGCAGAAGGCGAGACCCGATATTTCAATGGCTAAAATACAAGTTGCGGACACCTTGCACTTGGCTGCTGACACGGCCATTCAACTCTGTGGTGCCCGTGGCTACAGCAAAGATACGGTGCTTGAATGGATCTACCGTTACGCGCGTCAGGCCAAACTTGTTGACGGCGCGACCGAGGTGCATCAAATGATTATTAGTAAGGCTTATCAGGGGCAGGGCCCTGCATTCTTCTCTTGGGGTGTGGGGAATGACTGAGGCTGACGAGCCCATTCGCCTCTTACTCGATCAACTCGCAAGTTCGAACCCCAAGTTTCGTGATTCGCTCGTTTTAAAAGCCCAGCATCTTTCTGGGGGTGCGATTAATCGTAACGATCGTCTTACTTTGCAACTCAGCGATGGTTCGATTAGTGACTTGGTTATGCGCAGGGGAAGAGGCACCCCCGTTCCGGGTACGCTTAGTCGGGACCAAGAGTTCAAGCTTGTTCACGCTTTATTTCATGCGGGCGTGCCCGTTCCCGAGCCGATTGGATTAGTGCAGGCGAACCATACCCAGGCAAGTTTCTTCCGTTGGTTTAACGGACTGACAGATCCTCGCACCATCCTTAAGTCTTATGCCGGTCTCTTGCCAGAGCAGTCCTCAAATCTTGCAATGCAACTTGGTGCGACGCTGGGAGTCATCCATAGCGAAAGTCTTGCACAAGGTTTAGAGTCGGATGCACAGAGTGGATTTACCTGCCGTCCTGCCGACGGCGTATCGGGAAGTGTTTATACGCTTGAAGAAAGTTTTCGTGAGGTCAAGGCCCCCCCAAGTTATCTTGTCTTCGCGATGAATTGCATTTGCGATGAAGCAAAGAATTTTAATAATAGGCGGCCTGCGGTGCTCTGCCACAACGATTTTAGGCTGGGTAACTTGATGTTTAGCGCGTCACCTGATGCGACTGCAGATACAAGTCAAGAGCCTCCCTCTTCTTACGATGATGCAAGCTCGGGTGAGCCTTATCTTGCCGCCATTCTTGATTGGGAATTCGCCCAGTGGGGCGATCCAATGGCGGATTTGGGTTGGCTTACCGCCACCTGCTGGAGATTTGGGGGCTCGCAACCGGTTGCAGGCTTTCTTCCGTTGGAGCCCTTCTTAGCGGGCTATCGGTCAAAATTTGCGGGCTTTGACGATGCTTGGTTAAGTGAGTTGAGCTTTTGGCAACGATTTGCTCATCTTCGCTGGGCGATTATTGCTTGTCAGCAGGGTGAGCGCGCTTTATCCACCCGTGAAGAAACATTGGAGTTAATGATTACGGGTCTAATGAAAGCCAGTATTGTGAAACCTGTTGTTGAATACTATTTGGGGCGCACTATAGAACCCGTCAAACTACTGACCTCTAGCAGTCAACTCGATCGTGACCCGAGCGGCCAACACAAGTTATCGTATCGATCTGAGGCCAGTGACCTTCTTAGGGAAGCATGGCAGTTGTTGCGCCAAGAGGTTTCCGTCGGTGATTCCGTAAAAGGCAAACTGAAATACCAGATCCTTATGGCGGCAAATGCCGTACGACTTGCGATGGCATGTGATCAACTTCCGACCGAAGTCGCTCGTATAAAAAATTCGGTGAATAAGATGGCCGTTGAAGCGGAGTGCGATTTGGCGCGCGACCTAGCTGTTTGGAATTATCAACCGCAGGCAGGCCACACCTTATGACTGAGGAACAGTTTATTCAAGAGAATAAGGGCAGCTACGACGAATTCATAATTCGAACCTGGAACCCGTTTCACCAGATTCCCGATCACACCCACCCTTTTTCAATAAAAGCGCTCGTGATTGCTGGCACGATGTGGTTGACAGTCCGAGATATCGAACGACAGTTAAAAGTAGGAGACGTCTTTGAGCTTGACTATGAGGAGCTCCATAGCGAACGATACGGTCCCGAGGGCGCCTCCTACCTGGTTGCTCGCTGTGGTGATCCGCGTAAGTAGGTGGATAGGGGTGCAGATACTGTTTGTTTACTCGGTTTTATTTTAACTAACCGCCCATGCCGGCTTTCGTTTGTCTATAAACGCTTGGACGCCTTCTTGCGCATCGGGATCCATCATGTTGCAAGCCATCACTGACCCAGCGTCGCTGTAGGCTTCTCGAATAGGTTGTTCGATTTGTCTGTAGAAGAGTTGCTTACCCAACCTGACTGCTTCGGCGGGCTTGCTGAGTATGGTTTTTCCAAGCGCCATGGTCTCTGTCTCAAGCTGCTCGGCAGGAACGACACGGTTAACGAGGCCCCTCTCTTTTGCCTCGTGTGCTGTCAAAAATTCACCTGTTAAGAGCATCTCAAGCGCTTGTTTCCGCAACATGTTCCGCGAGACTGCAACACCAGGCGTTGAACAGAAAAGGCCAAGGTTGATTCCCGAGACAGCGAATTTTGCGTTTTCGCTGGCAACGGCAAGGTCACACATGGCAACAAGCTGACAACCCGCTGCTGTAGCGATGCCCTGGACCTGAGCAATCACAGGCTGAGGCATAGCCTGAACGGTGAGCATCATCTCACTGCATTTTTTAAACAAGGTCTGGTAGTAATGCTCAGCGGGGTCCTGCATCATCTCCTTGAGATCATGCCCAGCGCAAAACGCCTTCCCTTTCGCTGCAAGAATGATGACCCGAATGGTTGGATCCCCAGATACTTCTTGAAGGGTCCCATGCAGCTCTTTAATTACGGCTTCACTTAAGGAGTTGAAGGCTTCGGGCCTGTTAAGGGTGATTTTTAAAAGTCCCGGAGAAATGACTTCTTGAATGAGGTTAGACATCAATTGCCTCCACAGCACCTGTTTGCTTCCTAAGTTCGAACTTCTGAATCTTCCCCGTCGAGGTCTTCGGAAGCTCGCCGAAAACATAAGCCCTTGGCACCTTAAACCCAGCAAGAGACTTCCTGCAAAAGCTTAACATCTCCGGGGCATCGGCCGTGGCTCCGGCCTTGAGTTCAATAAAGGCGCAGGCGATCTCTCCCCATTTAGGATCGGGTTTTGCAACCACAGCAACAGCAAGAACCGAGGGATGGCGATATAAAACGTCTTCAAGCTCGATAGAGGAAATATTCTCGCCACCCGAGATGATGATGTCTTTACTGCGATCTTTAATTTTTACGTAGCCATCGGGGTGCATAACGGCCAAGTCGCCCGAGTGAAACCACCCGCCTTTGAACGCCTCGGCAGTTGCTTTTTCATTCTTCAGGTAGCCCTTCATGGTTATGTTTCCGCGAAACATAATCTCGCCAATGGTCTCGCCATCTGCGGGTACGGGCTCCATGGTCTCAGGATCAAGAACTGCTATGGACTCTTGCAGGTGATATCGAACGCCCTGGCGGGCATTGAGCTTCGCGCGGTCAGAAATGGGGAGTTCATTCCACTCCGCGTGTTTTACACAGACTGAGGCCGGTCCATAAACTTCTGTTAATCCGTAGACATGGGTGATCTCGATCCCCATGGCCTCCATACCTTCAATCATCGCCGCTGGTGGCGCCGCCCCAGCGACCATAGCTTTTATACCCATAGGTAGGCCAACTTTTAAATCAGTCGGTGCATTGATGAGCAGGTTGTGAACAATCGGCGCTGCGCAATAGTGAGTGACACCATGCCTGCGCATAAGATCGAAAATGCTCTGCGCTTCAACCTTACGCAGGCATACATTCACTCCTGCCCGTGCAGCAATCGTCCATGGGAAGCACCAGCCGTTGCAGTGAAACATCGGAAGCGTCCAGAGGTAGACGGGGTGCCGAGGCATATCCCATTCGAGAATATTCGAGATCGCGTTCGTCGCCGCGCCTCTGTGGCTGTAAACCACTCCTTTGGGATCCCCCGTGGTGCCAGAGGTGTAGTTAAGACAAATGCTTTGCCATTCGTCTTGAGGCAGCGTTACCTCGAAATTTGAGTTGCCTTGAAGTAGGAGTTCCTCGTATGTCAACGACCCAAGACGCTCGCCCGATGGGATGAATTCCTCATCCAGTGCATCGATAACCAGGGGCGTGCGATCAAACTCGCTTTTGAGTATTGCTAGCGCCTGCCGGATTGTTCCTGAAAACTCGGGGTCTGTGATGACCACTTTGGCCTCGCCATGGTTGAGCATAAAGGCAATGGCTTGTGCATCAAGGCGGGTGTTTAGGCTGTTGAGAACGGCTCCCGACATGGGAATACCAAAATGGGCCTCCACCATGGTGGGGACGTTAGGGAGCATCACGGCAACGGTATCACCAAGACCCACCCCCACTTTTTGCAGGGCCGAGGCTAAAGATTTGGAACGTTCAAATACCTCTTTCCAGGTGCGAACCAGACTGCCATGGACAACCGCTGGCTTATTGGGATAAACCATCGCAGCGCGTTCAATGAAGGAAATGGGGGACATGGCAACATGGTTTGCTGCGTTTGCTTCTAAACCTTTGTTGTACATGTGACTGGCAGGTAAAGCGCTAGGGGTTTGAATTTGCTTTGTCATAGTGATCTCACGATTTTGAGTTGCTTGGCGCGGCACTAACGTTTGCCACTGTGCCTTGGGCGATTGCCACGACCTTTAAGGCCCCATCTGGCTGAGCGCTTTGCTGAAAGGAACTTTTAAGACAACACTTCCAGTATCGATCGACTCAAGTGATGTGTTAACAGAACAAAGAAAACGTTGCGCCGCAACATAGTCTTTTACAAAGTCTTCAAACTTTAAACTTTGAGGGCTTTGCATATTCATAAAAACTTAGTTTCCACATATTAATGAATGGTTCGACTCTGGAATTATCTTATTTGCGAGGGTTTCCACTTACTCCTCGGTCTACGATCAAGAGTCCACTTAGGTTTTAATAGCAGAATGAGCTCTTCTGATGATTTTGTCCTGGAAACTAGGCATCTCTCGAAAGAATTTTTAGGTTTTGTTGCAGTAAATGACGTCAACCTAAAAGTTAAGCGGCATAGCATCCATGCCATTATCGGTCCAAATGGTGCCGGGAAAAGCACCTGTTTCAACCTCATTACCAAGTTTCATCCCCCCACGAGTGGCACGATCTTATTCAATGGGGACGATATTACGGAACTTTCCCCTTCCGAAATTGCCCGTGAGGGTGTTATTCGTTCCTTTCAGATCTCAGCGGTCTTCCCTCATATGACCGCCCTAGAAAATGTTCGAATTGGTTTGCAAAGGCTACTCGGAACCTCCATGCATTTTTGGAAAAGCGATCGAAGTTTGGCGGTTCTTGATGAAAAAGCCATGCTTGCTCTAGAGAAGGTAGGCTTAGCTGACTTTGCAAACGAACTTGCTGTGAACTTGCCTTATGGTCGCAAGCGGGCACTTGAAATAGCAACAACGGTGGCGATGAACCCTGAGGTGATGTTGCTTGATGAGCCCACTCAGGGTATGGGTCACGAGGATGTTGATCGTGTGACCGAGTTGATCAAGAGAGTCTCGGATGGGCGCACAGTCATTATGGTCGAGCACAATATGAAAGTGGTGTCCAAAATTGCAGACACCATTAGCGTATTGCAGCGAGGTGAGGTTATTGCGGAAGGTCCTTATGAGGTCGTTTCAAACGATCCTCAGGTGATGGAGGCCTACATGGGTTCTTCGAATACAGAGCTTGCTGGTCATTAGGAATTATTAATGACAACACCCTATTTGGAAATTAGCGATCTTCATGCCTGGTATGGAGAGTCGCATGTCTTGCATGGAATTAACCTCTCGGTTGCAAAGGGTGAGATTGTTTGCTTGCTTGGCCGTAACGGTGCTGGGAGAACAACAACGCTTCGGGCAATCCTCGGTCTCACTGGGCAGAGAAAAGGCGCAATTAAGATTAACGGTAGAGATGTGATCGGGATACCAACCCACGAGGTTGCTAAACTGGGGATTGGATACTGCCCCGAAGAACGGGGAATTTTTACGAGTCTAACGTGCGAGCAGAATCTTTTGCTCCCCCCTAAGGTGGGCGATGGGAAAGGTCTCGAGTTATCTGAGATTTATGAAATGTTCCCTAATTTACTCGAGCGTCGAAACAGTCCGGGTGGTCGGTTATCAGGAGGCGAGCAGCAAATGCTCGCGATCGCGCGGATTCTTCGCACAGGTGCTGATTTGCTCTTGCTTGATGAAATCACCGAGGGTCTTGCTCCGGTGATTGTCCAAAAGCTTGACGAGGTCGTCCGAACGCTCCGCGAACGGGGTTTTACTGTTGTTCTTGTTGAACAAAATTTCCGCTTCGCTTCAAAACTTGCCGATCGAAACTATGTGATTGAGCATGGGCAGGTGGTGAAAGTTGTGAAGAACGAAGAGCTTGAGCAAAACAAAGATGAGCTTGTTGAGTTGTTGGGTGTCTAATTTATTAAAACCAGGAGAAACCAAATGAGGAAAACCGTACTAGCAACCGTTGTTGGAGCAAGTCTAATTGCCATGTCAGGTTCAACATATGCACAAAGTATTACCGATAACGAAGTCAGGATCGGCGTACTGACCGATCTTTCTGCCATTTACTCGGACATTGAAGGTCCCGGTGCGGTAACTGCTGCAAAAATGGCAGTTAAGGATTTCGGTGGAAAGGTTCTAGGTAAGAAAATCACTGTTTTGTCTGCCGACACGCAGTCTAAAGCAGACCTTTCAGGTTCGAAGGCCCGTGAATTATTTGAGAAAGACAAGGCCGACATGCTGATTGGTAACGTCTCAACCGCTTCGGCACTTGCTGCCATGGAAGTTGCTGACCAAAAAGGGAAAATTACTATCGTGACGGGGGCAGCATCGCTTCCGATTACCAACGAAAAGTGCACGGCTACGAATATTCACTATGTTTACGATACCTACGCCTTATCACGAGGTACCGGCAAGGCGGTTGTTGACACTGGGAAGAAAGATTGGTTCTTTGTCACAGCAGACTACGCCTTTGGACACACGCTTGAGCGCGATACAAGTGAAGTAGTTGTCGCGAACGGGGGTAAGGTTGTGGGAGGCGTCAAGCATCCAATCAAGACGCAAGATTTCTCAAGTTTTATGGCTCAGGCTCAGGCCTCAGGTGCCCAAGTTATTGGACTTGCCAATGCGGGTGGTGACACCATTGGCTCAGTTAAGCAGGCGGCAGAGCTCGGCATTATGGGTTCTAAGCAGACTGTTGTTCCGTTACTTATGTTTATTTCCGATGTGCAGGCTCTGGGGCTCAAGCAGACCAGTGGAATGTCTTTTACCGTCGGCTGGTACTGGGATTACAACGAGGCTAACCGTAAATTCGCTAAGCGTTTCATGAAGGAGTTCAAGGGCAAGGCGCCTACCTCTGTTCAGGCTGGCGTTTACTCCGCTACCATGCAATACCTGAAGGCTATCGAGGCCACGAAAACTGACGATGCGGCAGCGGTCATGAAGCATCTACGTTCTGTTGAGATTGACGATGGTCTTTTCAAAGGGAAGATTCGTGCAGACGGCAAGTTTGAGCATGATATGTACTTGCTTCAGGTGAAATCACCCAAAGAGTCAAAAAACAAGAACGATGTTGCTAAGGTTGTGAAAGTCATTGCGGCAAAAGACGCAACCCTTCCTATTTCTGAATCGAAGTGTAAGTTGGTTCAGAAATAAATCGTTGAGACTCTTTTAGTCTAGGTAATTTCATGTTTGAGCTTCTGGGAATCACGCCGCAGGCCCTGGGTGCGCAGCTCTTAATAGGCCTTATTAACGGGTCTTTTTATGCACTGCTCAGTCTGGGCTTGGCCGTGATTTTCGGTCTGCTCAACGTGATTAACTTCACTCATGGCGCCCAGTACATGTTAGGGGCTATGTTTACCTGGATAGGGCTTACTCAGCTTGGCTATTGGCTTGATATTGAAGATGGCCTTGAAGTTGGCTACTTCGTGATGCTTTTTGTTGCGCCTTTACTGGTGGGTTTGCTTTCGATTGGCATGGAAAAGACCATGCTTAAGCGGCTTTATCACCTTGATCATCTTTATGGGCTTTTGCTCACATTTGGTTGCGCGTTAGTTATTGAAGGAATGTTCAGGCATTGGTACGGTGTGCTTGGCGATTCGTACCCTGTTCCAGAGCTGCTTGATGGGGGTCTGCGTGTTTCGGGCCTTTATCTCCCGTACTACAGGCTCTGGGTGTTAGCAGTTGCGCTTTTGATGTGCTTCCTAACTTGGTATGTCATTGAACGAACGAAGCTAGGGTCTTTGCTAAGAGCGGGCACTGAAAACCCAAAGCTTCTGCAAAGTTTCGGAGTCAATGTACCTCTTATTGTCACCCTAACTTATGGTGCGGGTTGCGCCTTAGCCGCGTTTGCAGGCGTGCTCGCCGCACCCATTTACCAAGTCACTGCCATTATGGGGTCGAACCTCATTATTGTTGTCTTTGCGGTGGTTGTTATTGGGGGTATGGGGTCAATTGCGGGTTCCATAATTACAGGTCTTGGGCTCGGCGTGATTGAGGGCCTGACCAAGGTCTTCTACCCAGAGGCCTCTTCGGTCTCTATTTTTGTGATTATGGTTTTAGTTCTCCTCTTGAAACCTGCCGGTTTATTTGGGAAGGTTCGCTAGCCAATGCATCAATTATGGAATCTTCGGTAATGACAACAGCAGTCAAAGTCGATCGCGTTGCTCTCGTCGTTCTTGCCTTGTTGGCCCTTGTGCCATTCCAATCGCTTTTCTACGACCTTTTTTTAATGAAGGTCTTTTGCTTTGCAATTTTTGCAATGTCTTTGAATCTTTTGCTGGGCTATGCCGGGTTGCTCTCTTTTGGTCACGCTGCCTTTTTTGGCGCCGCAGCATACGTGACCTCACACGTTATTAAAGAGTGGCAGCTAAGCACCGAAATTAGCATTTTGTTGGGCGTGGCTGTTGCTACAGCACTTGGTTATATTTTTGGATCGCTTGCGATTCGTCGACAAGGCATTTACTTTGCCATGATTACGCTTGCACTGGCTCAGATTATTGACTTCATGGCGAATCAACTTCCCTTTACGAATGGCGAAGATGGTATTCAAGGCGTACCGAGAGGCATGCTTTTCGGTCTTATAGACCTAAGCGATTCGACGCCAATGTATTACTTCAGCCTTGTTGTTTTTGCGCTTGCGTTTTTTTTCGTCAAGCGTGTTGTGTACTCTCCTTTTGGGCAGGTGTTAAAATCCATTCGAGAGAACGAGCCGAGAGCAATATCACTGGGCTATGACGTGGATCGCTACAAACGTCTAGCTTTTACGCTTTCTGCGGGCTTGGCAGGATTGGCAGGCGCTTTAAAGTGTCTCGTTCTACAGCTTGCATCGCTTACTGACGTTCATTGGCATACATCGGGTGAGGTTGTTTTGATGACCATTTTAGGTGGCATCGGAACGCTCTGGGGTCCGGTGGCGGGTGCTGCGATCGTTGTGAACCTTAATAATTATCTTGCCAACTTCGGCGGTTGGAGTACGATTATTCTCGGGTTCATTTTCGTCATATGCGTATTGGCTTTCCGCCGAGGTATTGTTGGCGAGATTGCCCATCGATTTAACATAAAGCTATGAGACCCCGAAATCTTTCCCGGCGGCATCTCGATCACTAAAGCCACCTTTCTTGGCCGTCCAACGGTTGGAATACTCTCCCAGAATCACACTCACAAAAATCTCCTTTGGAAAGTATGGCCTATGCAGAAAATCAGTGGGTTATTACAATTCGCCAGCGGACCGAAATTGCCGTTCGATAGTGCCATCAACTTGAATTTACGCTTCAAACGCGTCATACCAGCCATATAGTAAGGGTCACGGCGAAAGCTGGTGCCATGCGCGATTCAACTGCAGCCGCTTGTCCTCTTCAAGCGCAATGTTGAAGTCGGCGAGTATACGGTCGAGGATAAGGCGATGCAGATCATCGATCTTGGTCCAGCCACGCTTGGCGGTGCGGACTTCATCCATTGCCGGCTTGTAGCCGGCACGCCAGGCAGACGCAAACTTGTTTCCATCAACGCCGAGAATCATTGATTCAGCTTCGCGCCAGATGGAAACATGCTAATCGACGACAGTTCTAAACACGTCAAAAGCAAGTATTTTGAGAGTGGTCATCAAACCCTCCTCGGGACGCCGAATTATTTCGCTGGCTGGCGGGGCGTTTTCTAAGAAATGCACTGCACTTTGCCATCAAGCTTAGCCGCGACCCGCTTATTGCGCCGGTGGATCTCAGGGCACCGACTGCTGGAGTCAAAGCCCACCCTCTCCACCTCACCCGTCGTAAAATTCTTATTGATCATTCGCTTCCATCCTTCCTAAAACGAGTGATGAGATCGTCTTCCCAAACTCCATTGCATAAACAAATGACATCATTCATTCCCCAACTCATTGCTCAAATTGGATTGTTTCTTTCGACAGCCACTTTTGCTTAGGGCGTATGGGTAAGTAATCGATTAAGAGCGCACTTCCCTGCTGCTAAGTCCCAGCCCGCCCAACCACAGCTTTTGAAAAAGAGTGGTCCCTTAGCACACGCTCTTTCTCGAGCGGGAAGAAATTGCTTCGCCAAGTCTGCCAAACTCGGATAAACCGATGGATCTAAGCCAGATTGGAGAATGTCTCCTGCCTCATGGTCAGCGTCTCGGGTGTCAACAAAAATGGTGCCGGTCTTCGCTACCCACCTTATGACCTCCCGATCCCACTCGACCATACTGGGTCGGTATGCCCCTATGGCGCACATGACGGCATCAGATCGTGGTCGGTGCCTTATAACACTCTCTTGAGCTGGGGTGCACGTAATGATCAGATCAAACGGTTCGAGGAGTTCTGGGACTTCCTGCAGAGCATTCGCCAAGATTCCATTATTTCTTGCATAGTTTGCTAAGCGATTTGCTCCGTCAATCGTACGAGATACAACACTGACCTCTTTCAAATCAAATGTGCCCATCAACATTTCGAGGTGTGAATACCCTTGCGCACCAGCCCCGACGATAAGGCAACGACTCAAGGATCGGCCCGTGAGGTAACCCAAGAAGACTCCAGTGACTGCTGCAGTTCGACGGGCGGTCACTGTAGGGCCATCCAAAATGATTTGACACTGCCCCGTTTTAACGTCAAACACTGACACCTGACCCACAATTGTAGGAATGTTCAACAACGAATTCCTTGGGGCATGAGTAATCAGTTTTGTGACGCATTGCTGCTCGTCATAGGCGGGCATCACAAAGAAGTGATTATCAGCGTTCGTAGAGTAGACACCCCTTTGTGGGACATGAATCGTTTCGGAGATGGACGCCCGTTCCACCGATGAGATCAGTTCTCGGTAAGGAAGTAACTCCGCCGTCTGCTCGGCACCCAGAACATTCATTAGTTAGACCCCGATTATTAAATTGAGCTCTTCATTATCTCTGCTATGACTGACCCATTAGAACGAGATGAACTAGAGCATCTCCCTAAGTCTGGTCTTCAAGACCTTTCCATAATTGTTCTTTGGCAAACACTCAACAAAACGGTACTGCTTGGGTCGCTTAAAACGAGCAATCAGCTCCATGCAGTGTGCATCAAGCTGTTCACGGGAGGACTCATAACCGCGTCGGGTCACTACAAATGCGACAACAGTCTCACCCCACTCAGGATCCGGCGTACCCACCACAGCCACCTCCTCAACCGCGGGGTTTGTCAGAAGTGCTTCCTCAACTTCGCGTGGGTAAATATTCGCTCCGCCACTAATGATTAAATCTTTGCTTCGATCTTTAAGAGTTAAAAACCCGTCGGAATCAAGGACCCCAACGTCCCCGGTAAGAAGCCATCCATCTCTTACAGCCGCCGCGGTCGCACTGGGATTCTTCCAATAACCCTTCATAACAGTATCACCCCTCACGGCTACCTCACCCGTCTGCCCTGCAGGAACTGGACTACCCGTGCTGTCGACGACTCGCACAAGAACGGGGCTTTGTGCAACCCCCACCGAGGCCAACCGCTGCTCAAACCTTTCGTGGGTTTGATTGAAGAGAGCTTGCCGAGAAAGCACGGTTGCAACCATCGGCGTCTCACCCTGACCATAAATCTGAACAAAGCGCGGCCCCATGACTAACAAGGCACGCTTCATATCTGCCACGTACATTGGAGCACCGCCATAAACAATGGTCTTAAACACCTTGGCGCAGTCCTCGGGCGATAAGGCAATCCGTTCTACGTATTGAACGAGTTTGTTCACGATGGTTGGCGGTGCAAATGTTGAGAGAGGCCCTAAGGCCTGGCCAAGCTCAAAGAGTTCTTGCGCATTCACTCCACCTGATTCAGGTACCACATGACAGGCCCCAGCAATCACATGTGGAACACTGTAGAGGCCAGCCCCGTGTGACATAGGAGCGGCGTAGACCATATGATCGTCAGGCCCAACAAAATCTACGTCTGCAAAATAGCCAAGCCCCATAGAGAGAAGATTGCGATGTGTAATCTGAACGCCCTTGGGTCGACCCGTTGTACCACTGGTATAAAAAAGCCATGCAGTGTCATCAGGCTGCAGTACAGCAGGCTCTTGCAGGGTGTTGTAGGGGTCTGCAACGTCGAGCAGCTCTAAAAACTCGTGCGACTCTATGGTGATTTGATGGGTGAGCCCGTTAAGCGCAGTACACGCAAGGCCTTCACTCACAAACCCCGTGTAAGCCCCTGAATTCTGAATAATCCATTCAACCTCCTTGGTATGGAGACGAAAGTTCACTGGAACAACGACGAGTCCTATCCACCAACAGGCAAACACGAGCTCGAGGTAACGCGGATGGTTAACCATGAGCAATAACACGCGATCGCCGGGCTTTAGACCGAGCTTTTGAAGGCGACGGGCAATCGCGTTACTTCGCAGGCCCCACTGTTCAAAGCTTGCCCAGGGCGTCGTTCCGAAAAAAATAGCTGTCTTACTAGCCCTTAAAAGGCATTGGCGGTAAAGGTAGGATGCTATGTTCATAACAGCCTACGCAAGTCCAATTTAGGCAATCTCAAGACCAATTGCCGTTGCCTCGCCTCCCCCAATACAAAGGCTTGCAATGCCCCTGCGTGCTCCCAGAAGTCGTAAGGCATGAACTAAGGTAACGATAATTCGCGCACCTGAAGCCCCAATAGGATGCCCGATTGCGCACGCCCCGCCATGAACGTTAACCTGGCGGTGGTCGATGCGAAGCTGCTGCATCGCTGCCATAACCACCACCGCAAACGCCTCGTTGATCTCCCATAAATCGATGTCTGCCACACGCCAATTATTTAGTTTCAGCAACTTATTAATGGCACCAATGGGGGCTGTCGCAAAACGACTGGGTTCCTGTGCGAAGCTGCAATGACCAACGATTCGTGCCAGTGGAGCAATACCCAGAGTGTCGGCCGTTGATTGACGACACAGAACAAGCGCGGCGGCACCATCACTAATGGATGAAGACGATGCCGCCGTGACGGTGCCGTCGGTGGCAAAGGCTGGTTTGAGATTGGGAATTTTCTCGATGTTTACAGTACGTGGGCCTTCGTCTGATTCAACAATTGATGACCCCTTACTTGACACTGTCTTTATCTGAACGATTTCGTCTTTGAAGGCACCACTCTCGCTGGCCTTGCGGGCACGAGTGATGGACTCAATTGCAAACTCATCCTGCTCTGCTCGACCAAAACCGTACTCTCTCGCGCAGTCTTCCCCAAACTGGCCCATCGTTCGCCCATAATCGTATGCATCTTCTAAGCCGTCCTTAAGCATATGGTCTAGCAAAGAGGCATGGCCAAACCGATGCCCTGCGCGTGCCTGAGGCAGAAGGTGGGGTGCATTGCTCATGCTCTCCATACCACCTGCCAGGGCGAAGTGGGTTTGTCCAAGAGTCAATGTGTCGTGCAGTGCCATAACGGCACGCATCCCCGACCCACAGACCTTGTTGACGGTTGTGCAGGCTGTGGAGCGGGCAAGGCCGGCTGCAAGCGCAGCCTGGCGGGCAGGCGCCTGGCCCAGCCCGGCTGTTAAAACACAGCCGAACATAAGCTCCTCAATGGAATGAGCCTCAAGTGACACTTTGCCCAAGGCCTCACGAATACAGGCCGCGCCGAGTTGAGGTGCAGACAGGCCCGATAGCTCCCCCATAAAGTTACCAATAGGAGTTCTCACTGCCGATAAAACGACTACAGGGTCATTGGGAAAAGGGTTCATTTGAAAAAATATCTCACGCCACCGCCTGTCTTGTGAATAGTTCCTGCAAACCGCCGAGCCTTTCGAACGAGAACCCAAATTGAGAAGTAAGACTCTTGAATGCTCAAGGTGTATATTAAACAACCTTTAAAGTAATAAGGAATCGTCGACGTGGCAGAGCTGAGGCACGTCAGCTATTGGTGTTATTGACCTTTGCAGTCTTCTCTTGGCCAGGGCTCAGCTTTGCTTCGGATCAAGTAGCTTTCCTCTCTCCTTCGAGCCAGTGAAAAATAAAGCAATCTTGGAGGTCCGAAATCAGGGCGCTGGCAACCAAAAACGCTGGTAAGCCTTTTTATTTATTGGTGGAGACGAGGAGGATCGAACTCCCGACCTTCGCATTGCGAACGCGACGCTCTCCCAGCTGAGCTACGTCCCCTCTCCTAAAAATTCATAAGAATCAATAAGATAAACAAATCGCATTTGTCACGACCAGGTACTACACCCCCCAATTTACACCCTTTGGGGAGGAAAATGGGAGGAGAAAAGCGGGAGAAAGGAAAGAAAAAATCTTAAGATTGAGGGCCCCCCACCCCCATCGAAATTCCCGCCAAGCCGGCCCAACCTCGGGGTACCCCCCAAATGCGCTTGATGGTACCTAGCGCGCCCCTTGCACTTGGATTTGCTCGAATAGTTGATACTGAGCCCAATCACCAGAGGCCTCTCTTACGTGCCCTTAAGGGTTCGCAGTGCTCGTTTCTAGGCCGACCGCCATTTCTCGCTATCCTTCACCCCATGAGTGTCCGTTTTAAACGCGTCGGGAAGAATGAGTAGCATTCGGATCAAAAGGCGCCCTCATTTGACATAACTTCATCTTTCCCGTTAACTGCCTGCCGTTGCAAAATTATTTTTGAAACAAAACCTT
>Ga0181606_10001997_pt1 | contig 17622 bp, 19 predicted proteins | sample 041ome_10_FD_132994 | JGI IMG/M metagenome (GOLD analysis project Ga0181606, IMG submission 132994) | Coastal salt marsh microbial communities from the Groves Creek Marsh, Skidaway Island, Georgia - 041412US metaG (megahit assembly) | ecosystem: Environmental > Aquatic > Marine > Intertidal... | reverse complement strand
GGTCATGCGCGCGTCCGATTCGGCGTTGCCAGAAACCCGCATGCCCACATAACAGCCTACCAGCACGAGAAGGAAACCGAGGATCGGTGCCTTGATAATTCCGAGCCAGAAGGTCCACATCGTGATGGCGCCACTAAGTTGGCGGGCAAACTGGAAGAATGTCACATCCAAAGTGGCCGTCGCCATGATGGCACCGCCCAGCAACCCCATCATATTTGCAAAGAATGTGAGCAGCGGAAGAACGATCACCAGCGCCCAAAGGCGGGGCAGGACAAGAATTTCCATCGGGTCGAGCCCGATGGTTTGCATGGCATCCACTTCCTCACGAACCTTCATGGTTCCGATTTGTGCGGTGAACGCACTTCCCGAGCGCCCGGCCAGCATGATTGCTGTCAGCAAGACGCCCATCTCACGCAATACGCCCTGGGCGACAATGTTGACGGTAAATATCTGGGCGCCGAATTTCGCAAGTTGTTCGGCACCCTGAAAGGCAAGCACGACGCCAATCAGGAACGAAATAAGCCCAACAATGGGAATGGCGTTCAGGCCGGCCTGTTCAATGTGGTGCACCAGCGGTGTCAGTCTGACTTTGCCCGGATGGGCAATGGAGCGCCCCAGGACAACAACGGAATGGCCAAGGAAATTGACGAGGTCACGCCCTTCACCGCAGATCTGGTAGGTCGCTTTCCCGACGCGCTCCACAACTGCCACGAAGGAGTTGGGGGCCTCGGGAGTCTCGGGAAACAGCGTGTCGCTGGATTTCACGGTCACAAGCAATTGCGCCTGTTCAGGCGAGAGGTTTTCAATCGATACTTTCAGGCCCCGCGCGTTCAGTCCACGCTCGGTGCGGTCGATCAACCATGCACCAGCTGTGTCGAAGGCCTCGATCTGACTGCAATCAATGGCAACCTGACTGTTTGCCGGAATTTCCAGCAAACGAAGTTGAGAATCGACAGCCGTTATTCGGCGCGTTGTCCACTGCCCTGCAAGTTCGAGGGTCTGGGCTTCACCTTCGCCGCTGAGGGAAATCCGGGCCACACCCGATGGATCAATCGAAGCATCGTTCATGGCCGGCCACGCGGCTTGCTGAGGAGGTTTTGGGGTCCACACATCGCGTGCACCTTTGCACGGCGCGCAGGGTTGCTCCAAGACGCTGTTTAGGGTCGATTTGGAGAGCCGGTTGCTAAACTTGCATCTGCCAATTGGGCGGCCCGTTCAGCGCGCCACTTCTCGCGTTGTGCGCGGTGCGCCGCGATGACCTTTCGACGATGCTCTTCGGCTGCCGTGCTTCGGGCACCATTCCACTGACGCACGACCTTGTCGTGGTAGGGGCGATTAAACTTTGCATTGGCTGAATGATAGCGCTTGATGGCTTCGCCCCATGACTTGTGGGCACGAAAGAGGTTACCGAGCAGCTCTGCCGCATATGCGGTGTTGGTTGCAGGATCAAAGGCGCTTTCGAGGTTCTCGAATGCTTTCGGGTGGTAACGCAGATTGATCTGCATACACCCGACGTCGATATTGCGGATGCCTTTTGCCTGCAGCTTTCGCACATGCGCGATCGCTTTATCCTTGGTAGGAAAGTACTGCCCATCAGGCCCGTTCGTTACGGTCCAGGGCCAGGCATAAAGTGCCTTGTTGGCGGCATCCCAGCGACCCGATTCGACATGTGAGATCGCTGTCAAAAGCTCGCCCGGTAGCTTTAGGCCAGATTCGGTGTGATCAATTGCGCGGGCACAAATATCGCGTGTTTCCAAAGCCTTGGCGGTGTTGGGCATATCCAGAGCGAGAGTGCCGAGGAATGCGAAAAGTCCCAGGAAGACAGGCGCAAAGGTGATTCGAGGCAATAAATTCAAAGACATCATGCCTGGAGTATCGCAAGGCCTGTGCCAATATTGGGCATGGGGCTGATTTCATGCATGTAAATTGTGCAGCGCACTATAAATGGCGAAATAAAATTACAAAGCTTGTCGTGATCTCAAAAATATTCAATCAAATATAGGTTTTCCAGTCGTTCAGGCTTGTTTGTGCAAGTGCGAACTGCTTTTATTGCATTGCGGCATCGTACTGCGGTGTCGTTTTAAGGCGTTTCCTCCCTATACTTCGGGCCGTGGTTCCACCACGGCCCCTTTTTTTGCCTTAGCGGTGGTGGTGGGAAGACGCAGCGCCCGGCTGTTTAGGGCTTGTAATCGTCTGGAAGCGTGCTGGATCCGGAGCCGAGGGCACGTTGCATACGCACCGAATCGACCCAGCGGCCGAATTTAAAGCCGACGGCTGGCATGGAGCCGGTTTCCTGAAAGCCAAGATGCGAATGAAGTCCGATTGAGGCCGCGTTTGCGGTGTCGCCAATTACGGCAATCATTTGTCGATAGCCAAGCGCGGTGCAGCGATCGATCAAGGCTCCCAGAAGTGCGCTCCCATGTCCCTGACCGATGGCATCGCCAGCGACATACACAGAATCCTCGATTGTATATCGATAGGCTGAACGCGCCCTGAAAAGGCTCGCATAGGCAAAACCGCGGATTTTTTCCGAGCCCTTTGCATCGGCATGGGTCGAGACCAGATAGGGCAAATTGCGCGCCTGGGTGTCGTGCATGCGCTTTGCCATTTCTGCGGCATCTGGCGGGAGCTCTTCGAAGGAGGCGAGGCCGGTCAGAACATGTTCAGCGTAAATACGCTGAATTTCGGGGATGTCTGCGTCCTCCGCATCTCTCACCAGTGTGGTGTGCGGAGGATTCGAAGATGGGTTTTGCGGGGACAAGGTCGAGGCGTCAGGCCGCAAGTGCGGCGGGCTCGAGTTCAACCAGCCGCGCAGCCAGGTCATTCATGTCGGAGGTAACCTTGGCCAGTCCGGCTGTGCGCTCGAAGGTGGTCTCGTCCATATAAAGTGCGCGGTTGATTTCAATTTGAAGTGCATGCACGCCGCGCTCGGGTCGGCCGTAATTGCGCGTGATAAAGCCGCCGGAGTAAGGCGTGTTGCGGACAACCGAATACCCCATTCCCCGCAGGGTCTCCTCGACCAGCATTGTCAGAGGGCGCGCGCAGGCGCGTCCATGGGCGTCGCCCAGAATAAAGTCGACCTGCCGACGTCGCCCGGCATCGTTTTCCATGGGCCCGCCGATCGACGGCATGGAGTGGCAGTCGATCAGAATGCATGTGCCGAACATGGTTCGGGTCTGCGTGATCAAATCCTCGAGAGCCTCGTGATAGGGCCGATAGCACCGTTCGATCCGCGCCACGACCTCTTCAAAGTCGAGCTTGCAGGAATAAATCTCGGCTCCACTGGCCACCACTCTTGCAATGGTTCCAAGGCCAGCCGCCACGCGCGGAGAGCGACGGTTCACAAACTTTGGCAGCGGTTGTCGGAACATGGACGGATCGAGTTCATAGGGCTCGCGGTTGGGGTCCACGAATGCCCGTGGAAACAGAGCCTTCAGCAGCGGCGCGCCATGATACGGGACATGTGAAAAGAGCTCGTCGACGAAACTGTCTTCGGAGCGTCGTATTGCCATTGCATCGAGTTTCGAGGCTGCCAGAAAGTCCGCCGGATAGTCGCGACCACTGTGGGGCGACGAAAATACCAGGGGCACACGCTGTTCTGTCGGCGCGAGTATCTCGATCGCGGCGTCGGAATCATTGACGGTTTCGCGGTCCATAACAACTTTGATGTACCGAAATACGGCACCTCTGTCACCCTTCGCGGTCAGGTCAGTTTTGACAATGCGTTTGTTCACGCTTTGGAAATGGGTTCGAACTACTATTGAGGGGTACGTCGCATTGCGGCGGCGTATTGGTATCGATTGTTGAATGTCCCAAACTCAAGGTTGCCTTAGCCATGGCACGAGTCCTGCTTGCCGAAGATGACCAGTCCATGCGCGAGTTTCTCTCTCGCGCTCTTGAACGAAGCGGTCACGATGTGACGGCTGTGCCCGATGGATTGTCTGCGCTCAACGCTGTGAAGGAGCGCGGCTACGATCTGCTCATCGCGGATATCGTGATGCCCGGAATTGATGGGATCGAGGTTTCCCGTCAGGCCAATAAGGTGAACGCTGATCTGAAGGTGCTCTTCATTACCGGCTTTGCCGCTGTTGCAATGACGGCGCGCGAGGAGATGGGAGATACCAAGGTCCTGTCCAAGCCGTTCCACCTTCGTGATCTGGTTGATCATGTGGATGCCATCCTCGCCGAGGGTGTTGCCTAGGCCCTCAGCCTCACGGCAGGCCCTTACTGTTTTGAAATTCTGAACGCCCTCCCTTTTGTGGGTATACTCTTCGCGAAAGCGGCGAAGCATTGCTGTTCTGACAGAATAGGGAGGGGCAAATGCCCGATGCATCTGAATCGATGACCGACACGATTGACTACACACCGGAAGCTGACGATCGCACAGCTGCACCGCACATCGTTGTTCATGAAGATGACCGGTCCCGGATTATTCAATACACGCTCAGGCCCGGCGAGCAGACCGGTTGGCACCGACACGAACTCGATTATGTGGTAATTTATAAGAGTGCAGGTGAACTCACCTCTACGTTTGCCGACGGGACAACTATGACCTTCTCTTATGAACCCGGCAAGTCCGCGGCTTATAAAGCGCCCGTGGAGCACAATGCCGTCAATACCGGTGATACAGATGTCACGGGTTACGAGATTGAGTACAAGCGGTAAGCCGGTTTTTCTTCGCGGTTTTTGGGGCCTTGTATCGGGGTCTTGCCTTCGGCGAGAGCGAGGTGTATCACCCGGCCCTGCTGCGGTTCGCCGGAGCGAGAAATACCCGTATCAGGTGGGGCGCGTAGCTCAGCGGGAGAGCACTTCGGTGACATCGAAGGGGTCGTAGGTTCAATCCCTACCGCGCCCACCATTATTCCCCCCCGAACAATGCGATATACTGTGCCCGTTGCGCGTGGTCAGAAGATGCTGGCCCGCTGGGGAGCATTGTATGTGTGAGGTTGCGTCGATCTTCGGAGAAAACAGCATCCGTCCTTTCGTGCGCAGATGTCTTGCCCCGCTTTTGCTCCTGTTTACGATGTTCCAGGTGAATGCTGTGAGCGCACAGGAAGCGGTTGCTCCGGCAGGTGCTGCCACCAACGCCGCGATGCGTTACGTGATCTACTACAATTCGGATGCCAGCCCGCCGACCAGCCTGCTGGGCAAGCCCTATAGCCACGTCATTCTGTCATTCATTACGGCACCGGCACGTCTGCCGACGGAAGCCCCGATCAAAGTTGTTGTGCCGGGTAAACTGACCGCTGCACTCGACGCGGTCGCGTCTCTACAGGCCGAAGGGAAGAAGGTTCTGATTTCGTTCGGCGGTGGGGATATGCAGCTGGCCGATTATGTCGGCGTTGCCAATCGTGAGACGGAGCTGGCGGCGGCCATCGCGTCATTTGTGGGTGAGCATGGTTTTGCCGGTGTGGATATCGATTTTGAAGTCAGTCAGGCCCTGTATTTGAAGCGCCCTTCGGGGATATTTAATGGCCGCAAGTTTCTGATCGACCTGACAACGGCGCTGCGTTCCAGACTGCCGCAGGGTGCGCTGCTGACCCATGTTCCGCAGGCACCCTATCTTGATCCCAGCTGGCAGGGCGGGCCCTATCTCGATGTGTTGCGAGAAGTTGGCGACATGATCGATTGGATCACGGTGCAGTACTACAACAACCCGACATATGATGCGCCTGTCGCCCCGAACATCGTCGGGCACATGAAATCACCTGTCCCGTGGTCGTATACCGGATTGGTTTTGGGGGCGGGTGGTTTTGCCTGGTCGCCGGAAAAGCTGCTTGTGGGCTTGCCCGTCTATCGTGACGATGCGGCCAACGGCCATCTTGCGCCGCGTGTGGTTGGTAAGGATGTTGTTTGCCCACTGCTCAAAAAATTCGGTAATGCGTTCGGCGGCCTCACCGGCTGGCAGTTCTCGACTTTGACGCGCGATCACAGGTACTGGAACAAACAGATGACGACGTCACTGACAGGCGGGACCTGCCCGCGGAAGCGCGCGGTGATAAAGCTGCGTGGTTTGGAGGGGCCTCTTTATGCGGGCAGTTGATCGGCAAGTTCGGCAATTCGTTGCGCTCCGGCGCGCCCGCTGTCACCGAGGTTGAAAACATATTGCGCTCGGGCATGCGCAATTTTGTCAGCCATCGTATCGCCCTCAGACAGAAGCGCGGTCACTTCGGCGGGCAGCTCGTCGAGTTTGCTAGCGTTTGCGATGGTGCCGATTTCAGTCCGAATGGTGACTTCGAGAGGTTTGGTTTCCAGCGCTTCGTAGTTGGGATTGTTGACCTTGCGCGGCACGTCCACGAACAAGACTGGGCGCAGCCGTCCGAATGCGAATTCGAGCGCCGCACCGGACCAGTCGCTGATCATTAAATCCGCCTTGTGAAGATCGCCTTGTGCCGTCATGTCGGCGTTGTAGGAAAACCCGGGATGATCTTTCCAGGCGTTCTCAATGGCCGTGAGAGTTTTGCCCGCATGTCTGCGGGTCAGTGGGTGAGGGCGCAAGGCCACGTTGAAGCCACCCTCAAGAAGTACCCTGACCAGTTCTTCACCATGGGTCTCGATCAACCCCGATGGTCCTCATGATGGTGCGATCAGTAGGCGCTTTTGCGCATTCGTATCGATTGGTTCGGGCGTCGGCGTTTTTTCAATGATGCCGTCGAGCCGACCATAGCCATGTTCGAATACTTCTTTGGGCGGCAACCCGGTTTGTTTTTCGCGCGCGCGTGTTTCGGCCTCGTGGTGTGGTCCGACGCAGAAGATCGTGTCGAAGTGGTCGAATGCCCCTTCGTTGTAGACCATGTGGGTGCTGACCAATGAGTGATGGACATAAACGTAGTGCACCGGATGTATCGACCGCTTGAGGTACATGTTCTCCAGATCGGGGGTCGACATCACCATCACTGTCGGCTCGAGCGCTTTGAAGAGGGCGGTTCGGGCGCTGCCTGCGCCAATGAAGAAAGCGGAAAGCTGAGGGTGATCCCGGTCGAGGATCGGGTCGTCCGGCTCTGATGTCAGATACGCGACAGCGCGTTCTGAGTGATCGAGCAGGTTGTCGAGGATGGGCTCCATGTGAACCCCATAGGCCGGACCTTCAGAGTAGAATGTGATCGCGCGCTGCGAAGCGGGTAAACGCTGATAGGCCCGCATGCCGCGCCATTGGTCGAACATCTTCATGAATTCGATGTCCGGATTAGTTTGCAATACTGCTCAAGTTGACCGGCGGTGTGCATGTCCTCATAGCGCGCGATGTCCTCGGTTGTATCAACCTCGAGCCATCCATTTTCGACGGGCACCGACCGGATGGTCCAGCCGGTATCAATCAGATGCTGCAGAAAACTGGTCATGTACATGTTTGCCCGGTCCTTGCCGTCATAGACGCCATCGGGATCAAGGCTGTCCCATGCGGTTTTGAACTGGTGAACATGGTCAGCCCGTAGTTTGAACAGGCCCATATATTGTCCCTCAATGTCGGCATAGCTCTTCGGCTTTTTGCCAAGTTCGATGATGTCGCCACCTTCGGAAAGTCGCAGGGTCTCGGCATCAGATAGCGGGTCGGACATGCGCTGTTCCCAAAAGCGGCGCCATTCGAGATCGATAGCCATCGCGATGGGCGCATCGGTGTTCATGACAGCTGCGACAACCCCGGGTTCGTAAATGCAGTCGTCATAAGTGATGAGAATGTCGGTCTCAGGGGTGAGTTCATCGGCGACGCTAAAAAGTGTCGCCACCATATTGGTGCGATCAAAATCGGGATTGGTTCGAACGCGTCCCCCTTCGACGGGCAGCATATCGGCACGATATCCCCCGACAATCACAATATCGTCGATACCGTTGGCGCGCAGGCCGTGGAGGTGGTGGTTCAGCAAGCTCTGCCCGGCCAGCTCGACGAGACATTTTGGCCGGTCATCGGTCAGAGGGCAGAGCCGGGTTCCTTGTCCCGCGGCCAGAATGATCGCTTTCAATCTGCCGTCCTCAAGAAGAAGTCGGAGAGCAATTTCATATCTCTTTCCGTTGCCGGAGCCTCGCGCTCGGGGTGCCACATGATGCCGATGCAGGCGTATTGTTTGTGGCGGCAGGCTTCAACTGTTTCATCGTGAGCGATTGCCATTGGTTCCAGATCCGGGGCGAGGTCGTTGGCGCCAACCGCGAAGTTATGAAAACTGTTCACTTCAAACTCGGCCTCCCAGGGTGCATCAGCGTGTGTTCGTTTGATCAGGTGCCGTTCACCGCTATGTCCGCCGGTCGCTGTGAGTTTTCCACCGAGATGCAAATTGAGCATTTGCATGCCCCGGCAAATTCCAAGCACGGGTATGCCTCGCGTGAAGCAGGCATCAATCAGCTTGGCCTCCAGAGCATCACGTTCCGGCGCTGGATTGATCGCGTCTGGTTGGGTTGCGATATCATTTCCGCCGCTCAGGATAACGCCGGACAGTTCCAGAGCATCGACGACTGTGCCTGGGTCATTGAGGGCGTTGGACAGAGGCACGGGCAACATGCCCAATTGCGACAGGAGATTGCCCCACGCTTGATCAAGACAATCCCGGCGCTCACCATAGGCCGGAACCCGCTCAACGCGCTGGGTGATTCCGATCTGCGGGAGCGTCATTGCACGATCTCGATTTGGCGCTGCCGGCAATCGAGATGGATGAACTTCGCGTGCGCAAGGGTTTCGTACATTTTCTCCCCAACTCCAATGGCGGCGGGCAATCCAAATTCAGCGGCGCGAATGGCCATGTGAGAATTGGCGCCGCCATAAGCCGTTATAAGCCCGCTGATCGAATGCCCGAAGACCCAATCGAATCCCGGGTCCAACTGCGGGATCAATACGATATGTCCGGCGAGCGCGGTCTTTCCAGCATCAATCTGCGAGTGGGCCATATACTTCCATTGCGAGCAGATAGCGGTGTTGTGCGCGTTGAAGCAGATGTAACGCTTCGATCCGATCGGAATATTATTGCGGGTTCAGCATCTGTATATCTGGCAAACGGTTTGAGCACGATGGGGTTAACAGTCGAAAGAATTGGACCCGAGCCGAAAAATTACGCGCTAACTCTGGAAAACGCGCAGGGCATGCCATTGGAATTCTGGTTGCGTCTTGCGCTCGACAAGGGCGTTTTGAAACCGGCTGGTGCCGAGATTTTGATGGAAGTCACGCTGCGACGAGTTGAGTAACGCGACCGGCCAAATTCACTGCTGTTCGCCAACTTTGTCGACTGTATGTTCGAAATTTTATTATTTGGCGCTTTGACCGATTGCACGCTTGGCAAATATCGATTACACAAAAAGAAAAAAACATCGCGTTTTCGTGAAACAGGGAGAGGAAGCAAATGCATTCCCATATTAAAGCTACGCTGGTTGGTGCCGTTTCGGCAGTTGCCATGTTCTCATTCGGTTCGGCGGCAATCGCTGGCGGCCATCTCAACGCTACGGAAAAGGCACTTGCGCCCAAGGCCAAGGCTGAAGGCTCCGTAACCATCATTCATCCGTTGTTTTCGGATCGTACAGCGCAGCGCATGGCCGCTGCTTTCAAGAAGCGTTATGACCTTGGCGACGATTTCCAATTCAACAGCCTTCGTAAGGGCACGGGCGCGACCGTTGCTCAGGTGAAGCAGGAAATTAAGGCCGGTAAGTTCACCGTTGACGTGATCACCGTTCATTCCCCTGCGTTCTTTGACGAAGGTGCCAAGCGCGGCGCGTTCCTGGAACTCGATTCCGTGAACTGGAATGACAGTAAGGTCGTCGTCAAGAATGCTGGTCAGTATTCGAGCTATCCGCATGTTGTGACCCCGCTGGCATATACCTTCCAGCCGGTTTGGAACGCATCCTGCCCGGGCATGGAAAACTTCAGCGTCGATTCCTATGCGGACGCGGTTGAAGCTTCCCTGAAGGGCAAGACGATTTCGTCGGATATCACGAAATCCTTCACCTACACCAACACCGTGATCGCGCTGCAGCGCGCCGGCGCAGTTGACTTCACCACCTTCTGGCCGGCTCTGGCAAAGACCGATCCGCTCGTCGAGTTCCGTACGGAACCGAAGATGCAGATGGTGATTTCATGCCAGCGTCCGTTCGACATGTGGAACCTTTCGGGCCGCGTGTATCAGAACGTTCTCAAGTCACCGGGTCTGAAGGACAAAATCAAAATCGGTTCCTACAAAGAAGGTCAGGCAATGCTGGGCAACCAGATGGCCGTCCTGAAGGGTGCCAAGAACCCGAATGCAGCCAAGCTCTTCGTTGAGTTCCTGCTGTCGAAGGAAGGTGCTGACCTCTACGTTGAAGGTGAGGCCGTTTATTCCTTCCGTGAAGGTTACAAGGCTCCAGCCATCGTGGCCCCTTATCTGATGGACCTGTCCCAACACAAGCTGGTGGGCATGGAAGATTGGGTTGGAGCGGCCAACGAGTACAAGATCTATCGTGAAGATTGGCAGAAAAACTTCCGATAGAACTGACGGAAATGTTTAAGTTTTGGGGTGTCACCGTTCGTGGCACCCCAAAATACTTGATACAAGGGCTGTGCCACCAAGGGCGTGGCGTGCGGCACCGTCTCGTTACATTTGACGAGAACTCCTGCGCTCCATAGGCCCCAAAACCGAATTAATTTCTGACCGGGCGATAACGTGATGACCACGGAAACCTATTCATCGAATGCTGTTGAACGTTCAAGGCTGAACAACCGCCTGCGCGCGATGGTGACGCAGGAGAACCTGATCACTCTGGTCGTGGCCCTGATTGTGGCCGGCGCGGTGATTGTACCTCTGGTTGTACTCTTCGTGAGCAGCTTCAAGGTTCTTGACCCATCGGGTTGGGATGCGACTTGGGGCTTTGGCAATTACGTGACCATGTTCACGGATCGGATCATTCCGAAAGCCTTCGTCAACACACTGATTATTTCATCAGGTTCGACCATTCTGGCAACCTTGCTGGGTGTTTCCTTGGCCTGGATCAACGCGCGGACCAATTGCCCGGGCCGCAGCTATCTTGAGCCTTACAACCTGATCCCGTTCTTCCTGAGCCCGTTCGTGGGCGCGATTGCCTGGCACAATCTGGGTGAGCCGCAGACCGGACTGCTCAACAACTGGGCGCGCGATATCTTCGGTATCGAGGGCGCGATTCTCAACGTCGATAACATCTACGGTGTGATTTGGGTCACGGGCATTTTCTTTGCCCCACTCGTCTATCTCTTTGTTGTCGGCTCACTGCGTCGGATGGATCCTTCTCTCGAAGACAGCGCGCGCACCACGGGTGCAGGACTGTTTCGCACGACCATGACCGTGACACTGCCGCTGGTGATGCCGGGGATTCTCTCCGGAGCGATCATCGTGTTTGTGACAAGCGCCGGTGAATTCGGCGTGCCCTTCAAGCTTTCAGCGCCCTATGGCTGGGAAACACTGACAACCCAGATTTTCTCCAAAGCTGTCGGTGATGATGCCAATCATCACATGGGGGCGGCCATGAGTATGGCGCTGGGTATCATCACCGTGTTCCTGATCTGGGTGCAGCAGCGCTATATTGCGCCGCGTTCGTTCACCACGGTGACAGGCAAAGGTTTCCGCCCGAACGTTCTGGATCTGGGCCCATGGAAGTGGATGGCCTTTGGCTACAACATCTTCTTCATCATGGTGGCCGTGGTACTGCCGATTGTCTGCCTGATCATCGTCAGCCTGCATCCTGTCTGGACCGGCAAGATCGTTTGGGCCGACATCACAACCATCAACTATGTGAAGACCCTGTTCTGGTGGCGCCCGGAAGCGATTTCTGCAGCGACCAACGGTATCGGCAACAGTCTGATCCTCGCATTTGGTGGTGCATCCATCTCGATGGTTTTGGCGCTGGTGATCAGCTACATGATCCATCGCACCAAGGGTTTTGGTGTGCGGATGCTTGATTTCCTGTCGATGGTGCCGATCGGGTTCCCGGGTATCGTGCTCGCGATGGGTGTTCTGGTGACTTACATCCAGACCCCGATCTACGCGACGCTGTGGATTTTGATGCTGGCCTATATCACGCGGTTCTTCCCGTATGGGCAGCGGAATATCTCGTCGATCATGCTGGCCATTTCCGAGGAGCTCGACCAGAGTTCGCGAATGGCGGGGGCGTCCTGGTTCACGACCTTGCGGCGGATCACGATCCCGCTGTTGAAACCAGGCCTGTTCGCCGGCTGGATCCTGTTGTTCATTATCTTCCTGCGTGAGCTTTCGATCTCGATCATTCTGTTCACCACCGGGACAGAAACACTTTCGGTTGGTGTGTACTACCTCACCAATTTCGAGAATGAGCCGCTGACATCCGCGCTTTCCATGGCGCAGACAGTGATGTTGCTGATTGCCATTTATGCGTTCCGGCGTCTTGCCGGTCGCGAAGCGCTTACGGCCTAGAGGGGGAGCGGAACATGAATGACCACATCGACACGGATTCCGGTGCCTATCTCGAGGTCCAGAATCTTGTAAAATATTTCGGCAATGACCGTGCGGTGGATGATATTTCCTTCTCCATCCCCAAGGGTGAGTTTCTGACCCTGCTGGGGCCATCGGGGTGTGGCAAAACCACCACCCTGATGAGTGTTGCGGGACTTCACAGCATCGACAGCGGGCGTATTCGCGTCGGTGATGTGGTTTACACCTCGCCGGCTGAGGGCCTGTTCCTGCCGCCGGAAAAGCGCGACATCGGCATGGTGTTCCAGAGCTATGCCATCTGGCCACATATGACAGTGGCCAAGAACGTCGCGTATCCGCTCGAAATCCGAAAGGTCAACCAATCGGAAATTGACGACCGGGTGGCCGAAGTCCTTGCGCTTGTGGGGCTGACGGCGGAAGCGGACAAGCTGGCAACCAATCTTTCGGGTGGTCAGCAGCAGCGCGCCTCTCTGGCCCGTGCGATTGTCTCCAAGCCGCGTCTGCTGCTCTTTGATGAGCCGCTTTCGAACCTGGATCTCAAACTTCGTGAGCAGATGCGTGTTGAGCTCAAGCGTATTCAGAACGAAGTGGGAATTACCTCGATTTACGTGACCCATGATCAGTCAGAAGCGCTGGTGATGAGTGATGAGATCATCGTTATGAGCAAGGGCAAGATCGAACAGCGCGGTGGACCGGTTGAGATCTACTCCCGGCCGGTCAACGAATATGTCAGCAACTTCATTGGCGTCGCCAATCTGCTCAAAGCCAAGGTGCGCGATACCAATGGCTCCGGTCAGGGTGTTGTGGAAGTCCTGCAGGATGGTCAGACCATGACAGTGCCGTGTCAGATCGGCCCGGGAATTGGTGCTGGCGATGATGCGGTCCTCTCCGTACGACCCGAAAACGTTCACGCCGTGCGCGAAAGCGACGGCGGTGATGACGTCGAAGGTGAAGTGACCCACGCCATTTTCCTCGGCAACTATGTCGATTGCCGGGTGAAGTGGGGTGAGTTCGAGTGGAAGGTGATCGCCCATCCGCGAACCCGTCTTAAGGCCGGCGAAAAGGTCTTTCTGAAATTTGATCCCGAGCACACATTGGCGGTGCAGCCATGAGTACGAATAACAACGTGATGGTCTCAATCGACCACCTTTACAAAAGCTATGGCCCCGAAATGGCGGTCAAGGATTTCAATATCGAGATCGAGCAAGGTGAGTTTGTCACCCTGCTGGGACCATCAGGGTGTGGCAAGACCACGACCCTGCGCTGCGTCGCTGGTCTGGAGCGCCCGGAAGCTGGTGAGATCCGAGTTGGCAACACCACAGTGGTTGCGCCGGAGAAGGAAATTTTCCTTTATCCCGAGCATCGCAATATTGGCATGGTGTTCCAGAGCTATGCTGTCTGGCCGCATATGACGGTATTTGACAACGTTGCTTACGGCCTGCGCGTGCGTCGGGCCTCAAGCAACGAAATCAAGACCAAAACCATGGCCACGCTTGAGCTTGTGGGCCTTGATCATTTGGCGGATCGTTTCGCGACGAAATTGTCGGGCGGTCAGCGTCAGCGCGTCGCGCTGGCACGAGCCATCTGCTATCAGCCCGAAGTGATCCTGTTCGACGAACCCTTGTCAAATTTGGATGCCAAGCTGCGTGAGCAGATGCGTGACGAGATTGTACGTCTGCAGAAAGAGGTTGGTATCACCTCGATCTTCGTGACTCATGATCAGTCCGAAGCCTTGGTCATGAGTGATCGCGTGGTGGTGATGGACAAGGCTGTGATCCAGCAGGTTGGCGATCCGCAGGAAATCTATGCCAACCCGGCGAATTCCTTTGTCGCAAACTTCATCGGTGTGACCAGTTTGCTCGAAGGCAAGCTGGATGCGCGCGACGGTGAGGTTTGCAGTGTTGACGTGTCGATGGGACAGGGCGCAGAACCACTGCGTCTTCGTGCTGTTGGTGCGGCGGGCGCCAAACCGGGCGACAATATCAATGTCAGCCTGCGTCCCGAGGATGTCACGCTGCATCTGGAACGCCCGACGGGCACAGATCATGGCAACCTGATCGAAGGCAACGTCATCGACACGATCTATCTGGGCAGCTTCCTCGAAGGTCGCGTCCGGGTCGGGCCACACGAAATTGGTATTCAGATCGACCATTTCGAGAATCTTGTTGCCGATCAGACGGTCTATCTGACCTTCCAGCCTGAGCATGGCCTCTGCCTCGCCAACTAGGACGAACACGATGACTCAACGAATTCTTGTGCTCGGCGCCGGTGGCGTCGGCGGCTATTTTGGTGCGCGTCTGACCGAAGGTGGCGCGGATACGACGTTTCTCTTGCGCGGTGCGCGCCGGGAACAGGTCGCGGCCAAGGGCATTACGGTCCATAGTGATTTCTTTGACGATGTGTCGGTTCAGGTCAAGACCATCGCCACCGAAGAAATCGACCAGCCCTTCGATCTGATCATCATGGCGTGCAAGGCCTACCAGCTGGATGGGGCAATGGATGCGATCACACCTGCCGTCGGAGACAACACAGCCGTGTTGCCGCTACTTAACGGCATGAAGCAGATCGATGTGCTTCAGGCGCGCTTTGGCGCGGATAAGGTTCTGGGAGGCACGACTTATATTGGTGCCCGCGTCGACGCCGAAACGGGCGATATTGTCCATTTCGGGGATTTTCATCGGATCGCCTATGGCGAAGTCGACGGCACCCGCTCGGCCCGCGTGGAGGCGTTTGCGGCTTTGAACGAAACCATGAAGTTCGACATCGACCTGCAGGACGACATCGAACAAACCATGTGGGACAAGTTCGCCATGTTGTGCGCGATGTCGTCCGTCAACACCCTGGCGCGTGCCACGGTGGGCGAGATTCTCGATACGCCGTCCGGGCATGAGTTCCTGACGGCTGCGCTCGAAGAATGTCGGGATACGGCTGCCGCGCTCGACCATACCGTCTCGCCCAAGGTCATCGCGACCTATGAGAAGATGTTCTCGACGCAAGGGTCGAAATTTGCATCCTCCATGCTGCGCGATGTGCAGGCGGGCAACCGCACCGAAGGTGATCACATCATTGGTGACATGGTAAACCGGGCACAGGCCGCGGGCTTGCACACACCTATTTTGCTGGCTGCCCGTGCCGGTTTGGCCGTGCATGAGAGCCGCGTGACCGCCTAACCCCTAAGCTTTTCATATGTCGATTGAGGAGAACTCTGATGGATACGAACAACATTTCGGTCATAGAGATGGAGCAGTTCGTTGCGCGCTTCGCGACGCTGCACGGATCCGAGGAGGCCTTTGTGGACAGTCGTCTGCCGGGGCACCGTCGCTTCAAGGTGAACCTTGTTGGCATGGGCGTGGTTGAGGCCACAGACAACCCTGATCTGCGCCCGAATATTCCGCTTCCTGCCCAAGGCTTCAATCTGGGCATGATCCAGGCCGAAAAAGGCAATGGCGCGGCACTGCACGCTCATGAGACCGAAGAGGTCTTCATGCCTTTGATCGGGCCGTGGGAGGTCTACTGGGACACGGAAGACGGCGAGAAGTCGATCACGCTGGAACCGTTTGACTCGATCAGTGTGCCCCAGGGCGTCTATCGCGGTTTCCGACATGTGGGCGAAGGCAAGGGAACCCTGCTTACGATTATAGGCGGTCCAGATGCAGGCCGCGTTGATTGGCATCCGACAATTACGGACGCTGCGGCTGATTCCGGACTCGCGCGTGACGAATCCGGTGACCTGAAGGTGACAGCGTGAGCGAGACGCGCCGCAAAGCACTCGTGACCGGTACCTCAACAGGCCTCGGTCTGGAGATTGCGCTGGGTTTTGCTCAGAATGGCTATGACGTAGCCTTCGCGGACCGCGATGCTGCGATGCTCGACGAGGTGATGGCGCGCCCGGAGCTGGCCGACGTCAACGCCGTGCCTGTGACTTTGGAGCTGACATCCGAGGACAGTATCAGTGACGGTTTGAATGCTGCCGTCGAAGGTCTTGGTGGCCTCGATGTGGTTGTGAACAACGCCGCTCTTGCGCTGATCAAACCCGTTGTCGATGTGTCATGGGATGATTGGGATCGCCTCGTGAGTGTGAATCTCAAGGGTGCGTATTTTCTGTCCGCCCGGTTTGCAGCGCATTGCATGTCGGTTGGTCAGCCAGGTGCGATCGTTAATATTGCTTCGACCCACGGACTGACCGGGATCGCCGGCCGTTCTGTCTATGGCATCACGAAAGGCGGACTCATTCAGATGACCCGTATGCTCGCCATCGAATGGGTTGAACAGGGCATTCGCGTGAACACTGTCGCGCCGACCACGGTGATGACCGAAAGCCGTCAGGAAATGCTGAAAGACCCGGACACGCGCGCGCGGATGCTTTCACGTATCCCGGTCGGACATTTCCCGGACCCGTCGGAAATTGCTGGCGCGGTACGCTATCTGGCCGGTGCGGAACAAGTCTCGGTGACCGGCCAGGTCCTCCCAGTCGATGGTGGCCTGACAGCCGCCTGAGGCTACTCGTCGAGGACAGCAACCGGGCGGATCGGACTGCCCGTCCCGCCGCGAATCTTTAATGGAAACCCGATAAAGCGGAACCGACCCTTGCCGACCACCTGATCGAGGTTGGCCAGCCCTTCCATATGGGTGAAACCCATATCGCGGCAGACCAGATGCACCTCAAAATTGTCTTTCCCGGGGCGTCCGGGACTGGCGGCTTCAACCCCGAACATGACGATGCCCTTGTTGCCCAGCCATTCGGCGGCTTCCTTGGTCAGGCCCGGGAAGTCGGTCATAAACTCGGGTGTGCCAAAAGTCCGGTCGTAGTGCGCCATGTAGAGCAGCACCGTGTCCCGTGGACGGATGTCGATCCCGGCGGCTTTCTCGGCAGCTTCGAGTTCGGCAACGTCGATCCGGCTCTTGAGTTCGACATGGGAGAGGTCAAGACAAACCGCTTCGGTGTAGAAATCCTCCAGCGGCATCTGGTCGACCGAGAGGGCTTTCGGGTCGGCATCAAAATGCACCGGGGCGTCCACATGGCTGCCGGTATGCTCCCCGAAGGACATGTACTTCGAGGCGATGGAGAACTTGACGCCCTCGGCTTCACGGAAGGTGTCGTGGGTGTTCCAGTCCGTCAGCACGGCCGGCGGGTGGTTCGGCAGGGTCGGGCATTTGTGAAAAATTTCACCGCTTAGATCAATGAGCTGCATGGTGGAGTTCCTTTCGTACGTGCTGTTTAAGGCTTAGTTCT
>Ga0181606_10001980_pt1 | contig 17680 bp, 20 predicted proteins | sample 041ome_10_FD_132994 | JGI IMG/M metagenome (GOLD analysis project Ga0181606, IMG submission 132994) | Coastal salt marsh microbial communities from the Groves Creek Marsh, Skidaway Island, Georgia - 041412US metaG (megahit assembly) | ecosystem: Environmental > Aquatic > Marine > Intertidal... | reverse complement strand
TGTTCTCTAGATAGGGTTTTGAAACAAAGCCATGATTGTAGCTGAGTTGTCTCCAGTATTCTCTGGTTTGACAATTGATGTGTCCTACTCCGCCTTGTCCAGGATGTGCGGCACTAAAGATAACAGTACCTCCTGGCATTGTACTGTCCCACAGTCGTGCAACTATCTCTTCATTGTGTTCTTCAGCTATGTGTTCTGCAACTTCAATGCACATCACAACTGGTGATTCACTCTTAAACTCAAACAGGTCAGCAGTGATCACACATTCCGGTCTTAGCGGATATGGTTCCGTATCAATGCCTTGTGCACCTAAGCCAACATCTCTGCAGGCTTTTACATAACAACCAGTGCCAGCACCTATGTCCATCACTGGTCCACCTAGATGAAACTTGATCCACACTGCCAGTCTTTCGGCAAATGGATACTCTTCATGATCTATAAGTTCATAATCAAACTTTAGGTTGCTGTTTTCTGCCATCTGTTATCCCCCGGTGTTGATGGTTATTAGGTTATCTGTGGTTAAACTGTTCCAGCCTCGGCCTGTGTACACCTTGGAGATATTTTCAAACCATGATTCAAACTCAGGTGCCACTGCATCAAATAGATATTTACTGCCTCTTTTCACACAATCTGTACTTCTAATACGATGTGCGTTCTCTATAGCTGTTACATAGTCCTGCAGTGTGTGACATAGGTAGCCAGTTTCACCATGCACCTGTACTTCTGCAAATGCACCAAAGTGAGGAGCTATCACAGGTGTACCACTGAGCAATGCTTCTACTTGTACACCACCAAATGGTTCCAAATATGAACTGGCAATGATCAAACATCTTGCATCTCGCATGAGTTGTCTTCGCAAGTCCTGATCTGCATAGCCCAGTTCTTCAACATGATCAGGTATGGTTTCATAGCCGAGATCCAAGAGACTGCCTTGTCCGGCTATCTTCAGCGTCATTCCTGCGGCTTTTGTGGCTTGTACTGCAACACTGATGCCTTTGAGTTCAGTGACTCTGCCCAAATACAAACACCAAGGTTGCTTTCGCTCTGAGTAGTCAAAGTCTCTTAGGTCAAAGTAGTTTGGTATAACTCTAGCATACCAATCCTGTCCACCTGCTCCATATGAAACATTTCTCACTGCATGTGATTCAAATGCTCTCCAACGAGCAAACTGTCCTGAGGTATATCCAATGCCAGGTTCAACTGGTATTACTCCTGATGATTCAACTCGCTCAGCTATGGCCTGATGTCCAATTCCCCAATTGCAAAGCAAGAAGTCTCCTGGCTCTGATCTCAACAGAACTTCTGGTATGGCATTCTGTACAAATGTTCGATTAGCATGATCACCTGTGTTATGAACAAATTGATGTCGTCTCCAATCATGTGAACCATAAGCAGTTTCCAAGTCACGATCTGTGGTAACTGTGATATGTTCTGTGCATTCTACTTCTGAACGCTCATGTCCATAGTGATATACAGCGTGTCCTCTGTTGTGCATCATTGATGCGAACTTTAACACCTTTTGTGTGTAGGCACAGGCAACATAGTCTGGGTGTGTAACAGTGTGTGGTATGGCTAGGTGATGAAATCTCATAGTTTTAATTCTCGTCCTTTTCTGGCATTTTCTTTTGAGTGTTGTCGTCTTGTTATCACTTGTATGTTGTGCAAGACCCAATCATCTGCATAGTCTATCCTGGTAAGGCAGTAGCATTCTTGTGTTCTGCCTCTCTGACGATATAGGTCGCCCCACAATGCACACCATGTTTCAAAACTGAGCAACCAAGTTTCTCCACGCCACTGTGCTTGATTTTTCTGTTGTCTATATCGTTTGTGTTTCTCGTGCAGTTCAGGGTCTGGACCTGTGCACCAGGTGTGTGGTCTTGGTCCTTTTTCACTGCCTATTTTCACTCCATTGCGAATCACACTCATGAGAATAACTCATCAAGTAAGTTGTGAGCAGGCATATCTGAGCTCAACACCATTTCAATTGAGTATTTGGTGCCTGCAAATCTAGCATTCCATCTGTTAACCATGCTTTCTGGTATGTCTTTGCCTGCAACCAATTGTTCCAGTGCATCCACTATCACATCATAGGTAGTGTAGTAGGTGCCGTCTCGTCGTTTATGTCGAGCTCCAATCGCCTGTTGCAATTCTTGATGTAGATCTTGATCCCAACTGCGAGCATAGATGAATTCAGCACACTGTTTGGTGTGTTCCAACAGTTTTTGTCTGTCTAATTTGTGTTGTTTGTAGTATCGAGTTGAGTATTTCACTCCAGGTCGAGGGTCCATTTCTCTTATTGATTGGTATCCAAATTTTGCCATTTTGATCTCCTTTGATATCTAGGTATTTATGTAGTTTATACAAAAAAGGTATTTTTGTCAATACCAAAAGAACAAAATAGAATGTCAATATCGTATCGACTTAAACTCAAGTGGTATTATCAGTGTTAGTGTTGAGATGTCTAAAGACATCTGTTTAATGAAAAAAATCAACTTCGTTGATTTGTTTTCCTTTAACTCAGCTTCTTCGTCTTGTTCAAAAGAGAAACACATGAATTTGAAAAGAGATATTGAAGTTGGTAAGTTGGCCACACGGAACCTACTCTAAGGTTCCGTGTTGTCCGATCTTGAAGTTTACATCGTCAGCCCGATAACGGAAATAGGTATTTGGTATTCACACACTCTGGGATCCAACTCTTCTCCCTACCTACAGTGTCACTGCTTGTGCAGTCCGTGCTCTCGTTCCTAGTTGCACGGTTTTTTGAGTGTATTGTGTTTTTGTATGATAGCATTCATACTCAAATTAAGCATTGCGTATCCTGTTTCTCACGCTCAAACTCCTTTAAACCGCATACAACCGCACGGGGGAGTGCTTTCTTTGTTTTGGGTGCATATTATCACATGCCCTTGTTCCCAGCAGAATTACAAACTGGCCTGCTAACCTTATGTGCTATTTTTTTTATTTGTTTTTGAAATTAAATATGCCTACGAACAGCCACTACTGTTCTATGTTTGTATATAGTTGTGTTATGTTCTAGGGTTGTTTTTTTATCCTCGTGAGTATGCTTTCCATACTGTTTGGGCTTTGGAGAGCTCTCATGATTGATTCTGATTCAACAAATCGTGCAATATCATACCAATGTTCAATGGTAGCACTGTTCCACATATGTGTGATGCCATCCAAATAATCTTCCGTTGAGCGTCCTGGTTCGTACCATTTCGCAAAATAGGTTTTGGTTGCGGCTTCCATCAAGGTTGTGATGTGGATATTGGCCAAAATTTCTGCCAACTCATCTGGATGATCAAAATAATATTCAAGTGATTTCATTGTGCCTTTCCCTTTGCTACTGTTAGTTAGTATTGTACAAGCAAAACTGGTATTTTACAAGCTCTTTTGGGGTGTTTTGGTTAACCCTGCAAGCTCGCTAGATAACTCACAGGGTAAATCAACAACGAGTGATTCACGATTATATATCTCGGGTAGTTGACTAGCGAAACCGGTTGAGATCGTGACTTTTAATTTTTCTGGTAAAAAAACCCTGTCTGTTATGACCATTAGACAGGGTTTTTCCTAGGTTAAATCAAACTTTTGAGATTACGCTGTCTCCTCTTGACGCATTGCTAAGATCTGATCCAACTTAGCGATTAAATCATTCATACCATCTAACCACCACAGTTTTTCTAAACTTTCGCCAAGTTCAAAGTGTGCTAGTTCTATATCACTGCCATCTTGCAAAATTGAGTCATCGCGGCTTAACCAAAGCACCACATAAGGTCCTGTAAGTGGCATTTCTACAATATCAAGACGGCGACCATTGTATTGTTCTTTTATTGTAAGGTTATGTTTTTCTGCCCAATTGCGGAACCAATCACTTACTTGATCATCGTTGCGACATAGATTCTTTAGATCTTTACGATCATTCTCTTTAGCGACAATGTCGTCTATCATTGTTTTAAGTGTTTCAGCACCATACCGGTTGATAAGATTTTGAATTTGTTTCATTTGGTTATGTCCCTTTGTTTTAACTATAACTTATAATAACACAGATTGTTCTTGTGTCAACCAAAGAAAAACCCCCTAGCAACAAAAGGGACTAAGTTGCTAGAGGGTTTATAGGTTAATACATTCTTGTGGAGAAGTGTATTAGTGTTGTTCTCAACTTCCGGTAGAACAACTATTTGTTATGAAAGCTCAAGAACTACTAAGAACTGAACTTGTATTCTACACAAAGTACATAGGATATTTACAAAATGGCACTGGATGTAAAAATTACTTTGTGTACAATACTATTTAGTATCTGTTTATTATATGGTAAATTATCCTAGTTGTCAAGTTTTTCGTAAGTAACATTATGGACAGAGAAAAATTTATAGAAAAGATAAAAGAAATAGCAGAATTTCATTTGGAAAATGGTTGTGTGCGGATTACCAAAGTGAATCACCCGCTCAAACAGTGTGGTTTTCCAGATTGCAACAAAACAATTTCAAGTGGAACCTCAGTTTCAATTGTCAAGCGATTTAGCCCAATAGACAAAGAGCCCTGGTGGCAATCAATTTGCTCTCGATGTTATGCTAGAACCAGACCGGATGGAAGTGTGCATCGACCTAAAAGAATTGTTCCACAATAAGAAAACCTGACACTGTAACCAGTATACCAATCAGCCAGTCCTTTGCACTGTTCCAACGATGATTTTCACTGTAGCGAATTTTCTGTAGATCATTGCGTATTTCGATCAACACTGTTTCTATTGAAGTGATTCTCTTGTCTAAGTCTTCAATGCGATCTGCCATTCTATCATAGCGTTCAGCACACAGATCAACATGTGCTTCTAGGTTGGTTCTTTCAAGATCTGTCATGCTCCTGGACCTTCTTGTGCCCACTGTGTGAAACAATTTTCTGCGTCTTCATCCAACACTGTGTTTGTATATTCATTACTGTCTTGATCCCACACACCAAGATAGTACATTGTTCTATTCGCGGCAACTGCATTGATTGCACTACTGTCACGAGATTGTGCATCTGTATCGCCCAAAGGACCATCACCAGTTGCTATGCTTGTGAAAAGTTCTAGATCAATATCTCGCCATTGATATCCACACTCTATACCTGACTGAGTGCCAACTTTTAGTCTATGCCACATCTGCTATCCCCTTATCCTGTATCATTTGTGAATGTTGTTCCACCATTAGTGCCTTCCATGTGCAATAGTTGTCCGGTATATTCATCAACAGTGAATGCTGAACTTGGCAGTGTGTCTATATCTGCAGTGTCATCATATCTCCAACTATTACTCCAACAGACTTCATCAATGTAGATAGGACCAGCTCCGTTACCACCATCAGCAGTTCCAAGATTTACATTTGTACTTGCATTCAAACTGCTGAAGTTGAAAGTGTCTGCTGAACTGCCATTGTTTTGCTTGGTTTTCAATATGCCATCTACCCAAAATGCCATGTTGGAACTTTTTCTTTGCAACACCAAATAGTACCATTTTCCTGTTTGCCAGGTTGCGTCGCCTGATGTTCCTGTGGATATATCCCAATAGTCTAAATCAGCAAATCCTCTGGCGAAACAGTTTAGGTATTTGGCACTAGTACCTGTGCCTAGTCCACTATTGTTGTATCGTCGTGCCAGTCTAAAACCAAAACCTTGATAGGTATTGGCACTACATACATCACAACTGGCACTGTGTCCACTTAAACTGTTGATGTAGATGTACATCTCAATACAAAAGTCTCCTGTACCAAAATTCATAAATGAAACATTGTTGGCACTGTATATTTCAGTACTATTAGTACTTGCATAGTAACTGCTTGAACCATATTTTGCATAGGTTGTGCTGGTTGTTGAACCTGAGCTGGCTCCCCATGTTACTGCGGCATTTGTATCTGCGGCACCTTCTCTTCTGCCACCTGCGGCTGCCGGTTGTGCGAAAAAACCGCCTCTACTTGCGAATGGCATTGGTCGCCTCCTCTTTAACTTGTTGCATTAGCAAAACTGGTTCCTCCGTTTGAGCCATCCATGTGCAACAATTGTGTGGTGTATTGATCTACCGTGAATGGACCAGAAGGTAAACTGTCTAAATCACTGCTTGGATCTGCGTAGCGCCATGAATTGCTAAAACATATTTCGTCTATGTGAACTGGGCCTACTCCGTTGCTTGCTCCAGTTTGCGTTCCAAGATACACCGTGCTACTGCCTGTGTTACTGGCAAAATCCACAGTGTCTACACCTCCACTGTTGGTATGTGAAACTGTTTTCAACACTCCATTGCGCCAAAATGCAGTGTCTGCATTTTTTCTCTGAAAAACACAATAATACCATTGTCCAGTGGTCCAATTTCCTGTGTCTGAACTGCCTGTGGTCATGTCCCAGGCTTCCATGTCTTTGATATTTCTTTGCGCCACATGAAAATATTTTGGATTGACACTGCTGAGTCCATCTGTATTCTTTTTTCTTGCGATTCTCAAGTTCATGCCACCTGTTTGGTTCAGTGCGAGCAAATCACAGCTTGCACCATGGCCCGTCATTGAATTAATATACATCCACCATTCAACACAGAAATCTCCAGTGCCAAATGCCAAAAAGTCTGCACCTGAGGCAGCAATTTCATCACTTTGCAAGGCAAGATTCATGCTGGCAGTGCCATATTTTTTAATAGAGGTATCTGTCACTGCACCTGAACCATTTACCGTCCAGGTTTGGGAACTGTTTGTGCTTGCAGTGCCCGTTCTGCGTGTATTTCCGGCGGCGGTGGGTTGTGCTAAGAAGCCACCTCTACTTGCAAAAGGCATTATGCATAACCAAGTGTGAGACTTGCATAGTAAGTTGATCCATCATAGAACAGACTGATAATATCAATAGCATTAGGCGCAGTGCTCACTGTTTTGTTGCCACCTGCAAACTTCATGGATGATGTTAGTGTGCGTCCACCATTACTATCCTGTACAAAAAGGATTGTCATACTGTTACCTGCTACCATGTTGGCTATGCTGTTAATTGTGAGATTGCCTTGTGCCTCAACTTTTTGTATACTACCATCATTGATATCCAAACTTGGGAAACCAGTGCTAGTACCATAATCAAAGTAGGTTTCATTAAATGTTTTAAGTGTTTTGTTTTCAAGTGTTTGAGCATCAAGTGTACCAACCAATTCCTGATCAGCACCAGCTGGCAATGTTAACACATTGGTGACAGCCGCTGAATGTGGTTGTGGTTGAACAGTTTGTGCATGTGCATTTGAACTTTCACAGTAGAACAATATTTTTGATCTGTTGCCTGTGCCAGTTCTAACATCGATGATACCATCTGATATACTAACACCACCAGTTGATCCATCACCATCAATAACAACTTTACCTGTACCGTTTGGCAATAGGTCAATGTTTTGATTTGAAACTGAAACAATATCATAAGTGGCTACATCTAGATCACCACCAAGTTGTGGTGTTGTGTCCAGTGACACAGCAAATGGTGTGGTTGTTGAATTGTTGTTTGAGTCACCAATAAAGATGTTGCCATTGTTTAGTGCTGGTGTTGCGGCACTTCTGCCTGCACCTGCAACCAAGATGGTCATATTAGTAGTTGGCGTTGCTCGCTCAATTTTACCAATGTTCTGGATCAAGTTTGCTTCACCAGCGGGCTTGACATTTGTCAGTTTGCCTGCTTCTGCACTACTAATAAACAGTGTGTCGCCTAGTGCAAATGTGATGCCTGTTTCACCAAAGTTGGCTGCATCTAAACCAGTGAATTGGCCACTTACTATGATCTTTACACTATTGGTAGCAAGTACAGTTGAAGCTGCCAATCCAAATGATGGCATAGTTGATGAACTGTTTGCTCTTGCCAATGCCACTGTTGGTGTATTGCCTGATAATCCATCAATGTATACTGCATCACCTTCTGTGAGGTTTACACTGGCAATTGCATCAAATTGTGACACGCCATTGTGTGCACCAATCAATTCAGTTGCACTTACTGTATCAGCAGATATATCACCTGTTCCTGATATGTCAAAGCCACCAAGTGTGATGTCTCCAGTTAGTGTGCCTTGTAGCGGTCCAGTGGCACCCTGTGGTCCTGTATCGCCTTGATCTCCTTGAATGCCCTGTGGTCCAGTATCGCCAGTGTCGCCTTGAATACCCTGTGGCCCTGTTGCACCTTGGTCGCCCTGTATGCCTTGTGGCCCTGTTGCACCCTGGTCTCCCTGAATGCCTTGTGGTCCAGTGTCGCCCTGACCGCCCTGTATGCCTTGTGGTCCAGTATCGCCAGTGTCGCCTTGGACGCCTTGTGGTCCAGTTGCACCTTGGTCTCCTTGAGCTCCAGTTGGGCCAGTATCTCCTTGTGTGCCTTGAGGACCTGTATCACCTACTCCTTGTGGACCAGTGGCTCCTTGATCACCTTGAATGCCCTGTGGGCCAGTGGCACCTTGTGGTCCTGTATCGCCAACACCCTGTGGTCCTGTAGCACCAGTGTCTCCAGTTGGGCCTGTAGCACCAGTAGCACCAGTTGGTCCTGTGTCTCCTACACCCTGTGGGCCTGTTGCCCCACTTGGTCCTGTGTCTCCAGTATCTCCTTGAATTCCTTGTGGTCCGGTTGGACCAGTATCGCCTGTTGCCGCGGCTGCTCCACTTGGTCCGGTTGGTCCTTGTGGTCCTGTAGCACCCAAACCACCCTGTGGTCCTGTTGCTCCGGTTTCGCCTTCAATAACAACTGCGTCAGTTGATATAGTAATATTGGCACTTGATCCCGATATTGATGCACTCATAATGTAATCTCCGTATAGTCTGGTTCAGTAGTTGGGTTACCTGCGGTTACGCCTGGCTCCCATGCTTGCATAAATGCCCAACGATGCACTAGGATCTGTGTTACTCCTGCATTGGCAATATTCCATGTAAAACCAAAGACCACAATTGGCACATTTTTTCGTGCATCTGGGTATAGTGGTCCAGTGTACATGTTAGCAGGAAAGTTTACTACAACAGTACCTTCACTAGAGTTAATGATGCTTGGTAAATCACTGCCAGTTACATCTACTTTGGGAAAGGTTCCAATTACATTACTGTTTGCAAAATTTGGTGCCCCAGTGTTTCTGTTGAAAGTAACTGCATCTACAACAACTGTTTGATATTCAGCTGAAAAAGTGTATGTGCTTACATCCACTCCAAAATTGTAGATTACACTTCTTTGACTACTGGGAAAAGATTGTTCCATGATCAGTTGATCAGGGCCGCCAATATATTGGCTAAATGTTAGTACTCCGGCCATGCCGTATCTCCTTTGGGCGATAATGCAAATACTGTGGCATTTGCACTGTTGTTATTTATTGACTGTTAGGTACCAGTGTGTAGGTAGTTAAATCTACTGTATAATCACCAGCAGGTACAGTTTCTTCTGCATCAATGTATCCTACACTGTCTGGCGATGATGCAGGTAACAGTGCGGGTTTTTTGGCGAAAGAAACTTGTGTGATAGTTCCTTCTGCATTATAAAAATATCTATTCATTAGTCTCTCACAAGCTCCCAGTTAACAGTACAATCGCTAGTTACAGCAAATGTGGTAAAATTATTTAAGAATATACTACTAGGACTTGGTTGAACAAAGCCCACACCAGGCGATCTGCCAGTATAATTCATACTTAAATCCAAAGTTTGAATAATGGTCATTGCAATCCAATATGTACCAGCACCAGGATTTGGATAGCTTAGTTTAACATAGTTACTGGTCCAATCAACAGTTGCAGTGGATAATAATGTCATTGTACTCGGTGAACTACCTACACCTAAAAATACTGCAAAAGCAGGTTGTAATGCATCACTGGGTGCAGTAATAACCGTGCCAGTGTGATCAACATATTTCCATTGAGCACCAACTGTGGGTGTTTCTATGTTGGCACTGATTGCGGTGTAGCCTGTGGGTATTGTGGTACTGGTTGATATACCATTTGCGATAACAAGATCTGAATCCTTATAAACAAAATCACTGTTTGAATTGGCAGTCATTAAAGCCAATTGTGTACCAACAGTTGATGCTGAAATTGTAGTGAACACATTGTCAACTTCACTCAAATCAGTTAATGTTTTACCACCCGAGGCAAGGCCAAAAGTGGTATCAAATTCTTCAAACAATCCAGGTGTGCCAGTAAACGGATTGTTACCAGTTTCGTTGTCTTCCATTAGACCTTTAAGCACGGCCATCAATCCATTTGCACCCAACAATCCCAATAGGCTACTTCCTGAACCATCAACAACATCTGTGGTATTGCCAATAGCATCTGTTTGTTGTTGTGGTACAAATGCAAGCAATGTACTTGCTGGTGAAAATGGTCCAGTTGTGGTTGAGTTCATGCCTCTTGTTTTTACATAGACATCTTGTCCATCCAGTCTATCAAAATCTGTGGTAACAGTTGTGCCTGGAGGAAAGTTGCCTCCACCTACAGGAAACTCTTCTGCTACTTGTGAATAGTTTGTACCATCACTGCTTAGCCAGAACTCCATGCTTTCTACAAGTCCACTTGGTACTGTGGTTTCAATGCTCAGTCTTGGTCTTGCAACCAATTTGAAATCAGTTACCTGTGGTTGTACTGGTGTGCCAATAGCACCTGCGGCTCTAATACCATTTCTATCTGATCTTACAAATCTGTTTAGGTTTGATGTATCATAAACCAATGGATCATACTGTTGAGCAGTTATTGAATATGTGATTGCACCATCTTCTATTCTTTCAATGGTGATAACTCTAAACAGTTTTGAACTCCAACCATAAGGTGAATTTGTTATACCAATAACATCACCAGGATTGATATCACTGCTGGTCCAATCTGTTTGAAAGGTTACAATCAAATCTGCTCGACTCTGTTTAAGTTCTTGTAGTGCAATTATTTCTGCTTGAACAGGTTCATTGCACTGTGCCAATTGTATTACTAGTTCATTGTCTGGTTCATTTGGATTTCTATCTGCGGCACTCAATGCCACTCTAACAAAGTCAACTTCATCAGCAGTGTCTCTAAGTGGAAACTCCACCATTACTGAGTTGTACATTTCATCTAAGCCTGAGCCATTTACACTTATTCCGCCAATGATGTCTGAGTCTGTGAATGTTCTTGTGGTTGATTCTGTTTTCAGTATCACCACATTCCATTTGCCTTGGGTTGCATCAAAGCTGATCAAACTACCAGCAGTTGTGGCAAGTGTTTCCATGTTGGCAAGAACATTGTTGTTGGTATCAACCAATCCATTGATTTGATATCTATTTGGTAGTGTTGTGGTTGTCATTATTCTGTGTCCTCTACATAAGGCTGTGTTACTGTAGTTACGCATCCAATAGGGTTGGTAAGCGTATAAGTTATCTCTCTTGGGCTTGAACTAAGTGCTGGGTAAGTTGCGGCATCGGTATGTCCTGCAATAATGCTTGGAGAGTATACTGTAGGTGTGCTATTATCAAATCTAAACAAACAGATAGTATCTGTATCCAACGGAACAAAGTTGTTTTGATATGTTGAACTGTCAAAATCGGCACTGTATCTTCTACTACTGCTTACTCGTAACTTTTGCATGTAAACAGTGTTACCTCCACCAATGCTTGGTCCAAATTGATCCCATGGTCCGCCTTCAATATATCCATCAGGTATGCTAACACTATTAACATAATCATATGCTGGCTTTTGTTGCACTCCATTAACCCATATGCTCCAATAGTGTGCATTGGTAGGATGTTGTACAATTGCATAGTGATTATAACCAGTGTTAATAGGTCCGCTGACAGTTTGGTATTGATTAACAATTTGACCACTATTGTCCGTGGTAAAATTTCCGTAATAATAAGTGTTGCCAACTACTGCTAATCGTAAAGATGTTAGAGGAAATCCAGAAGGGGGATTATTCAGTCCATAAGCTATTGTGTTATTATTACCAATTGCTAGAAATTCGATAGTATTAACTGTACTATAATCTAAGGAATTAGGTCCACCAGGTATAGATTCAAAATAGATATAATGTCCGTTAGGGCTAATGCCTTTGGGTATAGTTATTGTGTTATTAGCACATGTAATTGAACTACTTGCGGAAGGATCATAAAATTCAATTTCACTTGTAGCTGGTGTGTAGGTTTTGTTATAGGTTATGCTCATTGATTGAAGATAACTGTTGATAGCTTCTCTTGTACCGATATATGTCAGACTTCCTAGAGGATCATAATAATTCCACGGCACACTGTTTTCATTTAATGGTTCAGTGCTGGTTGTTGTCAACACTATGGTTTGTGGTGAGTCATCAGTTTCGATTTCCAATTCATAGAGATTGCTATCTAATATATGTGGATCAGCAGTATTGGCTTGAAAGTCACTTCTATCATAGGTTGCAGTTATATTTGCTTGCACCGTGCTGTTGTTGTATTCAAAATCTAATAGACAAAGTGTTGAACTATCATTGACAAAGGTGGCTGTTGGTGGTGTAAAGTTTGTAGTTCCGTATCTTGCTACCGAGCTCAATCTATAATCATCATAATACACATCAATTGCACGACTAGAACCTATTTCTATATTAGAAATGGTAAAAGTCTGAGTGTCAGCTTTTGAAGTATCACCTTCATTGTTAACAGTCATAATTTGACCATCAAGTGCATGACGAATCACACCATCTTTTCTCCATATGGCATAGTGTTGCCAAGTATCTGCTTGCCACACATTTGATCCAATTGGATCAGCAGGTGCCGTACCTGAACCATCACTGGTTTCAATACCAAAGAAGTTTGCATCTATTCTGGTACTACCATAGACACCCGGTGGTGATGGAGGTGTAAAGATAGTAACACTGTTGGTACTAATTTGATTTACCAATCCTATATTATAGAAACCAAAACTAAAAGGATTTGATCCTGTGCTGATTCTTTTCCACCAAAGTTCCACAGTGAAATCGCCAGTTAAACTGATTGGTGTTGTATATGGTGCACCAATCTTGCCACCGCTACCATCGATTTCAAGTCCATAGGTGCCAAACTTTGCCGCCGCAGTTGTAATTTCATCATTTGATGGTCCTGAAGTAAGATCAAACTGTTTGCGAAAATTATATTCTAAAGGTAGACTTTGCGATCTAACCTTGTCTGATATTTTTGGTGTAATTGTGCCTATGTCAACTGTTGCATCAGCAGTGAACACAATATCTTGTAAGTCGCCCTGTCCTGGTAACAGTTGTGGATTGTCTGCTACATGTATTGTGGTATTGATCACAAATGTTCTTGAACTCACTGAATTTGTAATGGTTGTGGTTAGTGTGATATCTGGATTGGTTACACCAAAGGTGCAATCCAGTGTCATGTCCATTAAAACACTACCATATAGATAATCCAATTGTGTGCTCATGCCTGTTATGGTGTATTCTGTGCCGCTAACGGCAGTAAGTGTCACTGAGTTGTCTGGTGTTACCGCAGTATTCAACACTATGTCACGATGTGTGTAACTGGTATAACCTGTGAGGAACACATGGTTGACTGTGAGTGTGCCTGTTGTGCCCAATGTGCCAAGTTCTCGTGCAACATCCCAAGTTGATACAGGTATGGTATTCTTTTTGCCTTTAACAAATGTTGCTTCAGCAGTGGCAGTTGCTACAACTGAAGTTGCACTGTAGGTGTTCAAATCAGCAAGAGTACTCATGTAGCATTGACCGTCAATGTAAAGTCAGCAGTTGCACCAACATCCTTGAATACATTTGTTATTGTGGTACTGGCTGCACTGCAAGTGGCAACACAGAAACTGCTGGTCCAGTCTTGAAATGTTTTCATACCTGATATGGTTGTGTTTGTGCTACTCACATTGGTAACTGTGAGTGTGTTGGTTGCATTGGCTATGTTTGGAAATGCCACTGTGCAGTTTGGATGTGTGATATCTATTAATGCTCCTGCAGTTGCACTTGAACCAATTGTCTTTGCTAGGTCATAGGTTATGTAAGGCACATTGAATGCCACACCAGTATCAATTGATATATCCAGGTCAGTGGTTGTAAAAGTTACTGTGGTTGCACTGTATGTGTTTAGATCTGCTAGTGAGCCCATTGTTTATGCTCCTATATCTGTACTGGCTATCCCTGCTCCATAGCGAGTGTTTGTCATGTAATCATACAAACAATCTCCAGGCAGTTTCATTGAGTTTGTGATTGTAAACATCATGTTTGGTACACCTGTGACACCTTTGTCTCTACTGTAGGTAACTTTGACAATTGCAAACAATGTGTTGCTCATAGTGTATGTTGAATCCCAATTTGGCATAATATCATATGCATTGTTGAGACTGCCATTGGTATAGTATTCTGGAACAACTGGTGCAGTCGAACTGCCAGCAAAGCAATATACTTCAACTAGGTCTCTAACTGATTCGTCTCTGTTGCCTTCTCTGTCAATGCCATAGTCTGCATCAGTACCACCTGTTTGAAATACCAATCTTTGATCATTGTAGTAGATGTCGTTGAACACATATGAACTGGCTGAACTGGTGCTTAACAAGTCTCCTGTTTGTTCAGCAATTGCAACACAGAAGTACATGGTTTGATTGTTGTCTGTGAGCCAAGCATCTGTAACAACACCACCTAGTGTGGCTTGTCCATACAACACTGGCAATCTGTGTTCTGTGTCTGGTTGAACCTGCACTGCCACTCCTGGATCAACCATTGTGGTTTTCATAGCGGCTCTTTGTGCATCGTTTTCTTTGCTCATCATTGAAGTGACTTTGTTTAAGGCAAAGCCCATCAATGCAGTTTTGGCAACACTTGCTCCAATGGAGTTTGATCCTAGAAAGCCACCAACACTTTTAATAATGCTACCAGCACTGCCAACTATGTCGTTTAACCAACTCATGAAGGGGCTCCGAAATTGAATTGGCTACGCATTAGATTTGGCACCCTGTCCATACTAGGATCAGTTGGATAGAATCTTCTTTGATCTGTTGGATTGGTTCTTCTGCCTGTGGTTTTGTTGTTGAGCAAACCAACTTCACTTGCCACTGTGAACACTATGGTATTTGAACTACTCAATGTAGGATGATCATGATCTTCACTGAGTCCATAGTTTGTTAGCATGCCTCTGAATGCCTGTGCGGGATTGGTTACACCTGGTGTTACCACAAGTTCTCCTGTGGTTACATCAAACACACCTCTGTAGATGTTTACTTCACTGCCTCTGTAGTCCACACTCAATACTGATTGCATTGAACTATCTGGAATACCTGATACTGTGATAATAATTTCTTTGCCACTTGCACGGATCTCACTGGCTTGATTGGTAACACTCATTAGACTGCCCAATCCTGTAAAGTTTATTGAATCAATGGTGTATGCTTTGAAATAGTCTGAGAATGTAAGTGTCAATGAGGGATTGACAACTATCTCAATGAATGTGTGACTTCTAAGGGCTACCTGCGTGTCATATGCCATTATACCAAACTCTCATAGAATACAAATGGTCCACTCCAACTAATTTGATCTCTTTGGAATATGGTCCAGTCTGGAAATTCAGTGCATATCACAGTCCACACACAGTTCTCTGCCACACGCAATGTAACATCGGTACCTGCGGCATCCAATATTGGACGACTGAGTGTTACAGTGTTGTTGGTGTAAACCACATCAGCACTCACTGTGTAACATTTACCTGTTGCACCCAACTGTATTACATCACCAGCTTTGAAATTGTAACCTGAAGTGGCTTGTCCACCTGTTAATGTAATAGTATTGCCTGTGGTCCAACTGGCAGTGATAGCAGTTTTATCTGCGGCATTGCCTTGATATGTCATTAGGTAATTCACATAACCTGCGGCATTGAATTGAATGTTTGCAGTTGTGTATTTGCCTAATGCTTCTGCAGTGGCAATCAAGCCTTTGTATTCGCTCCATTTGGGACCATTAGGTGGTGTAACTTCAAAGCGCCAAACTTGTCCACCTCTTGAAGTTGCTCGCACTGTACCATCTCTTGATGTGGTACTTGCTGTCACACCTCTTTGATTTATACTGATTGATTGTGCGTTATCAAATATCCATTGAAAGCTCATCCGCCTATCTCCTTGTTGCCATACTACGACGGCCCTGTTCTGTAACTGCGTATATCAATCCTGGATCTCTAGCTACCAATGCGGCAAAGCTCTGAGCATCAACTGCATTGATATTGTAATTGATTGTTTGTGATCCGCCCATTGGTGTTACCATTGCTGGACCACTAACCATTTCTGGTCCTCGCTCTCCAACAATACCAAAACCACCTGCAGGAATCATTCCGCCATTTGCAAAGAAGCCGGAGAAGAACTTGCCTACTCCACTTACTGCACTTGATATACCACTGCCAATTGAATCTAAGAAGCCTCCACCGCTACTGCTTGAGCTTGAATTGCCTCCAAACAAATTGCCAATTGAACTAACAATTGATCCTAGTCCACTTGAACTTGAACCACTGCTCTTGGGCGAACTTGATCCGCCAAACATGTTGCCAATGCCACTTACGATTGATCCTAAGCCACCTCCGCCTGATCCTCCACCTGAACTTGAACCTGTACCGCCAAACAAACTGGCTGGTGATGCGGCTCCGAAGATCTGTGCTATAAGTTGTTGAACTTGTGCTCTTAATAGTTCTTCTAGTATTGAACTAACAAAGCCTTTCCATTCAAACTTACCTGTTTTGGCAAAGCCCACAATTGAGTCTTCCATGCCTTTGGTTGCTTTGCTGAATACCCTCTCTGCTTGTTTTGAAGCATTGGTTGCATCATCTTTGTATTCTCTAAATGCCTTGCTCCAACCATGACTCCATGATCTTTGATATTCATAGCTCTGTGAAGCCAGTTGTGCTTGTGCATTTATTGCTTCACGACCTGCTTGTTTTATGTTTTCAATTGAAGCGGCTATCTTGCCATCTGGATCTCCAGTTTTGGCAATTACTTCTTGTAGTCTTCTAACTTCATTGGTAACATCCTGTGAGATGCCTGTTTTGATTTTGAAGATTGACTTCTCAAGCTCGCCCATGTTAAGCATCTTGAGTTCGTTTTGTGCATCTCTGGTTGCGTCAGACATCTTCTGAGAGAAGTCTTTGGCACTCTCATTGGCTCTTTCAACTGCGGCCGCAATTGCTTTTTGTGCTTCTTCTACTTTTCTACTTGCTTCTGCGGCTGCTTCTAATGCCAGTGTCTTGTCACGAATCTCAGCACTTATTTTCTTTACTTCAGGAAGTTGATTTTGATAACTTTCTGTGAGTAAGGCAATCTGCTTTTGAATCTCTTCATAGTTCTTCTTACCAGCCTCATTTTCTAAATTCTGTTCTTTGGCTTTGAGTTTCAGTGCATCTATTTGGTCAGCATGTTGTTTTTGGAAACGGCTCACAGTGTCTAGATGTTTGATCTGTTCTGAACCAAGTCCAATCCTGTCTCTTTCAAGTTTGAGACTGGTTATGATTTCTTCGTTTTGCTTTTTGTAGCCCTCAACCAATGAGTTTGTTGCTTTTAACAACTCTATGGCTGCATCTCTGACTTTTCTAAATTCTTTTTTTTGCTTTTCTGTTTCTTGAACAGCCTCACGAGTAGCTTCACCAGTCTTCTCGACTTCTTCTGTTACTTGTTTGACTTCTTCTTTGGCAAAGCCCAGTTTTTCTTTAACAAAATCAAATCCTTTTCCAATTGCGTCACCAATATTTTTAAGTACATCAATGTCTGTG
>Ga0181606_10001978_pt1 | contig 17706 bp, 13 predicted proteins | sample 041ome_10_FD_132994 | JGI IMG/M metagenome (GOLD analysis project Ga0181606, IMG submission 132994) | Coastal salt marsh microbial communities from the Groves Creek Marsh, Skidaway Island, Georgia - 041412US metaG (megahit assembly) | ecosystem: Environmental > Aquatic > Marine > Intertidal... | reverse complement strand
TGGTATTTTTAATACCATTTGGTACTTTTGATGCTTGAATTAGAATCATTCTTTTTATCTTTAGATGGCGCTTTTGCACCCAATACTTTGCGAGCCTACAAATCAGACTGGGAACACTATGCCGCGTGGTGTGAGAACAATCAATACGATCCACTCCAACCAACCGAAAATACGTTTGCTGCATACGTTCTAACCATGGGTGAAACACTCACAACCGCCACAATAAGACGACGCATCGCAAGCCTTAGAACTCTCTTTAAGCTGGTTAAAGCACCCAACCCAACCGATGAGCCAGAGGTCATCCTGACGTTAAAGCGGCTTCACCGACAACTAGGCCGAGCACAAAAACAAGCTGCACCACTGACCCATGATATTTACGAGAAACTCATTGGTGTCTGTGGTGATGACATTGTGGGTATGCGCAACAAACTCTTACTTCAACTCGGCCACGAGACCATGCGACGCCGGTCTGAGTTATGCAGCTTCACCTTTGATGACGTGCATCTGTTACCCAATAGCCACCCCGCCCTGTTACTCAAACGATCGAAGACCGATCAGTTTGGTGAGGGGAAGATCATCCCGATCAGCCAAGAGCTTTATGACTTAATCGAACAATGGAAGCGTGAACTAAAACGGGACAAAGGATTTATTCTTCGAGGGTTTAGACGAAACCTAAAACCAAATAACAAACTTAATCCAAGCAGTATCAATACCATCCTCAAGAAGCTTCAGCAAAAGGCTGAAATTACAGATCAAGGCGCCCTATCGGGCCACTCAATTCGTGTAGGTACAGCAATAGATCTGCTTGAGAAAGGGATGCCGATAGAAAAGATCATGCTGAAAGGTGGATGGAAATCAGAATCAACTACGTTTAGATACCTTAGAAACTGGAAAGAAATAAATTCACTCGTTAGGTGAAAAAATTGGTTTGGTAGAGGTAAGATATTTAAAATTTGAAACACAAAACATAAATCAAAAGAAAAAGACGATGGGGAAAAGACCTTCTAGTATTGTTAAAATTTTTTAAAATCCATTTTTTTGATAGCACATCTCTAACATCATGAGATGGCTTAATACATTTAAAAATATTACACATCTCCTCTTTGTACCAACCGCTTCGAATGAGTTTAAAACGTGCGTAAATTGCTTTTAAACCATGGTTTACACCAAGAACATTATTAAAGTGCTGACGATAAAGCAATGCAACATAATCATCAGCAAACCATGTTAAGTTTCTCTCACGAAAGTATGCATAAATTAGCCAATCATGCATAACATGATTTACTCTGGGGAGACCCTTAACAAGAACTTCATCTTTAAATTGTTGTAATGCTGAAGAGCGAATCACATAAGAGCAACCACGACCAATAGACTCAAAATAGTGGTCATATTTCTTTTGTGGAAGCGATTTTATTGAAGTAACACAACGTCCATCAGGCCAAAAGGCAATGTCATTTGCTGAATATCCATCTGCCGAATGCTTTTCAAGCATATCTACTGCACGCTTGAGCTTTCTTGGCAACCAAATATCATCTTGATCAGAAAAAGCAACGAAATCATAACCATTAAAATCAACATCATGAATCAACTGTAGAAAACTCAAACCAGCAGAATTACATGGAAGTGGCCTAGGTATAATAGTAACCATATGAGAAAATTTTTCAGCAATATGAATAGAGTTATCATTAGAACCATCATCAGAAATAAAAATTCTAAATAAAACATCAGATTGACAGGCTATGGATGATAATTGTTCAGAAAGAAACTTTTGACCATTGAAAAGAGGTAGTAAAATAGCTACATTAGACATAAATAATTAGAGACTCTTCAAAAACTCAGTGTCACAAAACTCTTTCGTTTCTGTCCAGCATTGCAGCGCCAGCAAGCCGCAAGCGTTTTTCCAGGATACTGACCATCTGTAACAGAATGTATAAGGCCTTCTCTGGAAAATACAACCTACAACAGCCATAACATAGAAACAAAAAACACCTCCAACAAGACCAGAAGGTTAATTACTAGGGAAATGCTGTTTATCTAGGAATAGGATTTCCCCCCCCCGTACCCTAATCTTTATAAGATTATAACCGGACTTTTCATGGCCAACCAGCTTTGTACTGATGTGGATTATAAATATTCTCCCCGATGTTGTACCTTAATTCGTTTTAAATCCTAGCAGTTTTGATCTGTTTGTTCCTTCATGGAAAGGGCTTGCATGCAAAACTAATACTTTTTTTTCAAACAGCGCCAGTTTCCTGGCTAAGATAATTTGGAGCATCTAAAACAGCCTCTAAGGCCATTACGTTGTTTATATACGTAAACCTATGAAATCAGATCCCAACTTTCGATCAAAGCATCCCATCGTAAATGATCAACCTTCGATAATCCGGTGACGGATAGTGTTACGCTGAGCATGGCACCAAACTCAACAGAATTATTCAACTTAGCGCAAACAATCGGAAAACCATAAAGTTTAATAATGACTGCACCAATAATTTACCGGGGATTCTTAGCAATGCGCCCTTAATTTTGTGAAAAACAATTAATAATAACCCTCAGCAATTTGATACAAAGGTATGCAATGGCAGAGTTTCAAATTACGGTTGTTATCATCCAACGCAAGATTAAAGAGTAAATCAAAATCAAATAATCACTACTGATTATGGATATCATAGGTGAAAGATTTTATTCGGAAAATGGGGTTTTCGTTCACTTTTGAGAAACACAATAACTAGATATTAAATATAGTAGTAACTCATAGTTTTTGCTGAGGCTAAAGCTAAAAAAGAAATTGTATGATTATATATTGTCACTTGTATAGCATATCTATGCCAATAACATATTTGGAATGGCGAAAGAATCTAATAGGCAAGTCATTCAAAAAGTCATTTACCAAATCTGCATCATAATTGAAAAATTTAATTTCTAATACAGCATATACTGGAGAATGAAGTTTGTTTAAAAAATAGTTGTTATCATGAAAAATTGAATACTGAATATTCTTATCAAGTGTAAGTCGTATACCAGAAATTAACTCAAAATATCTTCTATCATAAGTGACTTTTACAGTAGGATAGAGAAGCTCAAGACCATGAGCGAGATCTGAATATCCCAAGGAATGCAATATATTTTTTAATGATTCCCCCTTGAAATCGGAATCAAATATTGATGCATTCAAATTAATTTTATGCTTTGCTGTAGTTTTATTGATTTTTGATTTAAATTCCAATACAGCAGTTGAATAATCAGAATCATACCAGCGGACTCTAGTTTTTGATCTTATACTTTGGCCCGATACGTTTTCAAGATAGTCTTTATAGACTGGGTTATCATAATATATGGAAGAAATATATCTATCCGGATAGGTTTTACGAATTGGTGATAATGCAGAATCGATAAAATCAATAAGTTCAAAGTATTGCTCTGCATCTAAAGGAGCTTTTATTTCTCTCCTATATTCTACATCGGAAGGTTGCAAGACATTGACCATAGAGCTAAATAGATAATAATTTTATTTTTCTGTTGATAAGACAGTAACAAGACTACCATCTCTTGTTTTTATAACTTCAGAGATATTTTGAAATTCACAATCAATACACTTTATATTTGATGATCCATATTCTTTTTTCTTCACATATGCATTCAAGGCTGCACTAGTAATATTATTAAAAGAAGATTCATGAATTGTCGCAGAAGATTTATCTTTGCTGGCAACACCTATTAAGGCATCCGAAATATGTACTAACTTAACATTTGCAGTTGACCCCTCTCCAACAGAGATAGCTTTATCCCCCATAGAGTGGAAATCAGTATCGACTATATCAATAATAGTTCCTGAAACATCAACGCCATCATTGCCACAATTTTTAAATATTGAATTTAAAATTTTACCATTTGAGAAATCCAAATCAAAACAATCGGCATAAGCTCCATCAATTTTCAACCGTTCTATATCGAACTTTGAACGAACTATATTTAATGCATCTTCGCAGTGCATCCCTTGCATCGTAAGATCGACTATTTTAACATCACTTTTGTAAAAATTAAAACACCCTGTATTTCCATAAAAATCTTGACGATTTTTAAGCCTTACCTTTGACTCTGAAATAACCATTAGATTAGAAATATTTGAAGTTGATTTTGAATTAAGTACAGTGACTCCACCGTAAGAACCCGCATCTCCTACATTTTCATCTGGCTCAATATGAATTAGTACAGGCTCATTAGATGTTCCATTTATATTCAGACGACCGCCATTGACAATTATGCCTCCTCCATTAAATTTGAGGACCACACCTTTTTCAATTAGGAGACTCCATCCTAATGGCAACTGCCACATTGTAGAAAATGCATAGTTACCCCCAGTAATACTTATTGTTTTAATATCGACATCACTGACTGCGCCTTTCCAAGTATCTGGCAAGTCCGAAGGATCAACTAAAACATCTTTGGGATCATAATTGTAGAATTGAATTTTTGCTTCATCTTTTCTATAAGTACCATTTGAATTTGTGTAATGCAAAACAATTGAGGGTTTATCATATATTGAAATATCATAAATATCTCTAATAAAAATATAATCGTTTTTTGATCTAAAGCTTTTTATTATTGAGTTGCTCAAATCAATCGAGACTAATTTTTTTTCTCCCTTGCCATGTGCTATTTCTAATTTATTAAGGGTAATGGGGTAATTTGATACATTCTTAACCTCCAAGGTAGTTTTATTTCGATCGACTAAGATTGTACTTCTGACATCCCTAACTAGCGTCTTATTTAAAGAAATCAGTGACTGTCCAGTTACTGTATCTGTAGGATAAAAAGCAGAATGATCGCTAGATATTCTTGAAATAATATCCTTCTCGAATAGTGATAAATTACTTAACAATTTATTTGGATCTATTTTTTTTGGATTAAGGGTTTTATCAAGTGCCAAAATCTTCAAGATTGATTGTTGTTCCGAAATAAGATTATTTACTACATCTAAACTTCCATACCGTTTTTTAAAAAACAGAATTTCACTTTCGATATTTTTTATAAATGCATTATTTCCAAGTAAGGCATCAACCACTGTATCCTCACAATAAGTATAGGAATCAGGTAAAGGATAATTATCAAAAGATAAAGGTTCAAACTTTCTTATTATAGGATTAAAATAATAACGTTTATTATGGAAAATTGTTCCATGACAAGCCCCCCAAATATTCGTAAGAACAAACCAACGTGCATAGGTTTCACCATCAAATACCTTCTCAGCTGATATTTGACCTCTAAAAAAATCTTTCAACAGGCTCATAGACTGTATACTCTGGCTTGTTGATGTAGTACCTATTTTTAGCTTTTTCTGATCAAATTGCTTTACCAAAAGATCACTCTCACCAAAATTTGATGAATGCGGATGAACTCCATCTTTTTCACGATTGATCTTGTCTACATTCAAATTTTGATGCCTCTGTTCCCATATGGGCGACTCATCAAGAGCTAATATAGGACCTTCTCGACGAAATTGGCTCTCAATTAATTCTTTTCTAAAGTGTTCTTCAAGTGCCATCACGCCAATATTTGACCCATTTATTTTTACATCTACAAAAAAGTATCTTGGGCTCAACAAACCCACTCTTTTCATCTCATCAAATAACAATGGCTCGGCAGAATAATTCCTAGTACTAGGATGCTGAATAGAAAAAGTTTTCATTCCACGGAAATAATTATCATCTAAAATTTTAATTCTAAAAGATAGCTTTCCTGGGTCCCTAAGATGATCACCCCAATCACCTTTCAAACGTAATTTAACTTTAGATTGTGTGGTAGTAATACCATCCGAAAATCTAACTTTTGCTTTCACCCAATCTGATTTATCTGTAAATAGGATTGGCTCTGAATTCGCTAAAGTTTTTTTCCGTTTTTCGTAAATCTTTTCTAAAGCTCCTTTTTTAATAAAAAGTTCGATTCTTGGAAGAGTTTTATTATCTAGAGCAGACGATTTAAGCCTGTAATTTAAAGCACTCAAATGCCTGAACTGATAGCTTAAATAGAGACATGCAGATTGAAAGCTAGTTTTTTCACATTCTATTTCCTGCAACTCACGCTCAAGGCTCAACATAAGCCGTTGACTTAATCCAGAAAACAGAAAGATTAAGATAATTAAAGAAAAAATAAGTGGGTATCTAGCTTTCATAGAAACGTAATAAGTTGAAACACTAGGTTATTATTCTTCTATTTTCAATCAAGGAAATCTGATAATCTAAATTTTTATCTTTCAAAACATTTTCGAAATTTGATGTGGCTAAAGCATTTGCTTCCTTTAAATCTATTACTATTTCAATAGAATTTGGCGACGTATGCAGTCTTCTTACATAAACATCAGGCATATTCCTTTGTAAGATATTGTTTATTTCATCTAATGTAATTCTAGGACTGTCTTCTTTGTTATGAATTATTAATTCTGCGAAAAAATTGTTGGGTGACTTACCTTTGGCAAAGAGTTGGTATGGTATATATCCGATAATAATAACTACAGAAGCGACAATAGTTGCTAATGCCTGATTAGCGCCAAGACCTAAACCTATAGCAATCGCAACAAATATATAAAGTAACTCTTCAGGATCTTTTATCGGAGTTCTAAATCTAACAATAGATAATGCACCTACCAATCCGAGAGAAAGAGCTATAGAAGATTTTATAATTGTTATAATTAAAATCATGGTTGGAATTAGCAACAGAAACATTGGCATGTACTGTCTAGTATCAACCATAATTCTAGAGTATTTACTTATGACTTTTGCCCATACGACAGCTAAAATCATGCCAATTGCTAAATTTAACAACAGTTCAGCCAGCGGTATTTCGTTTAGTAGGTAAGGGTTAGTAAAATTCATGAATTGAAACTCCTTATATTTTGCTTATTTTACCAAAATTATTAATCAGAAGCAATGCAGCCTTAATTTTGTGCATCATGAATTATAGAATCTATTTATAATCAAGGATATAGAACCCTTTTGTTTAAGGTGCTCAATTCTAAAGTTTGGATCCTTAGAGATCCGCTCCGGATTTTTAAAGGTTTAATATAACCTTAGGCCAACGACCGACTTCATCAAGCGCAACCTAAAAGGCAAATCAAAATTTAATATGTATAAATTATATATATTGTATCAAAAAAAAACGAAATTTCACCCGTCAAATAGTCTTTATACTTCGCTTATGAAAAATACGACAATCAGATATTTATTATACCGTAATTAATGCAATTATAAAAAATTATGCGCATTGAAATACACCTTATCCACTCAATATTATCTTATAGCAATTAATTAAATCCTCAACATGAGTATAAATCGTTGCAGGATTAGACCAATATTTATCATATGCTTGACGACCAAGTTGAAAAGCCATTTGAGGATCATCTTTGAGCTGAAAGATTTTTTTTGTCAAATCTTCAACATTATTGGACTTGAAACACAAACCGGTTACACCATCTTTAATACTACATTTCGCCGCACAACCATCCGAAACAATCGATGGAACACCAAGAGCAGCTGCTTCGGATACCACTAAACCCTGTGTTTCATGCCATATTGATGGAAAAACTATGGCGCTACTTTTTCTTATATAAGATCTGACAGCAGATCGATCCATCCAGCCAACTAACTTTGCATCATTATTAGCTTCCCGAATAGCATCTGATTCTGGGCCTTGACCAACAAAAATAGCTTCAACATTTGCATTCTTAGCCGCTTTCGCAAACAACACGGGGCCCTTTTCAGGAGAGAGCCTTCCTACAAATGTAAATTTATTTGTCGATAATTTAGAAGATGGAGGGACTTTATCTATATCAATTGAGTTTCTTACACGAAAAAAATTTGCTTCATGTGGCAAATACGGCTTCAAAATATTCTCACTATATTCTGACACCGTAATGAAATTATTAATTTTTGAGGGTAAGTTTGCTATTTTGTTTTGAATAAAATGTCTAGAAGATCTCCAGATTTTATAATAAAAATTCCTTGAATCACAGTTTGTAAGAGTGCATTTAAAAGAAAGTGGATGAAGCTCACAATGAGTTTTTGTTGAATAGTTGTAAAAGCCACCATTTGGGCAAACTAAGAAGTAATCATGTAAAGTTACTACATGTTTGAAACCACGACGAATTGATTCATTTAGAACACTTGCAGAAAGAGACTTTACCCAAGTATGACAATGGACAATTGTGTTAGTAATATCACAATTATCAAGAACTTCACCAAAACGTTTAGCACAACGTATATCCCAAAGCCCGTTGGCTGCAGCAATTGATCTTGATGGGTTAGAGATCAAATCATCAAAACCAAAATTTATTATACGAACCTTTGATTCATCAATCGATGAATCAACAGGAGCTACACTAGATACAAAAGTCACATCAATTCCAGCATCAGCAAGAGCATTTACAGAAGTTATAGCTACATGATCTGCACCTCCCGAAACTGAACCATAATCATTAACTACGATTACATGCACGTTGTATTGCAATCCGTATTAAACTTAATAACGCGAGCAGGATTACCAACAACAACCGAGTTTGCTGGAACATCATTGACAACCACACTTCCCGCTCCGATGCATGCACCATCACCGATAATGATACCTCCCAATAGAACACAGTTGGCACCAATCTCGACATCACTTCCAATGGATGGACTGGGACCTTGAGAACCATCCGATAACATAACACAACCAATTGTAGTTGAATGACGGAGAAGAACACGATCACCTATAATGGTTTTATCGTTAATTACGAGTGCAAATCCGTGCTCAATTTTAAGATTCGTGCCAACCTTGGTTCCAGGTCGCAATTCTAAACAAAATATCCATTCAACAAACATTCGGTAAAGAACAATTAACGGCAGACATAACCACCAAATTAAGCTCCCTTTTTTTGTATAGATAATCTGAACTAAGCGAAAGAAAATTAAACTTAAAGCAATTCTGGGATTTGCTTTATTAACGTGAAAGTCTTGAAAAATGTAATTTAACATCACTAATACCTAGAAAGTGTACGCACAATAAAAGGGGAGTTAGATATAAATAAAAATATGATTTTGATAGGCAAAGCCAAAGTGAAAAAAGTTCCCAAATTACCGCTAAAAATCATATTCATTAATGGTATATAAACAATTAGTGCAACAAGTGATCTTAGGAGATGATTATAATTAACAGATAAGTAAATATAGTTAATTATGAAAAAAGTGAAGGTACCTAAAATAAACTGAAAAAACAAGCCAAGCAACAGGGGGAAACTAACTAGCAAAATAGCTGGATAGCCCATCGTATATAAATAGCCTCTATCAAAAATAGGATTAGCAATATCATATCCTAAAATACGTAACATTAGATATTTGATACCGTAGGAATCTGAAGTCACGGAACTTGTAGAAATAATACCATTTAATTCAGCAATCCAGTGAGATGAATCCATAATAAAATTGTCTTGATTAACAGCCCACCAAACATGTCCTTGAAATCCAAAAATACGATTAAAGAAAACTTCATTAAAATCATTTAAATCTATAGTAGACTCTAAATAATGATGTATAGTTATGGAAGCAAAAATAAATAGCAATGCAAAAACATAAAAATATAATCTTATAGTAAAATTAGAATTAAGTTTATTTAAAAATATAATTCGGGAAAGAATTGGTGCAAAATAACAAGTAAACATGAGAATTGGAGATGAGAATTTGTGTCCCATATAAAGAAAATGTAGAATTAGAATTGCTAAAAAAAAATCATTGGGACAAAAACCACGCCTTATTGGTCTGAGATAGCCCAGTAAAAAGGCAAGGATAAAGCCAAAATTATTAAGTAAATAAGCAAGATAATTAGCATTTTCAAGCAATAAATTTCTATCAATACGAGAAAAAATAGAAGTGGATGAATTCGTTAAATTAAGTACCAAGTCAAAGAATATAATAATTGATAAAAATAATGCAGATATAGTTGCTATATTAGTTATAGATATATTTTTAAATAAATGGTATTCAATCCGTATAAGTGATTTAATTTTCAACCTAAAGCCAAACCGAATCCCAAGATTAAAAACTATATAAAAAAAAACTAACAGAGTTGTTGCGTAAGATGGATGGGTATACTGTAATAGTTCAGTATTATAAAAACCAAAATCATTATAATAACAAGAAATAACAGACCAGAGTTGAAAGAAAAGTATAAACCCAAGTAAAACAATACCGCGTTTAAAACTATGTAAAATTCTAAAGCAGCTTACTAAATAAATAAAAACTGACAATGTATTAATAAAATAAATCATTACTTAAATTTAGAGAGATCAACACGCTCAACAACATCTAAAAAACCAACGAATAATGCTTCAATATTTTCCATGGACATGACAGACTCATCAGTATGGGGGTCAGTCCAGTAACCCTCATAGGAATAACGATAAATTGATTCATAAAACTCGTTATCAGCGTCTAAATCTAATGATGGCTTTCGGTCAAGCAACCGGAATGATAGTGCTTTAAGCATTGAGATATCAGGGCAATAATGAATGGAGGAAAAACCATTAAAAAATTGCTTTGTGAAAATAATTGTCGGAATATTAAGCAATCCTCCTTCATAAGCAATTGTACCTGAAACTGTTAAAATGAGACTAGATTTACCAAAAATTTCAAAAGTAGATGTATATGGAGAGAGAACATAAACATTTGGAATTTTTTTTAATTTATAAAAAAAAGAAATACCTTTCTGTCCAAGAAAGTTAGGGTGTTCTTTTACAACTAAAGCAGTATCAAAAGGCAAGGATCTTCGTATATCCTTAATTAACTTAAGTTGATCACTAAAAAAAGGGCCTGCCACATCAATTGAATTTTCTGGTTGTACATGTAATCCAAAAAATGCTACTTTTTCCGGCAACTCATCAATTTTAGAATATTTAAAAATATATTTAATATAAAATTTAGAAATAATTTGTGAAAAATTTTCAGTTAATCGATCTAAAAAATAGTGATGAGTAGTGTGAGAATTTTTAGTGCCTATAATTGAAAATCTATTCTTAAATTTTTTAAATATCTTGTTTACTTTTATCTTATTGTTATTAAGTAAGTAGAAATACTTAGGATGCTCTTTTGTTTTCCTAAAATCATTTATTAAATCTGCACCGGGAGTAGTCAAATCATAGCTCCCACTAGAAACCATTCGACCAGTACCGTATAATTCAAAGAAAAAACGATTCTCTGGTATACGTAGGTCCTGTGGAGTAATAAATGGAATTTTTATACTTTTGCATATAAACAGAGTTAGTAGTTCATTAAAATTTGTCGGCTCCCCGAATACTAAATCAATCGAATTTCCAATTAAAAACTTCTTTAACTGATAAAAAAAATGTATTGCTAAATTATTAATATTAGGGATTTTATTGTTATTTATAAATCTATCCGCCATAAATTCAATATTTAATGTACGACTAAAATCGCCTTCAATTTTTACAATTTCTGCAATAGTTTTGTGAATTAATTTGTTATCTAGGGAACTTAAACTTTCCGGATTTAGTTCGAGAATATATGACCTATCAATATTCTTAGTTAATAGCCATCTTGTCCACTTTGGATTTGTGGTAATCCAATAGCATATGTGGCCACGAGCCTGCAGACGTGTCGCTTGTTCATATTGAACTTGGGTTAAATCAAAAATTGATGAAAAGCAAATTTTCTTTTGCATGTTAGCTAACCAACCTGTCGCCAGTTACCTTTCTAATTCTATTCTTTAGATAAGTTATTTCATGTTGATCTAAAAAGTAGATCAATTGTAATACATAATGAATTAGAGTTAATACTATTACTAAAATAAGCCAGGCCAATGTTGACTCTTTAAAAAAATATGGTACTTGTTGTAACGCAAGCATCACGATTGCTAACGAGAAGATTGGGGAAATATGGGTTGCTAAATCCTTACCTGTTACATTTATTATCTTTTTAATAGATTTAAAATAGAGCACAAACATTATTAATTCAGAAATTAATAATCCGGCCACAAGTCCCATGACACCGTTGGCACTTATAAGGACGAATCCTGCTATTACAAATATAATTGTACCAACCGCTGATATCCAAACAGTTTCTTTAATCTTATCAAGGCCCACATATAACGTTGAAGCTAAACTTGAGAGTGGTAATAACAATGAAGATAACATAAATAATTGCACCAATGAAGCATATTGTATAAATTCAGCGCCCAGCCAAATATCCAATATTCTAGAAGCATGTACACTAAATACAACAATTGTTGGGATGATCAATAAATACATATAGCGCAGTAAACGTATATAAAGAATTCGAATTTCTGAAAATAAATTACCATGGGCTAGTTTAGAAACTTCAGGTATGATTGCCGAGTAGCACATACTCCCTAGAACACGAACAAGTGATGCGGGGCGATTACTGACTTCATATACCACCATGTTTTGTATTGGAAGCTTAAGCCAAATTAATATTTTACCAGTTTGATTATAAATTAAACCGATAATTCTATTTAAGAAAAGAGTATTACTGGTTAACCATAACTCTTTAAAGAGTATTAAATCAAAATGAAACCGAAACTTGATATTAGGCATTCTGAAATATATATAAATATAGGTTCCCAGTCGGAAAAGTGAAACGCAAGCTACACCAAATAATGCAAGGTCGAAGCGTTGTGTCCAGCTAGCGATAATAATAATGGTGACATACTGTACTATATTATATAGTGAACTAATACCATTTGTGATAGTAAACCTATGCATACCTTGTAGTACTGCAGCAAAAGGGGAAATCAAGAATTGTACTAGAGCATTTATTGATATAATTTGAATAGCAAAGACTAGTTGCTCTAGGTCTATCCTCACGAGGTCCATATTTCTAATTATAAAATCAGACGAAAGATTGATCGCTAAAGAAAGAGTTCCCCCTATTACACTATAATATATTATTGAATTTAAAAAAGCATTATTGATCTTGTCATATAAACCTTCTGCTTCGTAACGTGCGATATGCATCATTAGAGCACCCTCCATACCAAAGTCAAAAAATGATAATGCTCCAGTAATAGTAAATATACTCAAGAATAAAAAGACTCCGTATGCCTCTACCCCGAAATATTTTATTAGAATTGGTGTTGCAATTAGGCTTAACACAATCAATATGATTGTGTCTGCACTTGAGGTAAGTGTATTTTTAAGAAGACGGTTCAAATAATTTCTCTATTTCTTTAAAGAACCGATCACAAACATGCCCGTCAGGCTTATAAAGGAACTTAGAAACCATTACATGTTTTTTCGCCTCTTCATTTTTAGAGAATTTAAAATCATTAAGATCACCTGAAAAAAACCGATCGCATACTTTACGAAAAGTATTGAATGTGCGTGCAACAACAATACCTGGAGCTTCACGAAAAGGAAGTAAATGATCTTTTAGTAGTTCCTCTGTAGGATCCCATCCCGTGTATATCACTCTTTTATTCATAAACATAGCTTCTAATACTGCGGTAGTTTGAAAGGCTATTATTAGTTCCGATCTTGCTACCAATTCATTTGCTATATTTGCACCACCAATCACTCTTAAATTAGCTAGTTTGTACCTCATCTGTAATTTCTCGAGGTCTAGCTGCTGTGGATGAGCCTTAAACACAAAATTATATTCAGGATGTTTTACTGCTAAATCGTACAAAAAATCTTGCGTTTGTTTTTTCATCTCTACCCAAGTGAAGCCTTCTCCTATTGAACTATCGAATGGTATGTATGCATCATCAGCATATGTAAAAAATGTAATTAATGGCCTAGATTTATTAAAATATTTATCGATTTCCTTATCAATTTTATAATGAAATAGGTCAGATCGCGGCTGGCCAATTACTGAAATTTTATCTTTCACTACTCCAATTTTATTCCAAAATTCTTTCTGTCGCTCACTCCAAACAAAAATGTGATCCGAAATAAAAGGCGCATTTTTAAGTGTGCGAGTTACCAACGCATCAAAATCAAACGGTGATATTAATCCTTCTTTATCTAATACAACAGTTTTAATTTTATTGTCTCGTGCCACTTCAATTAACTCTCGCACCCAATAGTAGTTGTCTGATGCAGTTACTATTAAGTCTATGCCGAATTTATTTCGTAGCGCATTGAATATTATTTGACACTCCCTTTTATATGCTGCTCTATTAACTTGATCTTCGCTATCATAAGGAGCATTTAGATCTTTTACATCAGCCCTAAAAAACAATTTAGCTCCTCTGAAAACATAAGGAGTATCAATTGATATCAGATTATAATTAGTATTTGATAGAATTAGGGCTTTAACATCTTGGCTAAAAAAGTGATCTAGTATGATGATAGTTTTTTTATTTTTATCTATTTTTTTATCTATATTGTGGTTAATGTACCTTAACGCAAGTGCCATATATATTTTTTTTCTTATTATTGTTGGTATAAATATTTTTACCATACCCCTAAAAAACAATCTTATTCTTTTATTATGATTCGAAGGAGTTATTTTTGACATTTACCGCTTCTCTTTCTCGATAAATTATTTTGACGTGTGATTATTTATCTTTGAAATTAATAATGTCTTTACTCACGGGAGTGCCATAAGTTACATCACATCTTATTTTTTTCCCTATTATTGAATCAATTTCTTTAGGAGCTAACCCAAATCCTGGCCTCACCCTACGAACAGAATCAATCCCAATTTTCTCGCCAGCCTTCATGTTTTTAACGAAATAAAGTGAGCGTCTAAATTTAATATTTGATTCTTCTGAGGGCTTTCTCTCGTAACCTGCTTCACCTAAAGATAATGCCGCATCTTTTGTCTGATTTACTAATTCCTCCAATTCATCTGGCTCAATAGAAAAAGGGGAGTCAGGCCCTTTATCAGAACGATCCAATATGAAGTGTTTTTCTATCAGCACGGCACCTAACGCAGTAGCTACTACAGATGCTGTATTGGTAATCGTATGGTCTGACAAACCCACATGGACACCTAGACGCTTCTTTAAGTCAGGGATAGTTAGAAGATTAGATTGATCAATGGGCGCTGGATAACTACTTATACAATGAAGAACAATCATTTCTTCACAGCCACCATCTCTAGCTGCCTGCACCATCTCCTCGATCTCTTCCAAGTTTGCCATGCCAGTAGACATAATAATTGGCTTCTTGGTAGATGCGACATATTTGATTAGTGGCAAATCGGTGGCTTCGAAAGACGCAATCTTATATGCAGGTGCATTTAAGTCTTCTAATAAATCAACCGCAGTTTCATCAAAAGGTGCTGAGAAACAGGTTATGCCGACATCTCTCGCGTGATCAAACATAGCTTTATGCCACTCAAAAGGCGTCTCTGCTTCTTTATAAAGATCGTATAATTTGTAGCCATCCCACAGCCCCCCACGAATCATAAAATCCTCAGAATCACAATCAATAGTCATGGTGTCAGCGGTATAGGTTTGCAATTTTATTGCATCTGCCCCGCGCGCTTTTGCTTCGCTGATCGAATCTAATGCTCGCTGCAGGCGTCCATTATGATTAGCAGAAAGCTCTGCTATGACATAGGGAGCATGTCCAATCCCAATTGCACGACCGTTTATTAAGATATCTTTCATTAGTAAATTTTCTCGTACTTTATATATGTCAGGCCATTAACTTTTTCACTTCCAAAAACCTCATAGCCCCATTTTTCATAGAGATTTTGTGCCTTAGAGTTACCCGACTCAACCATAAGCGAAATTGAACTCAACCCTATTTTTTTTATAATGAAATCTGCTGCAATCATTAACTTATCACCTGCTGCGCCCACCTTTCTCAATAGGTTGGCGTAAATGCCAAAAGAGGCGCTTTTCTTAGCCCAGTCAATATCTTTAAAACTAATCACACCAACAAAGTCATCATCTTGTCCAATCATAAATTGACGCGAAGTGCTATCAGCCAATAATTTTTCTACGAACGCCAAATGCTCTTCTAATGAGATTATTTTTTTAGTGAACATTTTCGATCTAACATCGGGATGATTTCTGGCTTCAAGCACCTCTATTATTTTCTCTCTAGGCAATGTTGAAAGATCATTAGCCGTCAAATTAAAGTCCTTACTTAAAATGCTAAAGCGTTTAAATAATAAACAATCTATTACTCTTGAAGCACCCATGGCATCTACTAATCCTGCTGATGCCAGTGAAAAAGAATTCAGCGACCTTTTTATCACAGCAACAGCTTCTAACAAATCACTAGCAGACTTAACCATAATTGATGCCCCATTTTTCGCCAATTCCTCAGCAATAGATTTCTGATTCTCCGCGATCACACAGCTAATAGTTGGCAATCCAAGAGCACAACGCTCCCAAGAGGAAGACCCACTGGCACCAATTGCTAAATCTGCCTGACTCATCAGCTCCGCCATTCGCATGGAGTCAACATGCACGTTAGTCTTAAAGGAAGCTTTTTTTGCCGCGATTTCAACGGCATTGATATGCGGTGACTGGCTACCCAACACCACATTAACTTCAGCATCGGCAAGAGTAGGAATTTTCGATAACTCGTTTATTACATTAGTTGTAATATTCTGTGGGTCAACGCCACCCAAGGAGACAAAAATATTTTTTGGCTCTGCTAGATGCCTTCTTCTCTCAAGACTTGTATCACGCCATTGTGCAAATTCCGGGCGAAGCAGTGCGTATTTTGGTCCCAGTAAAAACTCACAATCTTTAGGTACCATTCCTTTATATTTTTCTAATGTGGCGGCTAAGTTCTGATCCATCAAAATATCGCAATCATGTTTACGATCACCAAGATCATCAATAACAAAAATATGATCAGCATATGGTCTTATTTTTTTATGCCAACTCTCATCAATTGCATAATGATCGACAATCATCCAATCTACATCTATTGATTTAATTACCGCTATGGTTTTTTTTGCATCATCTTCCTGTGTGCCACCCAACCATCCCGAATGCGCAAGTAGTGAATTCTCTTTACTCGAGCTCACGGAAAGTAATTTAACTTCATAGCCAGAATTAGTTATCTTATGGATTAAGTTTGAATCGTGATCTTTACAAATAAAGACAACTGTATTGCCTAATTCAGATAAGGCATCTGCAAGGGTAAGACATCGCATCACATGGCCAGAGCCTATCTTAAAAGACGCATCTGTACGAATAGCAAAACGCATCAACTAATCCGAAATGGCATTCTTACCGGAATGTTTGCGTCCTTAAATGCATCTTTTACACCTGCCGGTGTTAGCTCTGTAAAATGAAAAATACTTGCTGCAGCCACCGCAGCCGCTCCTGCCTCTTTCACAACATCAACCATGTGCATATATGTGCCAGCACCGCCAGATGCAATAACAGGTATATTCACAGCCTCCACTACTGCCTTTACCATAGCTTTATCATAACCTTCCATAGTTCCATCACGATCAATAGAGGTAACTAGCAATTCCCCAGCACCTCTAGACTCAAGCTCTTTTGCCCATTGTATCAATTCGCGACCCGTATTAGCTTTACCAGCATTACTGAAGCAAATCCATTTACCTTCGACAATTCCAACATCTATACTCCCAACGACACACTGTGAGCCATGACGACTTGCCACTTTCTCCAGTATCTCAGGTTCGCTATATAAGCAAGTATTCAAGCTTATTTTATCTGCGCCAGATCTTAATAACTTTTGTACTTGTTCAACATTTTTTA
>Ga0181606_10001957_pt1 | contig 17802 bp, 18 predicted proteins | sample 041ome_10_FD_132994 | JGI IMG/M metagenome (GOLD analysis project Ga0181606, IMG submission 132994) | Coastal salt marsh microbial communities from the Groves Creek Marsh, Skidaway Island, Georgia - 041412US metaG (megahit assembly) | ecosystem: Environmental > Aquatic > Marine > Intertidal... | reverse complement strand
TTAAATCTGGCGGCGCATCGGATGGCGGAGTAGCTCAGTTGGTTAGAGCAGCGGAATCATAATCCGCGTGTCGGGGGTTCGAGTCCCTCCTCCGCTACCATTTCTCTCAATATAACCAATGAATTGTAGCGTCTCAAAAATCGTTTTGAGGCGATTTTTGCGTTACACACCTCTTACATACTTTTTGGTTGGGTTCTAGTCACCCCAGACTATATCGTTTTTATAGTGATTGGATGTGTTAGATGCCTGTTTTGCGTGAAGATTCTGTGTTGATTATGAATGGAGCTATCGTAGCGAATGGATGCCGAACGCGCGCGTTATGTTGAACGGTTCTAAACTATGGAGACGTTCGTAAATAGAGTTAAGAAAACTGGAGATATGCTTGATAATTTCATGGAAACATGGAGAGCAGGATTAAAAGGGTAGAATACTGAATTTAAGCTCTCGAAATTAAGTTTTGTATTTTAGCGTCGCATATTAAAAATTAATTTAAGTCCAATTGGTCTTATCTGCATACCTGCCCTGGATAGGAAACTGAAATTCATCAACGCTCTTATTTTTTTTTGCAATGGTTTGAACAACCAACTCTGAAGTAGACAAATTACTTAGCTTAACAGAGTCTCCAATTCGCTTCAGGTTGAATCTAGTGCTTGAAGGTACGTCGGTTATGTCTAAACAAATAGTCTTATCTAAATTGCTTTCAATCCTTACCTTCCCAGTCAATCTCATGAAAACAACTTCAAAACAATTTTCTGAGTAAAAATCGTGATATAATGTCGGAGATATATTATAAAATCCATGATTAATCATATTCAAAGGGTGGGAGTGAAAAACAATACCATTTTTCTTACACATTCTCGCCAAATTAATTATCGCTTGAGGAAAGTTAAATATGTGCTCTGAAGAACCAAAATCAAAAACCAAGTCATAATCTTCATAAAAGTTATTAGCTATTGGGAAATTGAAATCATGAACGATCTCGCTTCCTTCATATGTTTGAAAGTCGAATATATCAGCCTTCACTCTAGACCCGTACAAAATTTGAAGTACATCACTTATTTTTGGAATTATATAATCTTCAGGTACCCCGTGAATTTGGCAAAGGCGTTTATGATTTGGCCTATTTATAAGGCTATTTACCTCCGAACCTATTAACTTTTCCCATTCAGCCCTCGACTGAAATAAATCCGTATATCCCAAAAACGCAACATTTAACTTTTTTGTTTCAGGGAAGTTCGAAATCAAATCAAAAATTACTGGAACTCTTCCAGTTCGAGACAGTTTATATTCCATAACCATGCCTTTAAATCATATAACTAAAAATATCATGCAGTTCATGTGCCAAACACTATTGAATTGGCTGCAGAGTTGTCAATTTGGCTTTCTTATTAGGTTTTGTGGGATGGGGCAAGGTGGAGGCCTTCAGATCACGCGGAAGTTTTCAAGTTTGTGCTGGAAACTGTCCAGTCAATAAAAGCTGAAGTCGAAGCCGTACTGAATTTTTTGGTATACTTTTTGCATATGCCAATTAATCGTCATTAAATTGGGAATTGGCTATGAAGATCCTTGTGACAGGTGGCTGCGGGTATAAAGGGCATGTTCTTGTCCCAAAATTATTGGCATCAGGTTATGACGTACGTGTCGTCGATACGCAGTGGTTTGGAAATTTTCATCCTGAGCATCCCCGCTTAGAGGTCACATTAGGTGATGTAAATGATCTCAGCACTATTGGGTTTGACGGTGTTGATGCGATTATTCATTTGGCGTCTATCGCAAACGATCCCTGTGGAGACCTTAACCCTAAACTAACTTGGGAGACGAGCTGTCTTGCAACGATGCAGCTGGCAGACGAAGCCGCACGTCGGGGTATTCAGAGATTTATCTATGCCTCTTCAGGTAGTGTTTATGGGGTGAAATCAGAAGATAGGGTTACAGAAGAACTGAGCCTGGAGCCTATTTCTGAATATAATAAAACGAAAATGGTTTCTGAACGCGTTCTGCTCAGCTATCAGGATCGGATGAATATCCAGATTGTGAGACCTGCCACGGTATGTGGGGTGTCTTCTCGCATGCGTCTTGACGTTTCTGTAAATATGCTGACGATGCAGGCATTAACAAAGGGCAAGATTACGGTTTTTGGCGGCACTCAGGTCAGGCCAAACATCCACATTGATGATATATGTGATTTGTATCTTTTCCTGCTGCAGAACCCACGGCATGACGGTATTTTTAATGCCGGATTTGAGAACATTTCTATTCTGGATATTGCCCGAATGATTAAGGACAGGGTGTCCTGTGACATCGTTGTAACAGGAAGCAATGACCCACGATCCTATCGGCTTGATTCCACAAAGTTGCTGAATACTGGTTTCGTTCCAAAAAAGAGTGTTCAGCACGCAATATCGGACATTATTTACTCGTTTGAGGCTGGGGCCTTAAGTGACGATGCCCATTTCTATAATCTGAAATGGATGACGCAGAATGCATTAGCTGAAAGGACGACTTTCTAATGAATTACTATTCCAAACCTATTGAGCGTTCAGTCGGTTCACGTGAAGACTGTATTTTTGGCTACGAGCACCGGTTTTTTTCAGACTATGCACAATCACTCGCCGGTGCATTGGCAGATGCTGACTGGCGCAATGTATTGAAGTTGTCTGAGGTAATACTTCAAGCTCGCAATGCTGGTGGCAGAATTTTCCTGTGCGGTAACGGCGGTAGTGCTGCAAATTCAGTGCATATCGCTAATGACTTGGTCTATGCCGTTACTGAACGGACAGGCGCAGGCATAGATGCTATATCGTTAAGTGCAAATACAGCAGTCTTAACCTGTCTAGGCAATGATGTTGGTTATGAAAACATCTATTCTGAACAGCTTGCTGTTTCAGGACGAGCTGGCGATGTTTTAATTGTGCTTTCAGGCAGCGGTAATTCGCAAAACGTCATTAACGCTATTTATGCAGCACAAGCACGGGATATGCGTACCGTAGCTATTCTGGGATTTGATGGCGGTTTGTGTAAGCAGGTAGTCGAACTACCCATTCATTTTAATATTGATGATATGCAGGTTGCAGAAGACCTTCAATTGACGGTCGGTCATATGGTGATGAAGTGGCTCAAGAAGGAAATCGCCGAGCCTCAGTGAGCTTCTCAGCTCTTTATCTATAAAGGTCTAAAACCGAATGAAACGATTTCTGATCCTAGGGTCTAATTCTTTTTCAGGCAGTCATTTTTGCCACCATCTTCTGCAACAGGGATATGAAGTGATTGCTACAAGCAGGTCTGCAGAATCTGCGCGGGCGTTCCTTCCTTATAAATGGCAGGACAATGAACCGTCGAATTTCACATTTGAACAGCTTGATATCAATTCAGACAAACAGGCATTTACCCGCATCCTTAAAGATTACACACCTCACTTTATTGTGAATTTTGCTGCTCAGTCAATGGTGGCCCAGAGCTGGGAGTTTCCTCAGGATTGGGTCAATACAAATGTGCTGGCGATGACAAATATCATTGATGCTCTGAACCATTATGATCGCCTCGAAAAGTTTGTCCAAATTACAACCCCGGAAGTTTATGGCTCAACCGCCTCTCTGATTTCAGAAGACGCAGTCATCGCGCCATCCACGCCTTACGCTGTTTCCCGGGCAGCGGGTGACTTGATGCTCAGAGCCTATCACGAACAATTTGGATTGCCTGTGAATTTCACACGCGCAGCTAATGTATATGGACCCGGGCAACAGCTCTATCGAATTATTCCCAGAACAATATTGGCATGCCTAACAGGTCAGAAAATGACGCTTGATGGTGGCGGCCTGTCAGAGCGTGCCTTCATCCATATCTCAGATGTGTGCGTTGCAACCTTAGATATTGCGTTATCAGCAGAGGTTGGAGAAACCTTCCATATTTCAACAAACGAGTTCGTCTCAATCAGGCAGCTTGTTGAACAAATCGTGGAAATGACAGGTGCTGATTTCAATGAGGTTGTCACTATGGGTAAAGAAAGACGCGGTAAAGATCAGGCTTATTTTCTGAATTCAGAGAAAGTCAGAGCTGATTTGGGTTGGGAAGACAAAATATCCCTGAAAACAGGGCTCACACAGACAGTTTCATGGGTGAGAGAGCACCTTGATGTCTTCGAAAAAATGGAGATTGGCTATGTTCACAAACCCTGACATTTTTAAATCGGGCTCCCTAGAACAGATTTCTGCTCAGTTAAGATTCAACATTATTGAAATGTCGCACAAGGCCCATTCTGCCCATCTTGGCTCCTGTTTATCTTGCGTTGATATTTTGACGGCCCTGTATTTCAACATTCTTAATGTTGACCCCTCTAATCCAGAGATGCCAGAACGTGATATATTTATTCTCTCAAAGGGTCATGCTGCAATGGCGCTCTATTCTGTGCTTGCCGCACGGGGGTTTTTTAATTCAGAGTTGTTAAAAGATTATAATCAAGACGGCGGTGTCCTGGCTGAGCATCCTCCTGCTTCTGGGCTTGCCGGCGTTGAAGCGGCCACCGGTTCGCTGGGGCACGGGTTGCCTATTTCTACAGGACAGGCGCTTGCGATAAAGTTAAAGCACACACCTCAGCGTGTCTTTTGTTTGCTATCAGATGGTGAGACGAATGAGGGTTCGGTATGGGAAGCGGCTCTTTTTGCTTCTGCGCAGAAACTGAATAATCTCATCTGTTTCATTGACTATAATAAATGGCAGGCCACAGGGCGTTCAGATGAGGTGCTGAATGTCACCTCACATGCAGATAAATGGTCGTCATTCGGTTGGGATGTTGAATGTATTGACGGGCATGATTGTCAGCAAATTATATCAGCTGCGAATAGTCCCTCTGAAAAACCTAAAATGATTATCGCCGATACAGTAAAGGGGCGGGGAGTATCTTTCATGGAGGATGATAATAACTGGCATTATCGTGCCCCCAACCTTGAGGAAATTCAGCAGGCAAAACAAGAGCTGGGCATATAATGCGGAACCGATTTTCCCAGAAATTAACAGAATTGTCCCAGCATAATGATAAGATCATTCTGCTGTCCGGGGATATTGGAAATCGTTTATTTGATGGTTTCAAGGCTCAGCGTCCTGACCGCTTTTTCAATTGCGGTGTTGCCGAACAAAATATGACTGGTATGGCGGCGGGTCTGGCAAAGCAGGGGTTTCTGCCCGTTACTTATACAATCGCACCTTTTTGCACAACACGCTGTCTGGAGCAGATAAGGATTGATGTGGCATACCATAATGTGCCAGTCACTATTGTGTCTGTTGGGGCGGGCCTGTCATATGCCGGTCTTGGGCCAACCCATCATGCCTTTGAGGATATTGCTTTTTTGCGGGCAATCCCAAATATGCGGGTCCTTAGTCCGGCTGATAGTGACGAGTTGTCAGCCTGTCTGGAAATGGTGTTTGAGGCTCCTCAGCCAACCTATATCCGAATGGGAAAAAAAGGTGAGCCTGATGTTCACGGCCGCGCTGTTAGAGCTCACGAAATTTCAGCGCCTATCAAACTGACTGACGGTCGAGACATCTGCCTGATTGGCTCAGGGACATTGCTTCCCGAAGTTGTGAGCGCAGCAGATCTTTTGCGCAAAGAAGGTGCAAACCCCTCAGTCTACTCACTCCCCCTCATTAAACCTTTGCCTGAGAAAGAGATACTGGAAATCATATCTCAGTATAGGTTGGTCGCGATATTTGAAGAACATGCACTCACAGGCGGGGTCAGTTCCGCTTTTGCTGAGTTATTCATAGACCATCAGCTAGCCGACACTAAACTTCTGAGATTTGGTATTTCAGACAGGTTTTACAAAAAATCAGGCTCTCAAACGTTTGCAAGGGATTATCTAGGGCTAACAGCTCCACATTTTTCCCGTAAAATACTAGACACATTACAAGGTCAGATCGATGAAAACACCCGCAGCTATTCTGGTGCAGACAAAAAAGCCTCTTGAAATTGATGAAATTGAAATTCCCAAATTACGAGAAGGTCAGGTTCTTGTTAAGATTTCACATTCAGGAATCTGTGGCACCCAATTAAATGAAATAGATGGTAAAAAAGGTGAAGATAAATGGTTGCCACATTGCATTGGCCATGAGGCTATTGGCAGCGTGGTTGAATGCGGTTCATCTATCAGCCGAGTTAAGGCTTATGATGAGGTGGTTCTATCCTGGCTTAAGGCTGGGGGCATTGATGCCGGTGGGTGCCAATATGGCTGGCAGGGAAAACAGGTAAATGCGGGTCCAGTTACAACATTCCAGCATTACGCAGTTGTTTCCGAGAATAGAATAAGCAAAATTCCCGTTAACGGTCTGGGTGAGCTGTTTGTGTTGCTTGGATGCGCGGCGCCCACAGGTATGGGCGCGGTTCGAAACGTGCTCAGGCCTGAGCCAGGCCAGTCTGTTCTGGTGCTGGGGGCAGGTGGCGTTGGGCTCTGTGCCGTTATGATGGCAAAATATCTAGATCTTAAGCCTGTCATTGTTGCTGATCTATCTGATAGTCGGCTTGAGCTTGCATCTCAGTTTGGTGCTGATATCACTGTTAATGTGAGCCGCCAGTCATTATCTGAAGTTATCTCAACCCAAGCTGGCGGGTGCGTTGATCACGCTGTTGAGGTTACAGGCAGTATCTCTGTTTTGAATGATGTGATGAGTTACCTGAGACCTCAGGGTGGGCGTGCGGTTATCATCGGTAATGCCCCGGCTGGTCAGATAATGGAAATTTCTCCATCTCAGTTTAATATGGGTAAGTCACTTCTTGGGACATGGGGCGGCGATAGCCACCCTGACAGGGATTTTGAGGTTTATTCAGAAATTATGTCTCAAAACACTGCCACTTTGCATAAGCTTGCAGAGGCCAGGTTTGCGCTTAATGATGTCAATATCGCACTTTCTGAAATGCGTGCTAAACAGGTTACACGTCCTATCATAAAGATGGGGTGAAGGATGAGGGCGTATGAGAATTGGCATTGATATAGATAATACCATCATATGTTATGACGGTGTTTTTGCGACTGTTGCACGGCTGTTGGGGCATGATATTGATGCAGGTTTATCAAAAGCAGAAACCAAAGGCTGGTTCCATAGCCGCGAGATGTATGATGAATTCACTGAGCTTCAGGGATTGATATATGGCACCTATCTGGGCCATGCCTCACTTTATGACGGGGTGAAGATGTTTTTAAACCAAGCTGGCAGGATAGGATGCACAGTTTTTATTGTGAGCCATAAAACACGATATCCACTTATTGGCGGTAAAGTCGACCTTCATGAGACTGCGTCAATGTTTCTTGCTGAACAGAATATTATTAAGTCAGGTAGCCGTGGTTTTGTCCCTTTAGAACAGCTGTTTTATGAAACTAGCCTTGACGATAAGATAAAGAAAATTTCAGACCTTCAGCTTGATTATTTTATCGATGATCTTTCTGACGTCATCAACCATGACAATTTTCCTCAGTCAACTCACGCAATTCAGTTTGTTCCCGAGACAGGCTCTGAATGCACCAGAGCCAGCACGCGGCTAAACAGTTGGCAAGGCATTCATGACTTTATTCTGGCGCCTAATTAAACATGGCATTCTCTAGTCAAGATATTATGAGTTTCGGGGCATCTGTTATCGCAGAACCAGAAATAGAGTTTACGTCCTTAACTGGCGGGGCAAATAATCAATTGTGGCATGCTCAGCCCAAAAATGCCCCTTCCTTTGTGATTAAGAATTATGGCGCTGACGGGGGAGACAGGTTAAGGAGAGAATGGCGATATCTGTCACTTCTAGAGCAACATAAGGTGCCTAATCTTCCGAGGCCTCTGCATCACGACGCCATCCAAAAACTAGCAGCCTATAGCTTTGTGGATGGTAAAAAACTGTTATCTGAAAAGATCAGCTTTAGTCATATCCAGATTGCGGCTCAGCATATTTCAGCCATCTCTGATATTCCAATAGGAACAATAGACCGCGCCAAAGGCTCTTATGATGATGCAATCGGGCATATTCAGGAAATAACAGACAGAATTAGCCACCTCGAGCAGGCGCTTCAGTACTACCCTCATCTTGATAGGCTTCATAACCTTGTTATGAAAAAGCTAAAGCCATTATGGCAATCGAGATATGAGCTCACAATTAAGGCAGACCTCAATTTACTTTTTTCTGATGTGAAATTATATCTGTCACCATCTGATTTTGGATTTCATAATATATTAGCGACAGAGAAAACGCTTAATTTTATAGATTTTGAATATGCCGGAGCTGATGATTTGGCAAAACTGGCGGCTGACTTCAGTCTGGTCCCTCAGATTCCAATTCCAAATGAATATGCGGCATCGTTCATAACTCAGTTAGCTCAGACGATAGGCCTCGACGCCTACTTCGAGCCACGTGTCGCATTTCTTCGCTTTATCGGGCAGATTAAATGGGCATGCATCATCCTTAATGAGTTTTTACCTGAAAAAAAACAGCGCCTCTCAGACGCATCTGACAGGGGCGCGTCTGAACGTCGGGAGGAAAGACTAACTTTGGCAGAAGAATTTTTTGAACGATATGAAATGACGGAGTTCACCCCATGACTGAAAAGAAAATCGTAACAAAGCTCCACACTTCTACAAAGCGAGATTACCTGGCCCGTGTGAACAGTGTGGATAAAGCCTGGGCAGCGGAAAGGGCTGGCGAATGGGGATATGATTATTGGGATGGTAGCCGAGATACCGGATATGGCGGGTATAAATATGACGGGCGCTGGCGTCGAGTAGCTCAAGACCTGATAGATGAGTATGGACTAAGTGATGGTGACAGAATTTTGGATGTTGGCAGTGGCAAGGGGTTTCTGCTGCATGACCTGAAACAATTAAATGAAAAATTTGAAATCACTGGAATGGATATTTCAGAATATGCACTTAAAAATGCCGTGGATGATGTTCGTGAACATTGTGTTCATGGGTGTGCGTCAGCTATTCCGTTTGAAGATAATTACTTTGACTTGGTGATATCAATTAATACCCTGCACAATTTAAATCTTCATAAGTTGTGGACCGCATTTGAAGAGGTGAACAGAGTGTCCAAAGCTCATCAGTTCATCTGTGTTGAGGCGTATCGCAATGAAAGGGAAAAAGCTAACCTTCTATATTGGCAACTAACATGTCGGGCGTTCTTCAGCCCTGAAGATTGGCAGTTTCTCTTTGAAAAAACGGGATATAAAGGTGACTATGAATATGTTTATTTTGAATAAAATGAAGTGAATACCTTATTAAAAGATAATCACTTAGAGACATTCCGCTATTTGTACCATACGTATGGTAGTAAATTTAAAAACATCAATTTTACGTCGTAGGTTTTACCATGATTTTTAATGTTTCAACATCTGGAAGCACCGGTAGTGCAATGTTAGCAAACCTTTTCAACAGGTTAGGGTGTGTATGTTTTCATGCATTTGGAAGAGGTCATTTGAGGTTTGATGTAGATATGCCGAATGTTCCAAAGGTCATGTCAAAGAAGCATGGAATTCTATACCTTCAGCCGACTATGCATCCAGAGGTATTAGCTGAATTTCTTCAGGCTTTGCGAGGAACTCTAAAGACTGACCAGCCTGTTGGAATCACTCATACATTTTTTCAGACAACCAACGTGAGAGATGCGTTTAAGAAAAGAAATGGCTATCATTTTTGTATTGTTAGAAACCCAAATGACAGGATGAAATCACAGATCACTGCAAAAATTAAGAATGTATTGCTAGAATGTAATCAATCTATTGATACGCTTACAGGAAAAGATTTACAGGATCAGGCAAAACAGATAATGAAGACTAAATCAGAGGAATTCCGTAAATTCTCTTCCGCAGTTACTCTAGCTACGCTCTTCACAGATGCCGACAACATTCAATTTTCAGATGACGATGAAATTATAAAATTTGAAGGAATGTTCGAACCAAGAGAAGACACTCCATTGGTAAGGCTAATATCAAATATAAGCAAAACTGATCGTAAAGAAGTTGTTAACTGTCTAATAAATTCTGAAAAGATAAATGAACACTTGGATTTCAAGTTGGATCTGTCATTCATTTTATCTGGAAGTATGAAAGATGACTTTAAAAGCATTTTGAAACATCAGTATGATTCTGTTGAAAATCGCTTCAATGTAAAGCTTGGTAGTCTTTACAGTAAACTTGGGTATGACGTTTCAGTTGAAACGATATTAAAAAAGTTATCAATAAATTAAACCGTTTAGCATGTCGATAAATAACAGTTTTGATGTACGGAAAAAAATGAGTGGTATGTTTTTTGAGTGTCATGTTTGTCGAAAGCCGGGAGTGGATAATATTAATGCGGCTTATCGCCTGCTCTCAGTGACCAGTGACTGTAAGCCAATGGACCAAGTATTTGAAGCTGGGTTTTGCCACAATTGTGGGTGTGTTGTTGGTGCAGTTGATAAGAAATGGTGGTCAAATGTCAATCAAATATATGAAAATTATGAGATTTATGACTTAAGTGGTGGTATAGAAAAAGTTGTTTTCAACCATATTGACGGTGTTCATAAATCTCGTTCAGATTTGCTGGTGGGGGAATTGTTATCTCTTAAAAATAGAGAGGAAAATCTAGATATATTGGATATTGGTGCAGGTTCAGGTGTTTTCTTACAAGCCATTTCTAAGAAATATAAAAACTCAAACCTATATGCTCAGGACCTCAATGACATTTCTCTTGGGAAACTAGAAAATATATCTGGTTTTAGGCATCTTTTCGTCTGTGACTTAACTGCTATAGATCAAAAATTCAGCATAATCAGCATGGTACATGTGCTTGAACATGTGTGTCATCCTATTGATTTTCTAAAAGTTGTTCGCTCACTTTTGAAAGATGACGGTGTCCTTGTTATCAATGTCCCAGACATTGCCCAAAACCCACTTGATTTACCTGTCTATGACCATTGCACACATTTTACTAAGGTTTCGCTTGAGGTGGTGCTGAAGCAAGCGGGCTTCAGGCTGTATTATACAAGCAATAAACTTATCGCAAAAGAAAATGTGATCATTGCGACCCCTGACGAGTTTTGCGCACAGGGTTGCACTGAACCACACCCCGAAAATCATATCTTTAATAACCATATGGCGTATCTGAATAAAATTTCTGAAGTTGCGTCGGCTCATGTTTTCGGGAAAAAATTCCATGTGTTTGGCACCGCATCTGCCAGTGTATGGATAACAAATTATGCAGAACAATGGGAGGGATGTTTTGTTGACGAGGATCCTAATCGACAGGGGAAAACCCTTTTGGGTCGAAGGATCGTCTCACCATCAAGCATAGAGGACGGTCATTTTGTCTTTGTTCCTTTTGCACATGAACAGTCTAACTATATAAAGAAGCGCTTAAGTTCAGATACAGTGACCTATGTATCTAGCGATGACTACTAGCATTTATGTGCCAGCTATTTTTTCCCAATTCCAATAGCAAAGAGATATTGAGACATTGGGAAAAATCCAGTGTGTAGCACTTCATCATTCATACTGAAGATCAGGACATTCTGAAAATATTTCTTAAACATATCCTTGAACTCCTGTCCTGACTTACAATTTACATGTCCAGCTTTTGAGATAGCCGAGGCATATTTCTGTGATTCAAGTGATGGCATTCCTGCAATACACATCCCGTTTTCTGTTAGGCCCTGCATAACATTATTCATAAATTTTGCTTCATCCTGAGGCTGGATATGTTCAAGCACATCAAGAAAGTAAATACCATCATAGGAATTGCCAACAGCACTGGTGACCATATCATGAACGAAGAATTCTATTTCCCTTGCAAAGGGATGCCTACTCTTTGCGTCATTTATAAAAACAGGGTCAAAATCACACGCAGATAGTGAACCTACTTCCTTCATGACAATCGTACTACCAAACGCGTCAGCACAACCAACCTCCAGAACGTGGTTCAGCTCGCTCATCATCTTTGAGACAAACTTATATCTTGATAGACAAAATACCAATCGTTTAGTATCGCCTAGATAAGCATGGCCTGACATCAAGCCAAACTGAACTCTTTGTGTTTCAAGTAACTCTTGATACTGGTCTTCAACTGTTTTCACCGGTTCATTCTCCACTTAACGATACATTCATGATGGTGGCTCGTCGTTTCCATCTAACTATGCTGTGATGGCAACGTTTATCTGGTATTGTTCGGGCGGCGCCAATTATTCTTTTGCATGTAATCAGTCCGCTAGTTCACTTAAACGCTTATAATGCCAGCATTAGATTATTAAATGCATGATACATGACAAAGGTCATCACCACGAAGTTCTGATAGCAAAAAGATGTTATTCTCGGTGCCTGGATGGTAGCAAAAATTATGCCACGGCTTAGCCTAAATGACTTTAGGGCGTGAAGGATTACAGCTTAAAAATTTGGGAGTAGGTTAGGAGTTTGCGTTAGCCCTCTTCTCCAGTCTTTATCCTTAGTTGGCCGGATCTTCCTGCTATCTATACCCAACAAACGGGCATTCTGTACGCAAAGAGTTGCAAATGAAGTTTTCTGACTCCCATTAACATGAAAAACACCGAGGCGTTTTTCATTTAACAGGACTGAGATTTTTGAACAGATTTTTTCAATTCCAACAGGATAAACATATCTGTTGGAAAATGGACGCACTAAACCGGTGGTGTGGTACTCCATTTTCCATTTGTCCAAAATTGACCACCCAGACCCAGTTACTTTTGGCATTCTTACTGCGGATGCATTGCTCAAGTAATCTGAGAAAATTTTGTCTTCTACTGCTGCTTTTGTTTTTGCATACAGAGATTTAGGGGTTCTTGAAGTCATGATGCTGCAGGCCGTTTTTCTGCCTTCAAAAACACTGCTGCTTGATAAATAAGTGACATAAACGCCTGACACATGCAGTCGGTCGATTAACTCTAAGGTTAACCTAACATTGATGTTCCATGCCAGTTCTTTATTGGCTTCACAGAACGCTATATCTGTAAGACCAAAACAAATGACAGCCTTGTCTCCCCTTTTTGGAGCAGGGTATTGCGAGCTGCTCTCTAATTCAAAATGAAACTCATCACATTCTGGATGTGTTCTTCTTGTTGAAGACAGAACTTTGATGTCAAAATGTTGGCGAGAGTATTGCTTCATTGCATATCCAATCCTACTATCACCACCGAAAATAAAGAGAGTTTCCATACTGAATTCATCATTAACTATTTTGAATATGGCTGATATTCTCATCTGAGTGTGCAAAAAGCTCTGTCAGCACCTCTTGGCTGATTTTGTCCCCAGATAGCTCTGATAGGGGCTGCTCAACACTATTGAAAAGACCAAATTGCGTGTTTACCGTCTTGATGGCTTTGAAGAGAATGATGTCTTCCTGCAAAAGTCCATAATGGAGTTGGGAGGCTAAATGGCGAAAAGCAACAACCAGAGATGATTTCACATGCTCAATATTCGTAAAGCCATTGACTTCACTATTATTTCCTGTCGTTTCCGTTGCATTCTGAGCGCCCTGAATTACTGTGGTCGTAGCTTCATCATCCCAAATAATTTTTTTGTTAATGGTTGTCATTGGGAACTGATCCCCGTGGTTCATGCCATAATTGCCAGAGTACCATTTTCTGGAAAGTGCAATTACATCATCATCAAAGGAATTGAATAGCATTGTCTTGGCTTTGGAATATAGCTGCAGGGCGCCTGGTCCATTATTCTTTGTGTAATTCAAAAGAGCGGTTTCATAGAGTGCCAGCCGCGTGGGTAGATGAACAGACGCTTCAGGGACTTCTGGTGTGTTTGGGAACAATGCAGGTGAAAAAGCCTGGCTCGTATCTCTTACAACCAGTGTTTCGATACCTTTTTCCCTTAGTTTTATGATCGCTTCTGACCAGACATCATAATTTATTGTGCGTGTTTTATTTGCATTGTCACGCTCAATTTCTCTGACTGTTAATGTAACATAGGGTCTTCCGCCTATTCTGCTATTTGCAATCTGTTCTGCAATTTTACGTGAATAAGACGGGGCTTTAAGGAATCCCGGAGTGTCCTTCCTTAAAAGTGAGGCCACAAGTTCATGGGCCAAATATTCAGCGATAGGCTGACTTAATGTATAACCTCGAGGGAATATATTCTGGGCTGAAAGTGACTGGAAGGATATCTCCTGCCGCTTCAACCACATGAAACTTTCACAAGATGGCAGCAGGCTAATTCCGGGTATGATTACATTGTTAAAAAATGTTTCATTCTGCTGCAGGGTCCTGATGTTATCTTTCCTGAACTTACCTTCAGGACCATGTACAAAGATTAACTTTATATCAGATAGCCCTCGTCTAATCCTGCATATTTCAGCAGAATACAGAAAGGTAAAAAAATCATAGGAACATGGTGACACAGCCATGTCATAAAAACAAAATAATGTTTTCACTGTCTTCTTTCTGTTATCGCTGTCGTGTTAAGAGCCATTTATTTGCTGCTTCTAATGTTTCTGGCCTGCCAATGTCCTGAAAATATTGTTTAGTGAAGTAACAATTCATTCTGCCAATCAAAATTGGAATTAAGTCAGTGCTGATTTCATAAAGGTTTGGCGCTTGCCTTTGCAAGTCCTGCAAGAGTTTTGCTGAAACCAAATAAACTGCTCCGTTGGCCTCTAATGAGGGTGGTTTGTCTACTTTTTCATAAAAATTGGTCAGAATAAATTCATGATCATATTCAACAATTCCACATTCAGATGGCCTGTCTGTAACAAATACAAGCATAGTACCTTCACATGATGGCAGGCGGTTTTTGAATAGGCTGCACATGCCTTTAAGGCTGTCTTGGCAAAAATTATCAACATGTACAATAAAACAGTCGTCTGAGTTAAGCCATTCTAAATGCCGAGAAAGTGTCATCCCAGTCCCCAATAATTCAGGCTCAAAACTGACATGTATCCGTTCCCTTAACGGGTGTGTGGAAATAAACGAATCAACTTGCTCTGCCAGATAATGTGAATTTATCAGAAATTCATTAACACCTATCCTGTCAAGCTTATAAAGCCAGTGATCCAGCATAGTTTCTTGGCCAACCTTCATGAGGCATTTTGGTGTATCTTTGGTCACTTTGCCGAGCCTAGTGCCAAGCCCTGCTGCAAGTAATAGTGCCTTCATGAAAGCACCTGCAAAATTTCATCCCTGTTGATAGGAATATTGCCAACTCTTCCAACTTGAATGAAGGCTGCTAAACTGCCAAGCAAGCCGGCTTCCCATAAATTTGCACCTGCGGCAAGTGCCAATGTGGACGTTATAAGTACACTGTCGCCAGCACCGGATACATCAATTGGCTGTTGGTTGAGTGCTTCCAGGCGTTCAGTGTGAGGCTTTATAATATTTTCGTCTGCATGCTGGGCAAGCATTCCTTCTGCGCCAAGCTTTAACAAAATATATTTTGCTCCAGCTTGTCTCATTAGCTTATCCGCAAGAACAACCAGCCCATCATCATGATTCTGAATTGCTAACCGCGCTTCTCTTTCTGTCGGGGTAATCAGGTCAGCGCCGCGGAAACGGCTAATATTCCCGATTTGAGAAGAGCTCTGACTATCCGCCGCAATAAATAAATTGTTCTTCTTTGCGACAGAGATAACCGCCTCAACCAAAGGCTGGGGCAAGGCTCCATAATTAAAGTCTGAGAAGATTATGCTATCAAATTTTGAAGCGGCTTGTTCAAATTGGGAAAGAACCATTTTTTGCAAATGTGACGAGATAGCCTGTTGAGATAGAGTGCTGACGCGTAAGAGTGATTTGCCCTGACTTCTAAAACGTTGTTTTACGGTTGTAGGCCGCGTTGCATCAATTATGTAGCTAGACTCGACACCATATTTTTCTAGCTCAGCCGCTGCAAAATTACGCGCTTCATCACAGCCCGATACCGACAATAACCGAACTGATGCGCCTAAGCGAGAGGCATGTAATGCAACAATGCCTGCCCCACCGAGAAATCGCTTTGTTTCCTGAGGGCTAACTACCAGTGTTGGTTCTTCTTGAGACATTCCCAACGGGAAGCAATCGATATATTCATCTATGATCGTGTCGCCAAGAACACATATTTTCCTCTCGGAGAAGCGGTCAACTATATCAAGAATATTCGTGACAGAAATATTATGACGCGTGATGAATTTATTAATAAAGACGGTGGCCGGTTGGGAGATGTCCGACTTATCCTTGATAGGTAATTCTCCAATAGTCCCCACCTCTCCAGAGCTAAAAATTAGCTGGCCACCGTATATTTTGAGAATATCTTCTTCGGGATTATAGAGGTTCTCAAATTCTTTTCCCTTTACGATAATATCTGGCCGATGTGTATGGATGAAATCAAAAAGCGTTGTATCTATAGGAAAGACCTCATCAACCATATTAATTGAAGACAAGGCTTCCATACGCATTTCCTGAGGGTTGTCTACGGCGTCTTGTGCAATTTGATCGCTGAACACGCCAACCAACAATTTCCCTGCACAAGCCTTGGCAAATTTCATAAGACGAATATGCCCAGGATGCAGAACATTGAAATTGCCTGTCACCATCACTGTCTTTGTTGATTCCATTGAGGCTCCAAAAAATATTTGGATTTTACAATGCAAAATATGTGCCACGATCTCTTTGCTGATTGCCCATCAGAGGACTCTGTGCATTGCCGTTTTCACCAAGGTTCTTAAATAAAAAAAATTATAGAATTGTGGTTCTAATCGGCAGTGGTACTTTATTTGCCTGGGTGGCACATTCGGATAGAGCCGATTTGCATGACCGTGTTAATGAATCTTTGATGCGTTTGAAACAGAATGGAACATTGTCTAAGCTGCAAATGAAATGGTTTGGTTGTCGGAACTGGCCTGTTGCTTTTGCGAAATAGCCGCTTTTGGATGATCAGAAAATTTGTCGGACTTTATGGTGGCTTCATCCGCGGCACGCCTGCCTTGGTTCAGATTTTGATTTTCTACTATGCGCTTGCCTCTTTGACGCCTGTGAGGCGCTTGGCCTAAAATACGGGTTCTATATGCGGCGGGTGATTTTTCCACAACTCTAGAGCTATATTTTTCCGCCCAGCCCAATAATGGCTGCCTCAGTCGTCATCGTTATGGCCTTATTCAAAGTCTCATAATTTGGGCTTACCGGCTTTGCCATGTGTCAGTTAGGTTATCATTGGCCTGAATTACCGCCCATTTTTACGCTATGCCCGCATTACAGGACAGTAATGTTCGGTTGCCTTGCTTTTGGTATCGCAAGGTTCACTGGATGATTAATCGCGTTTGGGAACAAACTGGCGGAGGCTGACAGAATATCGAGGTGTTATGTGGGGGAAAAACAACCTTAAAACCCAGAAACATGGCGGCAAATTTTGCGTCTCGGGGTGAATTGTGGTCTTGTAGATTTGTCTTTAGCCATTGGCGTGAAATCACCGTTGGCCTTACTTCTAAGTTGAGCCGTACCAAGCGAACTATCATAATGAACAGCACGAACAAATCTGAGCAGCCACAAATGCAAACGGCTAAAGAGCCTGTTTTTGGCACGGTGATCAAGTTATGGCCTTATATTTGGCCGCATGATCGCCCTGGCCTGAAACGTCTGGTGTTCATCGCGGTGCTGTTGCTGGTGGCCGCCAAACTAGTCACGGCAACGGTGCCATTTTTCTTTAAATATGTCACTAACAGTCTGGCCGGTAATACGCTTGATTCGCCCTATTTGCCATTATTCCTGCTGACGCCGTTGATGCTTATCCTTGGGTTTGTCGCGGCGCGGATCGTCAGCATTGCGTTTAACCAGCTTCGCGACGCGTTATTTGCCCGGGTTAGCCAGCATGC
>Ga0181606_10001956_pt1 | contig 17811 bp, 23 predicted proteins | sample 041ome_10_FD_132994 | JGI IMG/M metagenome (GOLD analysis project Ga0181606, IMG submission 132994) | Coastal salt marsh microbial communities from the Groves Creek Marsh, Skidaway Island, Georgia - 041412US metaG (megahit assembly) | ecosystem: Environmental > Aquatic > Marine > Intertidal... | reverse complement strand
TTCTCTTTTCTGAAACATCTCATCAAACTCTTGATCCGGATTTGCATATCGCTGAGAGAATTCTTGGAATGAAAATGACCGATGCCTTAGGATTTGCCTGGCGATATCACGAGTCGTATCAATTTCAAGACACGCCGACGCCATTTCAAAGGGAGACCAATGTTTATGTTTAATAAGATAACGAAGTAATTTTTCATTTGTTTCCGTATTGTTTTGATTGGAAGGATTTGATACACGAGCACAGTACGCAATGGTTTCAATTAGATCCATTTCTGAATCGTAGTTCATTGCCTTACTATAACTAATCAAACGTACTGTCATATTTTCCATCCATTTGTATCAGGTTTTTCATTATTGCCAAATGTATTAATTGGTTTGTCCGGAATGGAATTATCTTGCATTAGATTTTGTTCCGATTCCTCAACATCATATAATCTCATTTTTGACCTATCAATACCAATGACAAATCGTTTATGGAAAGTTGGATCATTATATCTATTTTTCAACTGTTTGATCATCAGTTGTCCGACTTGTTCGAGTTCTTCTGTAGATATAAGTGCAAACATGAGGTCGGCAGTTGCAGGGAGACCAAACGATTCTGATGTGTCCTCAAGGCCAACATCAGAGTTGGAATAACCGGACCTGGTCGTCTGGGTTGCCGATACAATAGGTACATCGAATTCCACAGCGAGTCCCCGTATTTCTTCAGCAATGGCTTTAATATAGTTATAGCTGTTGATTGCACCACCCATTCCTTTCATTCGTGAACTGGCACATATATTTAGGTAATCTATGAAAATTACATCAGGAACAAACTGCTTTTTTAGTTTTAATTCATTAAGTAACCCACGGAAGTGAGATGCATTTGCCTGACCTGTTGGATATTCCTTAATGATTAATCGTCCAGTTGTCTTACGAGAAATGTCTGCAACCTTGGTTGTGAACATATCCTTAGACATTTTGTCCAATTGATCGATAGGCACATTTAATAAGTTAGCATCAATCCGTTCTGCAATTCTTTCCTCTGCCATCTCCATGGTGATATAGAGAACATTAGAACCTTGTGTTAAAGAAGCAGCAGCCATATGACACATGAACAAAGATTTGCCCACACCAGTACCTGCAAGAGCAATATTAAGCGTTTTAGACGGCAAACCTCCTTTCGTAATTTTGTTGAAGTAGTCAAGGTCGAAAGGTAATCTTTCCTCCTCAGTGTGGTAAAACTCATATCGTTCCTCAACATTCTCAATATAGTCGTGACCTACATTGGTATCAAAGGCAACACCCAATGCCTTGGTCAATAGATCTGGCAATGCTCCCTTGGTTAAGGATTCATGTTTACCATCAATGATGGAAATTGATTCCATAATGGCAAGATAGATTGCTCTATCCTGGCACCATTTCTCTGTGGTGTCAAGCAACCATTGCTCATCTACTTTTTCTGTTGAGAAAAGATTTGGTAGAATATCCATTGCAATGATATATTGTTCACCTGATAACTTATCACTTTTATCCAACTCTACCTTAAATGATTCGGCCGTTGGCAATTTATTATACTTGGCTACAAACTTGCCAACCTCTTTGAATAGGATACGATACACACCCTCAAAATAATCCGGTTTGACAAAAGGTAGAATCTTTCGCATGTATTTTTCATCAGTCAAAAGATTCCGTAAAATTGTTTGCTCAAGATTAGCCTGCATTATCTTCCTTATCGTGTAATTTCACATAACCCTCATCAATACCTTTGACAATAATGGATTCCAAAACTTTACCTGCATGCTCTTGTAAAGCCGTGTTCTCTACATCAAGTTCTGAATCAGGTGACGATTTAATCTCAAAATTAAATGTCAAGGCATCCTGTACCTCATTGAAACCTACAGCTCCATACTGAATTGAGGTTTCAACAAATTCACCATTTAGGAATCGAACTGCCCATGCATCTTCGCCTTCAGCCGGAATAAGAACAAAGTCCTCATTCTCGGTTAATAAATCATCCTTCTTCAACTGCAGGTACCTCTGCTAGAATTGAAAAACGACGTTCGATGGTAGTTTTAAAATCAGTTTCATTTAGGATTGGTTCCCAGAATTCTGCTTTAAGAGTATCCCGTTCTCTAACCCTCGGTTCGACCAATTCGCCAGTATCCCGATCGACACGACAATACCAGCCGTTACTAGGCTTAGCAACGTAGCCACTATCAAGAGCAACGTCAAGCAAACCACTCCAACGCTGAACGCCACCTTCCCAACTAACTGAAATAGGAATTTTAGATTTTTCTTTAACAAATCGTGATTTCTCCACGTTAATCACAAAGTGATAACCTTTGATTTCTGTTCCAACTTTATCTTGTTGACGACCAATAATCCAAATATTGTCGGCAGAATAATAAACACCAGTACCACCAGATACAATATCCTTAGGGAACAGACCTTGTTCCTTATATGTATGGTTTATTGCCAAACAAGGAATATCCTTCATGGTCAAATATGGTGTGGACATACGGAATAATGATTTCAATTGTTTGGCCCGAGACATATCGGCAACCGATTTCTCATTCATTGCATCTTCGAGTTCTTTCTTTGAAGCAATATTACCAATAGAATCAATAATAATAATGACTTTGTCATTCTTGTCAATATTTTCCAACTGGTTAATGAGATCAAATTTAAGTTCTTCAATATTCACAACTGGTGTATGGAGAACTCTTTCCAGATCAATACCAAATGTTCTGAAATACGATTGTGGTGAACCAAACTCTGAATCATAGAAAAGCAGAACCGCATCTTGATATTTATCCAGATAGGCCGCTGCCATTAATAGAGCAAATGATGTTTTAAAGTGTTTGGATGGACCAGCAAGAACTGTAAGGCCTGGTGTTAACCCGCCATCAATCTTACCTGATAATGCCACATTGATCATTGGGACAGACGTGGTAATCATATCTTTTTCATTAAAGAATTTGGATTCGGAGAGTATTGATGTCTCTTTAATCCGTGAATTCTTTTTAAGTTTATCCATTATAGACATAATGTATCCTTATGCAACAAAAAATTCGTTTAAGTTTGAGTTTTGAGATAAAGTTTGGTTCTTTTTCTCTACGGTTTTATATAAAGCATTTTCCAAATTCTTACTAAAAATATCTTTATTTAAAACTTTATAGGCAGAATCTGCCAGTGCTTGTCTATCCTCAATAGACATATTTGAATAATCATTAAATATATCAATAGAATCACGGGCCTTACCGTACACTTGGATATACTTCTGATATTCAGGTTCAACCATTTCTCTTGCTGGATGATCACCCTTGTAACCTTTCAGTATAAGTGGTACTCCATGAGCCAAAGCTTCTAGTGATGTTATAGTGAATGAATCATAACTGGCCAGACCAACAAACGCTGCGGTTGATTTTGCCATACTATTAAGTATTTCAGAATGATCAACATCAAAGTTTGTATTCCTAGGAGAAGCCTTATATTTTTCAAGGTTTTCCTTTACATAATCACTTAGTTTACCACCAACATAATTGACGGTAGTGAACACTTCTGATTCAATTTCAGTATTTTCAAAAACTTTATGGATTAAGAATGTATCTTTTTCTTTATTGGCAGCAGAAACGTGTCGGATTTTTCCGTCGGCGGGTACAACCTTAATTGGTTTTTCTATATAGGACGGATGTAAGACATGATCTACGGAAATATTCCTTTCAAAATCCCATCCTTTTCTTTCTCTGTTATAATAGATAAAAAATCTATTTGCATGGTACTTTGAGGTACATGCAATGGAATGACCATGTTTGACAAATTCAGACAATAAATGGCCGCTTGTCAAGTCAGAGAAAAATCCAGGTACTGCATGGGAATAATAAAGGATTGGTATATCCAATGCCAATAGTTTTCTATATACACTGGTAACAAATGCTATGTTGGATAAAATTACATCCGGAGCAAAGTTATTAATTGAGTTTAGTATCTTCTGATGTATCTGCTGGTTATTTCTAGCATCAACTGGCTCAGAACCATACTGATCAATGCCGTCTAGGTGTTCGTGTAAATCCCCAAACGGCACAAACATTCTAACATCATGCCCAAGCTCTTTTAAAACGTGAAACTGTTTCAACATGGCCTCATCAACACCCGATACTCTCTTGTTAAAGTATACTGCGTGTTTAAATGCATAGGGCAGAATATAGATTTTCATATTAGGTTTGCATCCTGTAGATAACTACTTTATGCTCCTCAGTAATCTCACCACGTTCAATTTTGGCATCTAGTACCTCCTTTGACCATACTCGATAATGCTTTCCATCTGGTTTGGTAACATGATAGGATTGATTAGCATTAAGAGGTTGGTTTCTTTTGGGCATACTGTTCTCCTTAAAAAGAATATTATATCACATCTACATGTTCTTGTAAACAAATTCCAATGCACGGTCTGCTTCTGTGTCCAATGGGCGGTTGGAATACCAGTTACCGGTCTCTTGATCTAGTTGACGGCACAATTGAGAAATCTCTGCTGCGGTTATGGGATACTCTTTTTTGATGGCATTAGATGCAACAGCAACCATAATCTGATACATCTTATGATACCATCCGGTATTTGAAATGGACCGATATTCGGCCTCAAGTCTTCTAGGAAAAAATGGACAGTCTTTATATGATGTCCAATGATAGCCTGTATTCTCTAATTTTGACCTACGGTGTTCTATAATCTGTCTTTGCATCTCTTCTGGTAGACGATCTATGAAATTGCCAGAGTGATTCTTTTCCGCATAGGGATATAGTTTCATCAAGGCATACGGATCAATAGGTTGTACGCCACCACCAGTAAAAATAAAGTTGTCAGCACCGAGATATTGACCAGGGATATAATACATTCTCGATAGGTCTTTAGTTTGGCGATCTCCAATGTTTCCAAGTTTTGACTGGAGTGCAAACCAGAATGCTCTGATATTTTCCTTTCCAACTCTTGTTCTAAGTGGAAAAACAAGCCTAAATTTTGGCGCACTGCTCCTACTACTTGCAGTAGAATAACACACGTAGTTCCAATCACCAACCATCCCATCAAGCTCACTTTTTAGATCTCCTTTAAACTCATGATCGTCAACATCAACGGCGCACCATCCACCCCACTCGGTTACGTTTTTATTTGCCCGAGTGGTATCTGATTGATAGACTGCCGGAGAGATCAACTGTGCTGCTTTTTTATCTTTTCGCTCTATTTTAGAGAGGTTGTATAACAATTCTTCAAACTTGTCCCACGAATCGAAGTCCATACGCTTATGGGTTTTATTGTCGAACAGTGATTTGAATATTGTTAATGAATAGTTCATATAACCTTTCTAAAGTATTCGATTGTCTTTTTCAACCCTTCCCTGAGTTCAATAGTTGGTTCCCAACCAAATTTTTCTTTTGCCAATGTAATATCTGGCCTACGTTGTTTTGGATCATCCTGTGGCAATGATTCATGGATAATTCGAGACCTAGAACCAGTTAGATCAATTATGTGTTTTGCCAATTCAAGCATGGTAAATTCACCAGGGTTGCCAAGATTTACTGGACCTGCAAATCCATATGCAGTGTTATTCATCATACCTATGAATCCATTAATCAGGTCATCCACATAGCAAAATGACCGAGTTTGTAAACCATCACCATATACAGTAATGTTTTTATCAAGTAATGCCTGAACAATAAAGTTAGACACAACACGACCATCACTTGGATTCATATTTGGACCATAAGTATTAAAGATCCGGACTACCTTGATAGGCATATTATATTGTGTTTTGTAGTCAAAGAAAAGTGTTTCCGCACATCTTTTTCCTTCATCATAACAGGATCGTGGACCGATTGGGTTTACATTACCCCAGTATGATTCTGGTTGTGGATGGACTTCTGGATCACCGTAAACTTCTGACGTTGATGCCTGAAAAATCTTGGCGCCAGTTCGTTTTGCCAGACCGAGCATATTAATAGCACCCATCACATTGACCTTTGTGGTTTGAATTGGATCTGCCTGGTAATGAACTGGCGATGCAGGGCATGCCAAATTATATATCTCATCTACCTCAAGATACATAGGAAAACAGACATCATGTCGCATCATTTCAAAATTATCATAATCCCTAAGATGCTTAATATTTCTTTTGGATCCAGTGAAATAGTTATCCAAGGAAATAACCTCGTGTCCCATTTCAAGTAATCGTTCACAAAGATGAGAGCCGAGGAATCCAGCACCACCTGTAACCAAAATCTTAGACATTTCCGATATTATCCTCTTCGCCTTCGTCGATCCATCTTAGTAGATCATTATTACCACCCTCGCCGTATTCGGCCTCGGGATACCAAGTGGATTTATTATTCCGTTTTAGTTTATCCAAATTTAGACCAAGGCGTGGTTGGCCAATAGCCTCACCAAATGCCTTAACATCTTCTAGGTTTCTGAACCGAACCTTAACCATAAACGGTGCCTCAGCATCTGGTTGTTCAAATTCAGGCATTCCATCCCACTCGTATGGATCTTCATACTCTTCTTGTCCTGATAGGATAAAAAGATCATTAGAGCTTGACATATTCTTCCGTCTCCGTATTATACAGTTTTAAGCCATATTCATTAGGTCCTTTGGGAATATTTAGACCTTCTTTCTTTTCCAGTTTATGTTTAAAAACATGGTAATCAACATGATGATGCCAGCGGCCCCATTTCTGAGTAATCTGAACTACATCTGAGTGTTGGTCATGTAATGATTTAGCAAATTCGTAACGATTGTCAAATTTTTCTGCATTACCAACATTATAAACCTCTTCGGTATTACCACCTTTCATTGTATGTGTTGCTGCTTTACCGCAGAGCACAAAATTAAATAGCATTGTACACCAGCCTTCTTTAAGAATACGAAGCGATAGATCCGTATCTTCATTGTACTTGCCACGCCAGCGTAAACCAACTTCGTTATTATTTAAGATACAAGAATAAATCCTGGTATTAACATAATATGGCGGCCGCTTGACAGAATAAGGAGCAAAGAAATGATAGTTTAGTCCAGACTGACCGACATTTTTATAACGATCTGTGAAGTCCTCGGCCGCACGGATTAGTGTACCACTCGAAACTTTCAGTTTCTTGTTTTTGTGTAGCCGATAGAAGTGGCGAATATTATCATCCATAATCCAGTGACGAGCATGGCCTTCTTTGATTGAATGTTCCCACACCCAGTTACGGACTGGAATAGAACCACCAATTAATCCACTGTGCGGATCTACATGAGCCCATGCTGGATTTTCACGAAAGCCTTGCGGTAAGACCAGAATCTTTTTAGGATCAATCACGGCAGCATACTGATCATATTCTGATTCTTCAATCACAATGCGATAAGGAACACGAAGTTCCTCTAGTGTCCTGGAAGTTTGCCGAGAGTCTGCACGACCTTTCGAGATAATATAGATTGGATATTTAGGATTCATAAACACTTTCCATAACGATTGACACTATTATACCATATTTGTTATGATTTGTAAACCCCTTAGACATTTAAATTACTCCATTTCTTTAATTTTTCTCGTTTGGCAACAATGTGTGGTTCTATTGCATTGAGATCAATTAGACCATACTCATGCATGAGACGAATCATACATTGTAGATCTCCAATCTCTTTCTCTAATGCTTCTACTTCAGCAAAGGTTTCTGATCCGAAACGAATAAGTTTAGAGCATTCAATTGAAACCTCTGCACATTCTTCCATGGCAATTACTAATAATTCATCACGTTCTTTCATTTTCATGCAAAAAAGTCCTCTAATGTTTGTCTGTCCTCAACTTCCCAACCTACGGCATCAAGGATAATTTTTAGTGGTTCTATAAAGGTTTTCTCAAACTGTTTATCATAGTCGATATACTTATTTAGTCCTAATTCGTCTGGAAGATGATCTACAAATGAGATAACATTTTCCTGAATATGATTTGGCATTTTTAGGTAACAAAACTTAATCTTGTCACCATTACGGATTGCCTCATACTTACCAAGTAGTTTATATTCCTTAATCCACTTATTATGTAGTAGGGAACCACGCACATGGATTGGAGTGCCTTTCTTGTAGATAGTCTTACGATCAGCCCAATCTGTAATATTGGATACGCCACGAGGAAATGCAACCTGATTTGCGGGGAGACTTTTAAAGTATTCCTTAAACTGTTGGATTGCCTCCTGTGTTTCCGATTCAGTACTCTGCATGATGACGTTAAAAATTGACTTAAGAGCATCTCTGCATGGGGCAGGAGTTGAAGATTTAATTGCCTCGATGCCCATGATCTTAAGTTTTGGTTCGGTATATTGCACACCCTCGTTATTGTGTACGTTAAGTATATAGCGTTTCTTGGCCGTCCAGATGCCACGATCGGCAATAACCTCGCGGCCCATAACCATTCTGTTATCATAGGCATTCATATTATGGTACAATTTACTATATGCATTTTTTAGAACTTTTTCAAAATGTTCATTGCAAATTTTATCCAAGAATTTAACCGGATCATTTGGTTTAAATTGTTCGACCAATGGATTAAAGTTTACATAGAGAGAATCGGTATCAATTGCTATAACATAATCTTTATCGGACTTGAGTAGTTTATTCATCTCACCATTTACGGCACGTTCGGCCCAACGAATGGCAAGTTGTCCAGATAATGTGACCCCTTCAGCAAGGCGAAGGTCAAAGTACTTAAAGTGAACATTACCGAGAGCACCATAAAGTGAATTAAGCAGAATTTTAAGAGCCATCTGTCTATTTTCAAGTTGATTGATTTCTTTTTCGAGGTCATATGATTTACCTTTTTCATATTCTTGTTTGGCCGCAAGCATCATTTTCTTGACCGATGTACGTTCATCATAGTAATCAATAATAATACTAGGAACTACGCCACGTTTGTCCTTACGGTACATAGAACCATTTGCGGCAATGGCATAATCTGATTGTTCGGCGGGATTATTGAGATAATAATCCACACCGGAATGGGATATGCCATCGACCAGAGTTTCGGGTGACATATTATATTGCACAATTAAGTTTGGATAAAGTGAGTTCAAATCAAAGGACACAACCCAATCGTGCATACCGACCATTACATCTTTAACATAACCGCCAGGGAATGCCTGCTTCTCGGATCTGAATTGTGATGCCGGTGGAACAGATTTAATGGATAGTAATTTACGATAGATAATTGATTCCCAGATGTTTGTTACACCAAACGTGTCCGTAAAGTTCACACCACCTTTATATGCCATGGTCATAGCCAGAGTAATCAGACCCATCTTATCTTCAAGTCGATCTACCAACTCAACATCCTTGACGTTATAATCAATATATTTTTGGAAATTATCTTTATAGAGATTTCGTAGTGAACCAGATTCTTCAAACGAGAGTTTCTTTTCACCAAGCACTACATTGGCAATGTGATCGAGTTTATAGGATTCCTGTGTACCGTATGTGTAACCAAACTTTTGGAATAGTTCAAGGTAATCCAACTGCTGAATGCCTTCGAGCACATAGGTATCGTCCTCTTTATTCATACGAGTAACCTTACGATATGATATCATACCCCAAGGAGAAAACCGTTTGGTGTGCTCTAGACCTAGAACCTTAGCTGTACGGTTGACCAGATATGGGATATCAAAGAATCGGACGTTCCAACCAGTAATAACATCTGGGCAGTGGAGTTCGTTTGACCAATGGTCTAGGAACTTGTTGATAAGATCTGCCTCGTCATCACATTTGATATACATGACATTTTCTATGAGGGCTTTGTCTACATCGTAGTCGCCATAACCCCAGACATAATAGATATTGTCCTGGTTATTTTTGACAGTGATTGCCAGAATAGGTTGATTTGCCAGTGCAGGAGTGGGAAATCCATCTTCATATGCAGTTTCAATATCAATTGTTGTCACATTAATTTTGGCACGGTCGAACTCAATGTCACGTGGAAATTTATCCGTAATATACTGGTGGACAAAGTTGGCCGAACCATAGATTTTATAGCCCGAGACATCTTTGAACTGTTCGATGTAATCCCTGGCCTCTTTCATAGATTCAAAAGAGACTGGTCCAATTAAGTTGCCGTCGAGGCCTCGCCACCCAGTTTCTTTTTGAGCCGGAACATAGAGCGTGGGTTTGAAGTAATCCTTTTTAGAGATACGTTGGCCGCGGTCGTCGTACCCGCGATAGAGAATAGAGTTGCCGTAGCGTAGAACAGAAGTATAAAATGACATAATTTCCTCACGTTAGACATATATTATAACACATCTAACAAACAAAGTAAACAAAAAAGGCCTCCGAAGAGGCCTAATTTTACACTGGTGATACTTGTCGTTTGAGATAAGCCATCACATTTTCTGGTGAAGAGACTCCATAAGGATCTGGATCATCTTCAGTAGCTTCTGGTTCTACAAACATTTTTTCGATTACACCATTATCTACAATCATTGCATATCGACGAGAACGCTTACCAAAACAAACGACTGACATATCCACTGCCATACCCATTTGCTCGGTGAACTCAGCATTTCCGTCTGGAATAAAATCAATCTTGCCAAATGCATCTTGATCTAACATCCATTTTCTCATAACAAAAGTATCATTTACTGATAAGACATAGATCTCATCAATTCCATGTGCTTTGATAGCTTCTCGTTGCTCTACAAAACCCGGCACTTGATATGTAGAGCAAGTGGGTGTAAACGCACCCGGTAGCGCAAACACTACGACACGATGCCCAAGGAAAATATCTTTTGTTGTTACGTCTATCCATTTGAATGGATTATCCCCTCCGATAGATTCGTCTCGTACTCTCTTCTTGAAAGTTACGTTTGGTACTGGTTTACCTACTTTCATTATTACTCCAATTAATCAATACAAGTTCCACAACATTCTGGTGTGCCACACTTGTCATGTACAATTCCGTCACCTTCTAACGGATTATCTAACCATTCTTTTTTTGGATCAAATATCTTTGACCAATTTTCAGAATATTTTTGAGGATCTACCTTCCGTGGTTTATCCCCTTTACCGCCATGCCACTTATCCACCATATTTTTTTAACTCTAATTTAAGCTGAATAAGACGAAGCTCATGTTTCTTAAGCATTAATGCCTTCCGAATAAACAGTCTTACCATCAATACGTGAAGCAGTTAAAATAGACTTACGATTATCGCCATCAGCTTTATAGCTAACATGAACCCAACCAGAATCAGGGATACCTGGAGTATAGAACTCAAGAATGAGTTGATCAAAATCGAGATTATCCCTGATCCACTCAGCGAGATCCGCATTTGGAACTCCTGGTACTTCGATATCAGCTGCTTCACCTTTGCAATGCTGAGACGTAGCAGATCCACCAACAGCAGCATTAAGCTCAGGGGAGCGATAACCACTATTAAGCACAGTAGGACCAAAATGGTCTCGTACAGGTTGTACAACATTTTCGAAAAGAGCGACCGCTGCATCCATGTGATCTCCCTGTGGGGTATTATCAATGCCTTTGCGTTCTGCTGTCTGAGACTTAGTAAACTCAGCCAGTGAAAAATTCTTACTTAATTTCATTATATCTCCTATAAAAAGGAGTCCGAAGGACTCCCTCTGATTATTAGTCTTTCTTAACGACGAACTTATATAGCTCTTCTGCTTTTGCCATGATTTCTGATGGCTGATACATTTTTGGCGTATACTTCTCAAAGACTTCTGTAACGTCCTGTGAGTTTTTCTGAGCCTGATCAATCAATGTCCAATACTGCTGGTTAGCAATTTCGTACTGTTGATCCATAAGCTCTTTAGCCATTGCTAATACATCGAAACGAAGTTCGAAAGGTGTTTTTGTAGACATAGTAGTCTCCTGTTTGTGTGTGTGTTTTAAAAGTTTATTTAGTATCACCCATAATTTGCTGAATGATATCATTATACGACATATGTTTGAAGTCTTTATTAAACGCCTTCAAATGTTGTGCCGTTTCCATTGCCGCCTGTAATTGGCGAGCTTCAACGAACGCATCATAGACACGAACGATGAATTTAGTTACCGGACTCAGTAGATCCTTCAGTAAGAAGGACGGCTTCCGAATCTCGGGTAATCGGGTTGCTTGTGTTGTCATGTGTGACTCCTCGCGTGTTTGAATTAATGTCAATTGTGCGAGGACGCATCTCTTCTGGGACGACTACTTCTAGTTCAATAGCAAGTATGCCATCTGTAAGATCTGCTCCGTTTACTTGAACATATTCCGACAGTCGGAACGTACGTGTAAACTTCTTGGTTGAGATACTCTTGTGAATGTATTCCCTTCCACGATTCTCATGCTTACCCGTTACCTTCAACGACCTATCCTTTACCTCGATCTCTAGCTCATTGCGAGCAAAACCGGCCACAGCCAACTCAATTAAGTAGTTGGTATCGTCAACTTTAACGATATTATGTGGAGGATAGTTATCGTTCGCATGTCGTGCGACACGGTCGAGTTCATCAAATAAATGATCAAACCCTACAAACGCTGAACGTGGGAATAGTGCATGTACACCTTGTGCTGTCATGATTGACCTCCTAAATTAAAGCAAGGTTATGTTACTAGGACCGGACCAATTCCGCATCCGTTTCTATTTATACAGTTAGATCTGTTTTTTCACATTTCGGGCTACAATAGATAACCCAGGCATGTTGAATAACCTTTTTAAAAGATTTTCCACAAACTTTACATTTATGCGACATATTTAGATAAATCCGGTTCGAAGTAATTTGGACCTTTTAATACCTTTCCATCTTCACGATAGATTGGCTGGCCGTTCTCGTCCAATTTGGACATATTTGATTTTTGTACTTCACTAAAACATTCGTCAAGGTTTATACCGAAGGCATGACCAGCACCATATGTCACATATAAAATATCTGTAAGTGCATCGGCCACTTCTACCAAATCTGCATTACCAATTGCCTCACGTAACTCTCTAAGTTCTTCTTCAATGAGTTCCAATCTTAATACAATGGTATCGTTATCTGGAAACTCTGCTTTCTCTTTGACCTCTTGCCCAAAAGATTGCATGAACTCTCCAACGAGTTCGAAGTTAGTTTTTGACATTACTTTGTTCCAATGTTGTATTTTGGACACAGTTCCCATTGATCTTTATCCTTGAATGATATAATTTTAATTTGTCTTAGAGGTGCGAGAGGTTGTGCCATCTCTTGATTCTCAATAGTAATCAAACCCCAGTCAGACATAAGAGTTGCAATTGTGTTGCGGCGCGCGACATCATTCTCTTCAAGGTTGGATTTCTTTCCATCTAATAGAAAGAGTTCCTTGAAATGTACAATGAAATACCTGCCCTGTTTGTGAAGGATGTGACATGACTGAAATAGTTTATTATCTTTTCTAGATGCAACGCCAATTCTAGTCAATGTCTCTCGGACTTTTAAAAAATCATCTGGTTCATTTAGCGTAACCTCCAACATCTTGTTAGGGTTCCACTCAACTAATTTAACCTCTTCCACCTTTATTCACCTTTTTTCTAATTATTTCAATCTGTTCCGGTGAAAGGAGAGGAAGAACTTGCAGAGCTTTTTGCTCATTATAGCCATAATATTCTTTAATCAACTCAATATCACCATCAATTTTCTTTTTATCCCATTTGGAAAAACGTTTCCGCTTCCGAATAATATTTATAAGAAAATCAAATTGAAGGCGATTATCAATTTGGTGGTATCGGTTCATTTCATTGGCAGCAAATATTGTATCCGGAAAATATGAAAGAGATCTATTTACCATAAAGGGTGCATAGGCTTTTTCTGCCAAATCATCCACCATAATATCTTTTTTGGTGGAATTAATTGCATTGACATATTCAAACGGATTCATACAAACTCCACATTTGCCATCAGTTCAGTCATACACGCAACAATATTTAACTCGTGATCTGCCACGAATGCATTCTTATACTGATAGTCTGCCAGGATCAACACGGTCTGTGGAATAGACTCTGGTTTAATTTTTTCCACCATACGATCATAAATCGCACGGAAGATGGCAGAGGCATCAGCATCAACATTCTGAGCAACCCATGATCTCATTTTCTTAAAGTCCTTAGACTTCAGATGAATAAACAGATCACTGTAATTATCATTTGCTACATCTGCAATCTGAATTGCACCACCAATAGAGTTACGTTGGCACTCATTAATAACCCGACGCCAGTCTGGGGCATGTTTCATAATCATATCAGCAATTGCCTTTTGATTATATTCCACCCCTTCCGTTTCAAGAATGGTTTCCATACGTTTCATAAATTGAAACGCAAGTTCTGCCATATCTTTCTTGGTCGTATTAAACTCATAGACACCACAACGAGAATGTAATGGTTCAATGATTCTATTTTTAAAATTACAAGTTAGAATGAATCGGCAATTATTAGAAAACTCTTCAATAAATCCACGTAATGCTGGTTGAGTTGACTGTGCATTAAGATAATCTGCCTCGTCAAGAATGACAACCTTATATCCACCTTGAAGTGAGACCGTTGATGCAAATTGTTTGATTTTAGTTCGGAGTGTATCAATATTACCAGATTCGGATGCGTTAATAATAATCCAATCTAGATTAAGTTCATTACACAGTGCTTTTGCCACGGTAGTTTTACCAAGGCCGGCCGTACCACTGAATAACATATTTGGAAGTTCACCACCATCAATAATCTTTTGAAAAGTATTTTTAAGATTTTGTGGTAGGATACAATCGGCAATAGTTTTTGGGCGGTATTTCTCCACCCAGAGAAAGTCGTTCGACATTCACAGTCCTCATAATAAAAAAGGACCGGCCGAAGCCGGCCAAAAAATGGTTCACTCTTCGTCGTCAACATTGACAGCAGATTCTTGTTGGATAGATTCCACAAGTGATACTGCTTGTACACATTGATCACGAAGTTGACCAATAGTGGAGAGTTCCTCTCCTTTGAAACCACCACGTTGAGTGATGGCATCTACCACTGCAATCGTACTACGGGCAATACGATTTGCAAGTTCTGTTAATTGTTCGGTTTGTTCTGACATTGTTTACCCTCCAAAGGTAGAAGTTTTTTCAAGAGCAATCCAATATTGGACATCAAGCTCCGTATTTCTAAAATGTGAAATAAGTTTTGATGAGATTTGAACCTCATAATCACCTGGTAAAATTTTAAGGTTAGAAATACCAAGAATGAATTTAAAGTCCGTAGCTGAAAATTCACCATCAATGTCTATTGAAAAGGCATTCGATGTAGAATTTTGAGATTCAACAACAGTAAGACTCAACACTCCATTTTCACCAGTAATAGAGACCTCGTCATGACCTAATGTTGACGCTGCTCGTTTGATCTTATTTAGAGTATCATTATCAAGAGTAAACTTGATGTCTGCCTCTGGCATTTTAATATCTTTGGAAGGTGCAGTCAATGTCTCTTCTGGTGAGAAGAAATACTTAATCTTTGACCGACCACTTGAATCACCAACCTGGACATATTCGTCCTCAAATTTAAGACGTGGTGTGTCGACAAGACCAAGTACACCAATAAATTCATTAAGATCATAGATACCAAAGTCTTTTGGCATTTCTACATCTAGTGTTGCTGATGCCAGAACATTCCGTGCCTCTGAAATAGTTTTCAAAGTATTACCTTCACGGAACATAATGTTCTGATTGATTGAAGAAAAGTTCCGAAGAACCGAAAGGGTGTTTTCGCTAAGTTCCATTATTTACTCCTTGACCCGTATTGAACTATTATACCACATCGTGGCCGATTTGTAAACCACTTTGTTTCATTTTACTGAAATTTTTGTCCTTGAAGAATTCAATCTTGCGATCAAATTTTCCATCCAAAATATCACCTTTATGTGATATTACGAACACATTTGTATCACTTAAATGTAATAATATTTTTTGTAGATTCTCAACACCGTCTGTATCCAGAGATGAATCAAAGGTCTCATCAAGAATCAGTAGGTTAGTTGAGATAGAGTTTTTCATCTTGGCAATTTGTCTCCAAGTGAAAAGTAATGACAAGTCGATCCGTTGTTTCTCACCTTCACTGAATGAATCATAAGTAAATTCATCACGGTGTCTAGATCTAATTGTCTCTTGGAATGACTCGTCCAAATCAAAATGGACAAAGAAATCCAAAACTTGTAGATACTGGTTAACCAATTTATTAATCACTGGTAAATATTGCTTAATGATTTTAGTTTTAATACCAGTATCTTTGAGCATCTCTCCGATTACTTCATTATATGATCTTTGATCACTTAAAAGAAGTCTCTGTTCCTGTAATGAATCTTTCTGTTCAGCATAGGTTTCAAGAGTTGTCTCTGCTTCTGCCAAATCGGAACCACCGGATTGCATTTTTCCCAGATCACTTCTTTTAGATGCCAGACTTTCTGAAATCTGCTGGAGTCGTTTATTGTTAGATAATAAGTTATGTTGTTTGTTCGTGACAACCGTCTGTACTTTATTTGCGACTTCAATATCTGATCCAACATTATTTGACTCTTCATTGATAGCGGATAATTTTGAATTGATCGACTTGGCGGATGTGGAAGCTTCTGTGATTTTTTCTTGCCTGAGTTGATCACCAATATCTTGGGAACACGTCGGACAAGTGCTATTCTCTTCAAAGAATTTTGTTTCTTTAACAAGCTTTTTGATTTCTGATTTGAGTTCATGTTCATGCTCTTTGAGCGTTGAATGCTTGGAATTAAGCTTAGCAAGCGTCTCTGATACTTTCGAGCTATTGGATTCAATGAACGTCCCGAGCTCAGCGTTTTCGTCCGTGAGTCGAGTCTGCTCGTCCTCAAGCTCAGTAATCTCCTCTTTAATCTTATCTGCATATTCTTTATTGAGAGCCTTGACATCCTTAATATACTTTTTCTGAGTTTCAATCTTGTCGGAGATGAGATCAAGTTGGTATTTAACTTCATTGGTCTTATCCTTTAGTGCACCATTCTTTTCTCTAAGCAATTGATTCATTTTTGAGAATACATTAATGTCCAATAGATCCTCAATCACATCACGGCGGTGGCCGGCCGGGAGTTGCATAAAGGGAATAAAGCTACTACTTCCCAGCACGACCACCTGATGAAACGACTTGTGGTTAAGTTTAAGGATGTTTTGCTCAAGGATCTTCTGGTATTCTTTGGCATGAGACGATTGGTTAATCATTGTCCCATTTTTCCAAATTTCAAACACACCAGGCTTTAATCCACGGACCACTTTATATTGAGCAGCACCAACATCAAACTCTACCTCAACAACACAAGCCTTCTGATTAATTGAGTTTACTAATTGTGGTTTATTAATATTCCGATGTGGTTTACCAAAGAGACCAAAAGAGATGGCATCCAACATGGTAGATTTACCAGCACCATTATGACCAACAATCAGTGAAGATTTAGTGAGTTGTAGATCGACTTCGGTAAACTTGTTACCGGTTGACAGAAAGTTCTTCCATCGTACAGTTTTAAAATTAATCATCTGACTCTATATATTCGTTCACATGTTCGGCAATGGTTATGCCGTACCCATTCTCTTCTCTAGTATTTTCATATTCGACACAATTATGACAGTCCTCAACAAACCAACCCATATGCCCATGCACTACTGTAGCACGTGGATATGGGAGAGTCCGTTTAAAACATAATGGACAAGTATAAAAGCTAGGCGATGTCAAGCGCTTGCGCCTCGGTCATCAGATCACTCATTTCACCTTTGATTCGATCTTTATCTAGATCTGTATCCACATTATCGACATATGAATTAA
>Ga0181606_10001955_pt1 | contig 17822 bp, 17 predicted proteins | sample 041ome_10_FD_132994 | JGI IMG/M metagenome (GOLD analysis project Ga0181606, IMG submission 132994) | Coastal salt marsh microbial communities from the Groves Creek Marsh, Skidaway Island, Georgia - 041412US metaG (megahit assembly) | ecosystem: Environmental > Aquatic > Marine > Intertidal... | reverse complement strand
TGTATCGTGATCGGTTTATCTATCTCCCTCAAGGCCCTTTTCTGGAGCTGACTATTGCTTCACGTTGTCACGAACGATGCGCGCTTTTTGTCGCTGCCAATCGCGGTCTCTTTCAGATTCCCGCTTGTCGTGCAACTTCTTACCCTGCGCCAGATCGATACGTGCCTTGACCAGATGTCCCTTCCAGTACAACGCGGTGCACACGCAGGTCTGGCCTTTTTGCGTCACGCCTGCATTGATTTGCGCAAGCTCTTTTTTGTGCAGCAGCAGCTTACGAGTGCGAGTTGGGTCCGATACAAAGTGGGTTGAGACCGTGTCCAGTGGCGTGATGTTGGCGCCTAGCAAAAACGCTTCGCCATCTTTCATTAAGACATAGCTGTCCGTGAGCTGGACCTTGCCGGCTCTCAGTGCTTTGACCTCCCATCCCGCCAGCGATACCCCCGCCTCGAAAGATTGCAGCAAGTGGTAGTCGAAGCGTGCTCTTTTATTCTGGGCGATGGTATTGTCAGACGGTTTGTTGCGTTTGGATTTCGCCATGGCTTCATTATACGGGCGCCCACTTTCTGCCGCGCCGGTATTCTTACGTCCTTATCCGACAGTAACCGACTGGCGGAGATAGACGGATGCTGGATGACAACATTCCCCAGCCCTGGCGCGCCCGCACGACCTTGGTTCTGACGCTGACGCTGGTCGCGGTGGGACTGGGCAATCTGCAGCGGATGCCGTTTTTGATGGGCGAGCACGGTGGCGCCGTTTTTTTTCTGAGTTACATGGCTGCGCTGCTGCTGCTCAGCGCACCGGTTCTGATTGCTGAGGTGGTCATTGGCAGCCTGGGCAGAGGCTCGCCTGGCTTGGCATTGCACTGGGCGGCAAGTGCCGCGAGCGTCGACTCCAGATGGCGTTTTTTGGGCATGGCGCAAGCTGTCCTGTCATTAATTTTGGCGACAGTCGCAGCGCTCTCCGCGGTGTGGTGCTGGCATTGGGCCGGCGCGCTCTACTCAGGCGCTTTAGCCTCAGCAAGTGCCAATGATGTTGCAGCTGTATTTATGGTGTTTGTTGAGGACCGGCCCGCACAGTTCATGCTGGTGCTTGCGGCACTGGGGGCGGCAGGGGCGCTGTCTGCATTAGGCATTAGGGCAGGCATGGGCTTACTGGCGTGGGGCTGTCTGCCGGTAGTCGCGGTCACACTCTTTGGGGTGCTGGATTTCGTCTTCGTCCATACCGACTTGCGGCCCGTGCAGGACTTTCTCTTCTCGAGACAATCGAGTGAATGGAGCCTGAACGCGTTCTGGCAAGCCTTGGGCGCAGCGGGTATCACTTTGGGTGCCGGTGTCGGCGTGGGCATGGCGCTTGGCGCGCAGGCGCCGCCGGGCCTGCCGTGGGCACGCTCTGTGTTAGCGGTTGCCGTGCTGGACAGCACATTTATGGTGATCACGGCTGTCATCCTCTCGGCACTGCTGTTCGAATCTAACGTAGCGCCAGTAGAAGGGCTCGCAGCTGTTTTTGTGGGGTTGCCCTATGCCTTTGCCAATTTACCCTTGGGTGAAACCTATGGAGCGCTGCTTTTTGGCTCATTGGCGCTGGTTTCCTGGAGCGCCTCGGTGGTGCTACTGGAGCCCGTTGTCATGTTGATAGATAGCGAGTGGGGGCTGGGCCGAGTCAGCGGAGCCGTACTCACCTCGACGTTAGCCGCGGTGATTGCGGCGGTATCGCTATTTACCACCGAGGTGCCGGTCCTCCAGTTAGGGGGTCTCGCCGCTCAGTGGTTGCTACCCGCCAGCGTATTGTCGCTCTCTATTTTCGTTGGATGGTTGATGCCCAGGCCAGTACTGCGAGGAGAGTTATATCGAGAGCCTCTCTGGCTGTTCCGGTGCTGGTGGTGGGCATTGCGCTGGTTCGTGCCACCTGCCAGCGTTCTCTGGTTCCTCTGGGGCACTGCCTGACCGATTTCACCCCGTCGGCACCATGTTAGGTACACTCAGCACATGACGACGATTGAGCGCAGCGCGCTGTTACCCTATGCCGCAGAGCAGATCTTTGCTCTGGTAGCTGACATCGAACGGTATCCAGAATTTCTCGATGGGTGCGTTGGCGCAGAGATACTCGAGCAGGGAGACAACACCGTGACGGCATCCCTCAAACTGTCCCGCGCAGGGCTTAGTCATGGCTTCACCACCCGCAATACGCTCCATCCTCCGGAGCGCATGACGCTAATGCTGGTCGACGGCCCCTTTGAGACGTTCTCGGGAGAGTGGACCTTCAGGGCGCTGGGCGAGTCGGCGTGCAAGACTTCGCTCCGATTGCAGTTTGAGCTGGCCAGTGGGCTTGCCAACGCAGCGGCAGGCAGACTGTTTGATAGAGTGGCGTCTGATTTGGTCGATGCTGTTGTCAAGCGAGCCAACCAGCAACTGAGCCAATCCGCATGAGCAGCCAGATTCAAGTAGAGGTGGCTTATGCCTTGCCCGCCAAGCAGCGTATCGTGAAACTGAAGGTGCCCGAGGGCACCACTGCGATGCAGGCTGTGCAGCAAAGTCAGTTGGACACAGTGTTCGACGAGCTATCGATCGACGCCGACCTCAAATTGGGCGTGTGGGGCAAGTCTGTGACCGCAGATCGCGTGTTGGAAGAGGGCGAACGCGTAGAAATATACCGGCCGCTGCTGGTTGATCCAAAGGAAGTGCGCAAGGCGCGTGCCGCGAAGGCCAAAGCCGCGCGTGCCGAGAGCGATCAGGCCTCGGAGGCTGCCTCTAAGGCGTCAGAGCCCGACTGATCATCACCCCAATCGGGTGCGTCCGGGCCCTCTGCGCGAACCAGTTCATCACCCTCAAACCACAGGGTCAGTTGCGTAGTGGACAGGGTTTCACTGCCGTTTCGAAGGAGATAGCGGTAGTCCCAACGGTCATTGTGGAAGGCGTCTTCAATCAGCGGCGTGCCCATGATGTAGCGCACCTGCCGCCGGTTGAGCCCCGGTCGCAGCTGTTCAACCATTTCTTCAGTGACCACATTGCCCTGTTCGACATTGATTCGGTAAACACCCGGAAACCCAAAATTACTGCCGCACCCTGCCAATAGCATCACGATGCAGCCAGCCAATGCTGTATTGAGATATGGGGTTGTTCGGGACACGTTTGCTTCCAAGGATGAACCGGGGCTGGCATGATACCCGCAAATTACCCCGTCAGAGAACTGCGTAGGTATGGCCTCGGAAAATCGCGAACTGAAAAAAGCTGGACTGAAAGTCACCGCGCCGCGGCTGAAGATTCTGTCGATGCTCAGTGATGCTGCTGGCCAAGGTGATCACTTTAGTGCCGAAGACCTCTACCAGCGCTTGCGTGACACGGGAGAAGATATTGGATTGGCCACGGTTTACCGGGTGTTGACACAGTTTGAGAGCGCTGGACTCATCATCCGCCACAACTTTGAGGCTGGATACTCTGTCTTTGAGATGGCCTCAGACCATCACCATGATCACATGGTCGACGTGGATACCAGCGAGGTTATCGAGTTTATCGACGAAGAAATCGAGCGCCGTCAGCATTTGATTGCTGAGCAACACGGCTACGAAATTATCGATCACTCGTTAGTGCTCTATGTCCGCAAGAAGTCCGACGCCTAGGCACTTTCCAGCATTTCTCTGGCGTGAGCCAGCGTGCTCTCTGTCAGGCGAGCACCGCCAAGCATGCGACCCACTTCCTCAATCCGTTCTTCGCCTGACAGCGCAGTGAGCTCAGTGTGAACCGAGTCCTCTCCCGTCTTGGTGACCAGCAGGTGCTGGTGTCCTTTCGCTGCAACCTGCGGTTGATGGGTGACTACCAGAACCTGACTGCTGCCCCCCAACTGCTGGAGTAACTCGCCGACGATCTCGGCGACGCCGCCGCCGATACCGACGTCGACCTCGTCAAACACCATGGTGGGTGACGTTGCCGTATCGGCGGCAACAACCTGAAGGGCAAGGCTTATCCGCGACAGCTCACCTCCCGAGGCCACCTTATTGAGGGGGCCCGGCGATGCGCCCGGGTTGGTCGCAATCAAAAATTCCACGTCCTCTGCCCCGCGCGGATCGGGATGCTCATCTTTGAACGGAATCAATGCAATTTCGAATACACACTTCGCCATTGCCAGTCTACTGAGTGCGTCCATCACCCGTTGTGCCAGCTGGCCGGCGGCCTGCTGTCTTTTGGCAGACAGCGCTCTGGCGTGGGTCTGCCATGCCAGTGCCGTGTCTTGGAGTGCCTGCTCCAACGCCTCAAGGTGGTCTGAACCGCCGGCAAGGGCATCCAGCTCGCCCTGCAGCGAAGTCAGCAGTTCGGGAAGCTGATCTGCGGGCACACGGTGTTTGCGTGACAGGTCGTGCAATGCGCTCAGCCGCTCTTCAGTGGCTTTAAGGCGCTCCGGGTCGAGTTCGATCGATTCGGCGAAGCGAGCGGTTTCTGCTTGCGCCTCATCTAGCTGTATCAGCGCTGACTGCAGCATTTCGCGGAGGTTATCAGTGGCGCCGGTTGTGAGGCGATCGTCATTGGCCAGCGCGACCAGGCGAGCAAGTTGGTCTCTCTGGGTCTCACAGCCCGCCGCAAGGTCATTGGCGCTGTCGATGATAAACGCGGCGTTGGCCAGCGTTTTGTGCGTCGCTTCGAGTTCGCTCAACTCGTTGACGCCGGGATTAAGGCTCTCGAGTTCGGCAATTTGGTAACTCAAAAGCGCTTTGCGCGCGTCGGACTCATCGGTTTTGCCCGCTAACCGGGCGTACTCCTCCTCGAGTACACGCCAGCGTTGCGCGGTCTCGCTGACCTCTACCACGAGAGCCTCTGCTCCAGCATAGGTATCTAACAGGCTGCGTTGGGTCGGTCTGCGCAACAGGGATTGATGGGCATGTTGTGAGTGAATGTCGACTAGCAGCTGGCCCAGATCTGCGCAGTCAGCGAGGGTGGCAGGCGACCCGTTAATATAGGCTCGGGAGCGGCCCTCGGCCGTAATGGTGCGGCGCAGGATGCACTCTCCTGCCGTCTCCAGATCGCGCTCAGCCAACCAGATTTTGGCCCGCGTGTTGTTGCTGACGTCAAAACTGGCTGCGATGTCGGTTTTTACTGCCCCGGGGCGGATGGCGCGGGAATCTGCCCGGTCTCCCACACAGAGACCCAAGGCGTCCAGCATGATGGACTTGCCCGCGCCGGTCTCACCGGTAATGCAGGTCATACCCGCATTCAGATCGACCTCAAGGAGGTCGACAATGGCGTAGTCCTGAATGGCGAGATGGGTCAGCATGGTTGAACGCGCATGGAGAATGGCTCTGTTATAGCGCAGTCGGGGATGGCTGTGAACATCTCAAGTGAGCGTATTAGCCCTGATCCCCCGCGCGCATCGAAAATCAGGCGAGTAGCGTCTTTAGGATGCTTTTTTGAAGTTGGGGGCTGTGCTAAAACAACACCCTTGATGCATAAGAGGTCACTCTTGGAAGCTTTGTCTCCGCGCGCCTCGTCGCTCCTGAAAACGCTTGTGGAAATGCATATTCGCGAGGGGCAGCCCGTTGCCTCCAAGAATCTGCAGGGCCAGAGTGGGCTAGCCGTCAGCTCCGCCACCGTGCGCAACATCATGTCAGAGCTGGAAGACTTGGGTTATCTCGCATCCCCGCATACCTCCGCCGGACGCGTGCCGACTGCACAAGGCTATCGATTTTTTGTCGACAGTCTGCTTCAGGTCGGGCCAGTAGAGGAGGGCGCAGTATCGGCCTTGCACGCCGGTTTGGACCCCAACAGGAGTGCGGGCGAGCTGGTGCAGTCGGCTTCTAATCTGCTGGCCCAGATGACGTATCAAACGGGCATCGTCACCGTGCCCAAACCCGCTGCCAGCCAACTCAGGCAAATCGAGTTTCTGCCACTGTCGGGTGATCGTGTATTGGTGATTTTGGTGATCAACGAGCGTGAAGTGCAAAACCGTATTGTGCAGATGCAGCGGCCGATGAGCGAGGAGCAGCTCAGAACAGCCGCCGATCTGATCAACCAGCGTTACGCGGGCAATGATTTGTCCGAGGTCAAAAGTCATATTGTTCGTGAGATGTCAGAGGCGCGCGCCCGAATTGATCATTACTTGGAAGCGGCTCTGGAGCTCGCTCAGGCGGCTATCGATGCCGATCAGGAATCTGAGAATGTCGTGGTCGCCGGGGAAGCGAGCCTGTTGAATCAGGCGTCTCCGGAAGACATGCAGAAGCTGCGAGAGTTGTTTGACGCGTTTGAGCGTAAACGCGACCTGCTGGAGTTGCTGGAGCGTTGCTCACACGCCGACGGCATCCAGATCTTCATTGGCGAAGAGGCCGGTTTTGACGTGTTCGGCGATTTCAGCGTGATCACCGCCCCATACGCGCAGGGTTCCCAGTCACTCGGCGTGCTCGGCGTCATTGGACCGACTCGAATGGCCTATGAGCGCGTGATTCCTATTGTGGATGTCACTGCCCGTATGCTGAGCGCCGCCCTGTCCAAATAGCGCTGCGCTCACGAGACCGTCTGGGTCAGCGCATACTCGTTCAACTTTTGCCTCCACTCACACTGTATCGCTTGCCACGTTGAGCGCAGCGCGCATGCGGATACAACCCGCAAAAAATCGCTACGGCCCTGTTGATGAGCCGCCAGGTGCTCCATTCAGGGTGAAGCCACGTAAATGGGCTGGGCGGCGGAAAAATAGCCAAAAAACCGCGTTTGCACTTGAAAACTCAGCGCCACGCCCCACATCGAAGACGGGACGGGCTTTACCGCCCTCGCGCCACGCCTACAGGGCGCAGTAAAACGTATCGTGAGCAACCGGAGAGTACCCATGGCGGACGAGAAAACCGAAGAGCCCGCAGACCTGAACAGTCAGAACACCGAGGCTGAGCAAGCCTATGCGGCGAATGCGCCCGAAGAAGAGGAGTCGGGTCTACCGGATGATGCGCCAGCGGAGCCCTCAGAAGACATAGAGACCGCACCGGACTGGGAAGAGGAGCTGTCGGCGGCGAAGGACGCTGCACTCAGAGCACAGGCCGATGCGATGAATGTGCAGCGTCGCGCTGAGCAAGAAATTGAGAAGGCGCGCAAGTTTGCGCTGGAGCGCTTCTGCGGAGATCTGCTCAGCGTTGTCGACAACCTTGAGCGCGCATTGGAGTCCAGTGGCGATGAACAAGGACAGGGCGCCCTGACCGAGGGCATTGAGCTGACTCGCAAAGGTTTCATGGACGTATTGGCTAAATACGGCGTGGAGCCGGTTGATCCGACCGGTCAGCCGTTTGACCCAGAGACTGCGCAAGCCATGAGTATGGTGGACCAACCCGATGTCGAGCCCAATTCGGTAGTGGCCGTGATGCAAAAGGGGTACCTGCTCAATGGGCGATTGTTACGCCCCGCGATGGTGATGGTGTCGAAGGCGCCGAGCGGCGATTGAATCACCCGCTCAAACCGGGCGTCACTTGAAATCATATCAAGTGCCCCCATCTCAAGAATCAAGGAAGCACGCTGGTCACCGAGACCGGCCGATAGGAGAAACAGACATGGGCAAGATTATTGGCATCGACTTGGGTACGACCAACAGCTGCGTATCGGTACTGGAGAGCGGCAAGCCCCGAGTCATCGAGAACGCCGAGGGCGGCCGAACGACGCCGTCGGTTGTCGCTTATACCGACGACGGCGAAATTCTGGTAGGTCAATCCGCTAAGCGGCAGGCCGTCACCAATCCAACGAACACACTGTTCGCTGTGAAGCGATTGATTGGTCGTCGCTTTGACGACGACGTGGTGCAAAAAGACATCAAGATGGTGCCTTATCAGATCGTCAAGGCCGAAAGCGGCGACGCCTGGGTACAAGTGAACGACGACAAGATGGCGCCTCCTCAGGTGTCCGCTGAAGTGCTGCGAAAGATGAAGAAAACCGCAGAGGAGTATCTCGGCGAGGCGGTGACTGAAGCGGTCATTACTGTGCCGGCCTACTTCAATGATTCGCAGCGTCAGGCAACCAAGGATGCTGGCCGCATCGCGGGTCTTGAGGTCAAACGGATCATTAACGAACCCACCGCCGCGGCGCTTGCCTACGGTATGGACAAGGCTCAGGGCGATCGCACTGTGGCGGTCTATGACCTCGGTGGTGGCACATTTGATATCTCCATTATCGAGATCGCAGAAGTAGATGGTGAGCATCAGTTTGAAGTGCTGGCGACCAACGGCGATACCTTCTTGGGCGGAGAGGACTTTGACCTGAGGCTCATCGAGTTTCTGGCCGACGAGTTCAAGAAAGAAAACAGCATCGACCTGCACAACGATCCGCTGGCATTGCAGCGTCTGAAGGAAGCAGCAGAGAAAGCGAAGATTGAGCTGTCGAGCTCTCAGCAGACCGAGGTGAACCTTCCATACATCACCGCTGACGCGACCGGCCCCAAGCATCTGGTGGTGAAGCTGAGCCGCTCGAAGCTGGAGTCGTTGGTCGAGGATCTGGTCAAGCGTTCGCTGGAGCCGGTCAAGACTGCGTTAGATGATGCTGGCCTGTCTCCGTCTGAAGTTCAGGACGTGATTCTGGTCGGAGGACAAACCCGCATGCCAATGGTGCAGCAAGCGGTAGCGGATTTCTTCGGCAAGGAAGCGCGTAAAGACGTGAACCCCGACGAGGCGGTGGCCATGGGGGCGTCGATTCAGGGTGCGGTTCTTGCTGGTGACGTCAAAGACGTATTGCTTCTTGACGTGACGCCGCTAACGCTGGGTATCGAGACAATGGGTGGCGTGGCCACGCCACTGATCGAGAAGAACACAACGATTCCGACTAAAAAGTCGCAGGTGTTCTCTACTGCTGAAGACAACCAGACTGCAGTGACTATTCACGTCGTGCAGGGCGAACGTAAACAGGCCACCCAGAACAAGTCGCTGGGACGTTTTGATTTGGCAGATATCCCACCTGCGCCCAGGGGTATGCCTCAGGTTGAGGTGACTTTCGACCTCGATGCTAACGGTATTCTCAATGTCTCGGCCAAAGACAAAGCCACCGGTAAAGAGCAGTCGATTCGTATTACTGCTTCAGGTGGATTGTCAGAGGGCGAGATCGAGCAAATGGTTCAGGACGCCGAAGCCAATGCCGAGGCGGACAAGAAGTTTGAGGAGTCGGTCGCCGCGCGTAATACCGCAGATGGTATGGTGCACGCCGCGCGCAAAACGCTCGAGGAGGCGGGTGAGCACGCGACTGACGACGAGCGGTCTGCTATCGAGGCAGCGATTGCCGAGGTAGACGAGGCGATCAAGAGCGATGATGCCGCGGCGATGGAAGCAGCGACCACGAAGCTGACGGAGGCCACCGGCGGGGTTGCGCAGAAGATGTACGCCGCGCAACAAGCTGAGGGTGCCAGTGCAGATATGGACGGTACCGAGGCCCAAGCAGATGATGCGGAACAGGGCGATGTCGTTGACGCCGAATTTGAGGAAGTCAAAGAAGACAAGCGTGCATAACCCGACGACTGGGGCACAGTCTGGCGCGGGTACCGCGCTGTAAAACAAGCTCTTCACAGAGCGATTGAGTGGGCGCGGGTCATGGCAAAAACCATGCTACCCGCGTCGGCTTTTAAAGAGGGAGCTTGGCGTTTGTAAAAACCCACGCCGGATTTATGTCGAAACGCGACTATTACGAAGTGCTTGGTGTTGACCGCTCGGCCTCTGATCAAGAGATCAAAAAGGCCTACCGACGAATCGCCATGAAGTATCACCCGGACCGCAACCCGGATGATGCTGACGCAGACACCAAGTTCAAGGAGGCGACCGAGGCTTACGAAGTCCTGTCGGACTCCGAAAAGCGCGGTGCCTACGATCAGTTTGGTCACGCCGGGGTTGATTCCTCAATGGGCGCTGGCGGCTTTCAAGGCGGCAGCTTCTCCGACATTTTTGGCGATGTGTTTGGCGATATTTTCGGTGGTGGCGGTGGCGGTGGTCGGCGCCAAGGCCCGCAGCGGGGCTCTGACCTGCGCTATACCCTTGAGGTCTCGCTGGAGGCCGCGGTGCGGGGATCGACAGCAGAGATTCGGGTTCCCTCCCTGCAACATTGTGAGCCTTGTGACGGCAGCGGTGCCAAGCCGGGCAGTAGCCCCATCACCTGCGGCAGCTGCGGTGGCTCTGGACAGATCCGTACCCAGCAAGGTTTCTTTCAGGTTCAGCAGACTTGCCCTAAGTGCCGGGGTCGTGGCCAGACGATTTCAGATCCCTGCGTCGAGTGTCGCGGTCAGGGTCTGGTAGAGAAGACCAAGACGCTCTCGGTGAAGGTGCCTCCTGGTGTCGATACCGGCGACCGAATCCGCTTGAGTGGTGAGGGTGAAGCAGGGCCTTCAGGTGGGCCGCCGGGGGACTTGTTTGTTCAGATCGCGGTCCGGCAGCATGCGTTGTTCGAGCGCGACGGACGACATCTTTACTGTGAGGTCCCGATCAGCTTTGCCGATGCCGCACTCGGTGGGGAACTCGAGGTCCCGACCCTTGATGGGCGGGTAAAGCTCAAGATTCCCTCAGAAACCCAGACCGGCAAGATGTTCCGACTGCGGGGCAAGGGCGTGAAGCCGGTGCGCGGCGGGCCAGTGGGGGATTTATTGTGTCGCGCAGTGATTGAGACACCCGTGAACCTCACCAAAGAGCAGCGGACATTGCTTGAAGATTTCCGCAAGGCACTCCGGGAAGGGGGAGAACAGCAGTCTCCTCGTCAGACCAGCTGGTTCGAAGGCGTGAAGAACTTTTTTGATGGTATGACCGGATGACTGTTCGCATCGGTATCACGGGCGCCGCGGGACGCATGGGGAGAATGCTGACCTCTGCGATCGCGCAAAGCGGTGATGCCTGCCAGCTTGTTGCGGCGATCGAGCGTCCGGAGTCATCACTGCTGGGCGCTGACATGGGAGAGCTGATGGGAGGTGACCCTTCGGGGACGCTCATCACCTCGGATCTGGCGACCATCGCAGACCAATTAGATGTACTGATTGATTTCACGGTGCCTGAGGCTACGCTGCAGCATGTCGGCATTTGCGCCGCCAAAGAGCTGCCCATGGTAGTGGGGACCACCGGTTTTACCGATACCCAAGCTGATGCGCTTGCCGCAGCCGTTGCGTCGGTGCCATTTTGCCAGTCATCCAACTTCGCGCCGGGAGTGAATCTGACCTTTCGTCTGGTCGAGGCGGCCGCCAAAGCATTGGCGGGCACGGTAGACATTGAAATTATCGAAACCCATCATCGGCACAAGATCGACGCCCCGTCTGGCACGGCGCTTAGCCTTGGTGACGCCGTGGCGTCAGCGTTGGGACAGGATGCGACGGCGTTGGCAGTGCATGGCCGGGAGGGACGAACCGGCGCCAGGGATCGCAAGAGCATTGGATTTCATGCGGTGCGAGGCGGTGACGTAGTGGGTGATCACACTGTGATTTTCGCCGGTGACGGTGAGCGCTTGGAGATTACTCATCGAGCGAGCTCGCGAATGGCCTTTGCTCAGGGTGCGGTACGCGCCGCCTGCTGGCTGGTGCAGCAGGCGCCCGGTCGTTACTCCATGCAGGATGTGTTGGCAGAACAGGAAATCGAATCATGAATGCCTCCGCTCATATTGTTGATATCGATGAGAGCAATGCTCAGCAGCTACTGATTGAAGAGTCGATGAACCGCCCCGTGGTGGTCGACTTCTGGGCCGATTGGTGTGAGCCGTGCAAGCAGTTGATACCAATCTTGGAGAAGCTTGCTGCTGAGTATCAGGGCACCTTTCTGCTCGCCAAAGTGAACGCTGACGAGCAGCAGATGTTGGCGCAACAGCTCGGTGTGCGCTCGTTGCCCACGGTAATGGTCATCAAGGATGGCCAGCCCGTTGACGGCTTCTCCGGTGCGCAACCCGAATCAGCGGTGCGGGAGATGCTCGACAAGCACCTGCCGTCTCCACAAGCTGGCGCGCTGGTTGAGGCGGAACAGCTGTTGACGGACGGTGACATTCCGGGCGCCTTGGCGCTGTTTCGCGGCGCGTGGGAGGAGTCAGGTCAAAAGCTTGATATGACCCTCGCCTATGCGGGTGCTTTGGTCACCGCGAACCGGCTCGACGACGCAGAGAACCTGCTGAGAGATATTCGGCTGGCAGATCAGGACGCTCGCTATGAGCAGCTAATGGCACAGATCGAGTTGGGCCGTGAGGCAGCCAGATCGCCAGAGGTGGAGGCCCTGGAAGCGGCGATGGCCAATAACCCTGACGACCACGCGAAGCGCATTCAGCTGGCCATTCAGTTGAGTCAGGTTGCGCAATACCGTGAGGCCCTTGAGCACCTGCTGACCGTGCTTAAAGCAGATAAAGACTTCAATGACGGCGAGGCGCGAAAGGTTTTTTTGGATACGCTGGCAACGATTGGCAAGGGCGACCCCCTCGCGGCCGAATATCAGCGAAAGCTCTTTTCATTGATGTACTGACCCTTTTCATTGACGAACTGAATAGCGCCGATTTCGCGCGGCGGTAGGGTTGCAATGACCCGCCAACTTGCCTACATTCCGCTTATTCAGAAAACATACTCAAGATTCAAAAATAACGCGTCTTGCCGCGAGGCAGCCGCTGCACTCTATCGAGAGGTGAACAATGGATACCGCCTATTCCCCCGAAGATCTGGCTTTTCGCGACGAAGTTCGACAGTTTTTTGACGAAGCCTTTACCCCCGAACTGCAGAAGCGTTTGCGATCGCCCGAGTACAAGAATGCGATCGAAGATTGGCAGCGCAAGCTCTATGACAAGGGCTGGGTAGCCCCGAATTGGCCTGCCGAGTATGGCGGTACGGGTTGGACGGCGACCCAAAAATATATCTACGAAACCGAGCGCTCACTGGCGGGTATCCCAAATGTGGTGCCCTTTGGTCTCGTCATGGTCGCCAACGTCATTATGGCCTACGGCACCGATGAGCAAAAAGAATATTTCCTGCCCCGCATTTTGAAAAGCGAAGACTGGTGGTGTCAGGGTTACTCGGAGCCGGGTTCGGGTTCGGATCTCGCGAGTCTCAAGACCAAAGCCGAGCGAGACGGCGACGATTTCATTATTAACGGCGCCAAGATCTGGACGACTTACGCCCAGTACGCGGACTGGATCTTCTGCCTCGTGCGCACCGATAACTCTGGCAAGAAGCAGGAAGGCATCACCTTCATCCTGATTGATATGAAGAGCGAAGGGATTAAGGTCAACCCGATCATCTCTATCGACAATCATCACAGCCTGAATGAGGTCGAGTTCAGTAATGTCCGTGTGCCCGCCAAAAATGTGGTGGGCGAGATCGGCAAGGGCTGGACCGTCGCCAAGGCACTGCTTGCTCACGAGCGCACAGGTATCGCCGGCGTCGCCGATGTGAAGCGCGCTGTGCGCGTGATCAAAGAGGTCGCCGCCAAAGAAGAAAATGGCGGTCAGCGTTTGATGGATGATCCCGGTTTCCAGCAACGCCTCGCCGACATCGAGGTAGAACTGATGGCGCTGGAGTTCACCGAGCTCCGCACATTGGCGACCCAGGCGGCGGGCGGCTTCCCGGGGCCGGAGTCATCGTTGCTTAAGATTAAAGGCACCGAGCTCCAGCAGGCCACCCAGGAGCTGCTGATGGAAATCGCGGCCTACTACCAGGGCGTATTGCCCACAGACCTCGACTCCGATGCACTGGGCCACGAGTTTGCGACGGAGGCGCGCCGCAATTACATGTACGGACGTGCGGCCACCATCTACGGCGGCTCTAATGAGGTGCAGAAAAATATTATCGCCAAGTACGTACTCGGTCTTGAGTAGGGGGATTGCCGACCATGAATTTCGATTTCTCTGAAGAGCAACAAATGGTCCGCGACTCGATCGCGCGTTTTGTTCAAGACGACTACGACTGGGACACCCGTAAGGCGATTGTCGCCTCCGACGAGGGCATGAGCCGCGATAATTGGCAGCTGTTTGCCGAACTGGGGTGGTTGTCGATTCCTTTTGCGGAAGAGCACGGTGGCTTTGGCGGCAACATCGTCGACTTGTCAGTAGTGATGGAAGAGCTAGGCAAGGGTCTGGTGGTCGAGCCCTACTTTGCCACGGTCGTGCTGTTTGGCGGGCTGATCAAACGGGTGGGCAGCGAGTCGCAGCAGGCCGAGTGGTTGCCCCGAATTATCGGTGGTGAAGTGCTGGGCGCGTTTGCCTATGTCGAACGCCAAAGCCGGTTTGCGCTGAACGACTGCCAGACCACCGCTACCAAGTCTGGCGAGGGTTATGTCCTAAACGGTGAAAAGGTGGTGGTGTTCAATGGCGAGCAGGCTGACAACCTGGTTGTGATGGCCCGCACTTCCGGAGATCAATCAGACAGCGACGGGTTGTCGCTATTCATAGTCGATGCGGCGGCGGCGGGGGTCGACAAGATGAGCTACGCCATGATGGACGGCCAGCGTGTGGCGAACATTACCTTTAAAGATGTCTCAGTGAGCGCCGATGCCCTGCTGGGCGAGGAGGGTGGTGCGCTGGCGGTGGTCGACGCGCTCAGCGATGAAGCCATCATCGCACTGGCTGCAGAGGCTGTGGGCATTATGGGTGTGTTGAATGCCAAGACGCTGGAATACACCAAAACCCGCGAGCAGTTTGGTGTTGCCATTGGCTCCTATCAAGCGCTACAGCATCGGATGGTCGATACCATGATGGCCTACGAGCAGAGCAAATCACTGTTGTTCAAGGCGCTCTGTGAGTACAAGCAAGATCCAGCGATGGCAGCCGAGACGATTCACGCACTGAAGGTGCTGATTGATCGCAACGGCAAACACGTATTCGGCGAAGCGATCCAAATGCACGGCGGCATGGGCATGACAGACGAGCTGGATATTGGTCATTACGCCAAGCGGCTGATGATGATTAACACGACCTTTGGTGATGCGAACTATCACCGCAACCGCTACATCGAGACCGCTTACGCGGCCTGATCATGGAACTGCGTGACAAGGTCGCTGTTGTCACGGGAGGTGCCAGCGGCATTGGTACCGGCCTGTGTCGGCGCTTTCGTGAAGAGGGCGTCCGCGGCCTGATCATTGCCGATCTAAACGGCGAAGCCGCTGAAGCGCTGGCCAGCGAACTGGGCGGGCAAGGCGTTACCCTCGATGTCACGGATGAAGCCGGTATTCGGGCTATGGTGGCCCGCACTGAGGCAGAGTTTGGTCAAATTGATTTGTTCTGCTCCAACGCCGGCATTCTGAATCTGGACGGCGGCGACTATTGGGCGACCTCCAGCACCAATGAGGTCTGGCAGCGCAATTGGGAGGTCCACGTGATGGCCCATATCTACGCCGCACGGGCCTGTTTGCCGAAGATGATTGAGCGGGGCGAGGGCTACTTTTTGCATACCGTCTCCGCTGCCGGACTGCTCACGCAACCCTATACCGCGGCCTACGCGACCACCAAACATGCGGCAATCGGCTTTGCTGAATCGTTGGCAATCACCCATGGTGATGACGGCATTAAAGTGAGCTGTCTGTGTCCACAGGCAGTGGATACGGCGATGCTGGGCGGCACAGATGGCGGTGCGGCCGGATTGGATGGCATTCTCTCCCCAGCCGAGGTCGCCGAGCAGGTTGTGCAAGGCATTCGCGAGGAGTCGTTTTTGATTCTGCCCCACGAGCAGGTGGAGCAATACCATCTCAACAAAGCGCAAAATTATGACCGCTGGATCGGCGGCATGCGAAAATTGCGCCGGAACATGCGCCCACCTACACTGCCCTGACGCACTACAAGGGTCTCCAGTGGACAAACAGCACCGCTTTGCCCGTGTCATTCTGAACGGCTTCTACGCGTATTTTGCGGAGTTCGAAAACATCACGCTTGCTGCTCGCACCCGGTTTGAGCAAGCCGAATGGTCGAGCATGCAGGATATGTCGAGCCGTCGGATTGATATTTACAAAAAAACGGTCATGGAGACCTTGCAAGATGCGCGCCACATTGCCGGAGATCACATCGAAGAGCTGAGCTTTTGGTCTGATACTCGCGCCATCTACGCGAAGCTTGTTAAAGGCATGACCAACTTTGAGATTGCCGAAACCTTCTACAACTCTATTTTCAATTCGCATTTCGGCCACCGGTCTATTCGCAACGAATACGCCTTCGTCTTTTCCCCCCAGGGCGACGTACCGCCAGTCGATATGGGCAGAGTAGTTCGCCATTACCCTGTCCAAAATGGGATGAGCGAGGCCTTTACCCAGCTGTTGGAAGACTTCGCGTTTAATGTTCCCTACGAGGACCTCGAAAGAGACGTGACGAGTATTACCGACGCTATTACAGCGCATATGGCTACGCGGTTTGACGTCACCCGACCAAATCTAGAATTGCAGGTGTTGGAGCACCACTTCTTCCGCAACAAGGCGAGCTACATCGTCGGCCGCCTTTACACTGACGGTGATCAAATGCCGTTCGTGCTGCCACTCTTGCACAATGACTCGGCAACAAATCCCGCTATTTACGTCGACGCTTTTCTGTTTGGGCCCGATCAGGTGAGCTTGCTGTTCTCGTTTACCCGCAGCTACTTCATGGTGGATGCTTCGATTCCCTCTCAATATGTGCTGTTTTTACAGCAGCTAATGCCAAAGAAAGAGATCTCCGAGATCTATAGTTCTATCGGGCATTTTCGGCATGGCAAGACGTATTTTTATCGCACCTCGACTCGCCACATTCGATCTACTGACGACCAATTCATCGTGGCGCCCGGAATCAAAGGGATGGTGATGGCGGTTTTCACGCTACCCTCGTATGAGTATGTTTTTAAAATTATCAAGGATCGTTTCACTCCTCCTAAAGAGGTGACGCACCAGATCGTTAAGGACAAGTATCACCTGGTGAAGCGATGGGATCGCGCCGGGCGGATGGCTGATACCCAAGAGTTCAATAATTTGGTGTTTGACGCCAGCCGTTTCTCGGATGAGCTGATGGAAGAGCTCCACGCAACATGCCCGTCACAATTACGTGTGAACGGCCGGGCCCTGATCATCAAGCACTGCTACGTAGAGCGCCGCATGAATCCGCTCAACCTTTACTTGCAGGAAGCTTCAGACGACGAGGTCAACGAGGTAATGAACGATTACGGCAATGCCATCAAGCAGCTGGCTGCCGCTAACATTTTTCCCGGAGACATGTTGCTGAAGAACTTTGGTGTCACCCGCCATGGCAGGGTGGTGTTCTACGATTACGATGAGATTGAGCCGCTGTTGGACTGTAATTTTCGGCGTATCCCGCCGCCGCGAGACGAGATGGACGAAATGTCAGGTCAGCCCTGGTACTCGGTAGGGCCGAAGGATATTTTCCCAGAGGAGTTCCGCCTGTTTTTTTCCGGTAATGCCCGGGCGCGCGCCGCCTTTGACGCCCAGCATGCCGATTTGTATGACGCGGATTTTTGGGTGGGCCAGCAGGACCAGCTACGCAATGGCGTCTTAAAAGATTTCTATCCCTACCCGCGGCGAGTCAGATTCTCGCAAAGGCATGAGGTTGCATAAGCATGGCGTCCCTCTATCTCATTCGGCACGGTCAAGCTTCTTTTGGCAGCGCCAACTACGATCAACTATCGCCCTTGGGCCAGCGCCAGGCAGACGTGTCCGGTCGGTTCTTTGCCGATGTGGGCATGTGCTTTGCACAGGCGGTGAGTGGCGATTTGTCGCGTCAACGAGAGACAGGCGAACGCATTTTGTCCAGTCAGGCCGAACCGGCGACGTTGCGCGTTGATCCAAGGCTCAATGAAGTTGATAACGAAGGGCAAATCGCCGCTTTGTTACCCATGCTCTGTGAGCGGGATGCCGCCTTCGCTGAACGGGTCAAAGCGGGACGCAGTGACAGCAAGCAGTATCAGAAGGTTATTCAGGC
>Ga0181606_10001952_pt1 | contig 17831 bp, 17 predicted proteins | sample 041ome_10_FD_132994 | JGI IMG/M metagenome (GOLD analysis project Ga0181606, IMG submission 132994) | Coastal salt marsh microbial communities from the Groves Creek Marsh, Skidaway Island, Georgia - 041412US metaG (megahit assembly) | ecosystem: Environmental > Aquatic > Marine > Intertidal... | reverse complement strand
CCCCCGTATCGACCATAGATGTGACGCCGACACTAGCCGCGCTGGCAAAAATTGATCTTGATGAAATACAGCCCTGGACTGATGGGAACAATCTGTTGCCTCTTATAGATAATGCCGCATCCGCAGCACCAGTTCTGATGGAATATACTGCCGAGGGCTCTATCGCGCCGCTGGTGGGGGTGCGAGATGGTGACTATAAATTTATAGCGTGCGCCGCCGACCCGCCGCAATTATTCAACCTTGCCGATGATCCGGACGAATTACATAATTTGGCTGAAAACCCCGACTATGCGGCAGTTTTGGCACGCTTTACTGATATGGCGGCGGACCGCTGGGATATGCAGAAATTTGATGCAGAGGTGCGCATGTCACAAGCCCGCCGGCATATTGTTTATGCGGCATTGCGCCAAGGCCATTATTATCCATGGGACTATCAGCCTTTACAGCTAGCGTCTGAACGCTATATGCGTAATCATATGGATCTAAATGTTTTGGAAGAAACGAAACGCTATCCGCGAGGGGAATAACAGTGCCGCAAGATCAGCCGGTCCAAACACTTTTAGACTCAGCTTTGGATGCAGCCGGTATTTTGCGGCTGACATTGAATGACCCGGCGCGGCGCAATGCGCTGTCTGAAGCCATGCTGGGGGCACTTGAGGCGGCGCTTGCGACGGCTGGCACAAACCCAAAAGTGCGGGTGATTGTTTTGGCGGCGGCTGGCCCGGTGTTTTGCGCCGGGCATGATTTGAAAGAAATGACCGCCGCCCGTGATGCGGCAGACCGGGGCCGCGGTTACTTTACAAAAATATTGACGCGTTGTTCGGCGGTCATGCAGGCCATTGTCACCTGTCCAAAGCCAGTCATTGCCGAAGTTGGCGGGGTGGCGACGGCCGCTGGCTGTCAGCTTGTTGCCAGCTGTGACTTGGCAGTGGCGTCGGACGCGGCGCAATTTTGCACGCCGGGCGTCCATATCGGGTTGTTTTGTTCAACGCCTATGGTGGCGTTGTCGCGCAATTTGTCGAACAAACATGCCATGGAAATGCTGTTGACAGGGGATATGATTCCAGCGGCGCGGGCGGCCGAAATGGGGCTGGTTAATCAGGTCGTGCCAGCGTCCGACTTAACAACTGCCAGCATCGCATTAGCAGCAAAAATTGCCGCAAAATCCAGCCTGACCCTCGCCACCGGCAAGCGCGCGTTTTATGAACAAAAGGACATGGATTTGGCCGCCGCTTATGCGCATGCCTCAGAGGTGATGGTGAGTAATATGCTGGCGCGTGATGCCGAAGAGGGAATTGCGGCGTTTATCGAAAAACGGCAGCCCGATTGGCGTGATGTCTGATCTGGCTTAATGAATGGTGTGACATGAGTGATCCCTATAATGAAGACCTGCCGCGTAATCCGGCGAATTTTCAGCCGCTAACGCCGCTAACGTTTTTGGAACGCGCCGCCAGCGTGTTTCCCAACCATACAGCTATTATTCACGGCGATATGCGCCGGTCGTACGCCGAATTTTATGCGCGCTCGCGCCAGCTTGCTTCGGCGTTAACCAAGCATGGTATCGGCCGCAGTGACACGGTATCTGCGATGCTGGCCAACACCCCGGCAATGTTGGAATGCCATTATGGCATACCGATGTGTCAGGCGGTATTACACGCCATTAACACTCGGCTTGATGCGCCGGTGATTGCGTTCCAGCTTGACCATGCCGAGGCCAAGGTGGTGATTGTTGATCGTGAATTTATGCCTGTTATGAAAGCCGCGCTGGCGCTGGCCAAGGTTACGCCGCTCGTCATCCAATATGATGACCCGGAATATGACGCGCCAAGAATCAGTGTTGATGAGGTTGATTATGAGGCTTTTGTTGCGATGGGCGATGCGGGCTTTAACTGGTTGATGCCAATAGATGAATGGGATGCGATCTCGATCAACTATACGTCTGGCACCACCGGCAATCCTAAAGGTGTTGTCTATCACCACCGCGGTGCCTATTTGCTGGCACAGGGCAATGCGCTGACAACCTCGATGGGCAAACATGCGGTCTATCTATGGACATTGCCGATGTTTCATTGCAATGGCTGGTGTTTTCCCTGGACGCTCTCGGCTATCACCGGCACCCATGTGTGCTTGCGCCAAGTGCGAGATGAACCTATTTGGGAGGCGCTTGCCGCGCATGATGTGACGCATCTATGCGGTGCGCCGATTGTGATGTCGCTAATCATCGCTGCGCCAGACACTGTAAAGCGCGCCCTAAAGCATATTGTTGAATTTTTTACCGCTGCTGCGCCGCCGCCGCAACAGGTGCTAGCCAATATGAAAGAGGCCGGCTTTAATGTGACGCATCTTTACGGCCTAACCGAGGTTTATGGCCCGGCAGTGGTCAATGATTGGCATGCTGAATGGGATGCGTTGCCGCTGACTGAACAAGCTGCCTTAAAATCGCGTCAGGGCGTACGCTATTTGGCGCTTGAAGAATTTGACGTGATTGACCCAAACACCATGCAAGCCGTGGCGCGTGACGGCGAAACATTGGGCGAGGTTATGTTCCGCGGCAATGTGGTGATGAAAGGCTATTTCAAAAACCCGGATGCTAGCGCCGCGGCTTTTGCCGGCGGCTGGTTCCATTCTGGCGATCTTGGTGTGATTCACCCGGATGGGTATGTGCAGCTTAAAGACCGATCTAAAGATATTATTATTTCGGGCGGTGAAAATATTTCGTCTATTGAGGTTGAAGACGCGCTCTACCGGCATCCGGCGGTGGCGATGGCGGCGGTGGTGGCGATGCCGCATGAAAAATGGGGCGAAACCCCGTGCGCCTTTATTGAATTGGCAGATGGTGCCACGGCTACCGCCGATGATCTGCGGGACTGGTGCCGCCAGAAATTGGCAGGCTTCAAAGTGCCGGGAAAATTTGTGTTTGCGCCAATTCCCAAAACGTCAACCGGCAAAATCCAAAAATTCGTTTTACGCGATAAGGTTCTTGCGTTTGACAATTAGCTAAGTTTCGCTATGTAAGAATGACGGCGATCGGCTAAACTGCAGGCCGTGCCTTTCCTCGGAGTTTCTACATGACTGACAAAAATGCCTACACACCGCCTAGCGTTTGGACATGGGACGCAGAAAATGGCGGGCGTTTTGCCAATATTAACAGGCCGATAGCGGGCGCCACTAATGATAAAGCGCTGCCGGTTGGCAAACACCGGTTTCAGCTCTATTCGCTGGCCACGCCAAACGGTGTCAAAGTCACCGTTATGTTTGAAGAATTACTGGAACTAGGGATTGCTGCCGCAGATTATGATGCGTGGTTGATCCGCATTGGTGATGGCGACCAGTTTGGAAGCGGTTTTGTTGGGGTCAATCCAAACTCCAAAATTCCGGCGCTGATGGACCATTCAACCACACCGCCAACCCGGGTTTTTGAATCCGGCGCCATTTTGCTATATCTAGCGGAACAGTTTGATGCGTTTTTGCCAAAAGACCCGGCAGCACGCACCGAATGTCTGTCCTGGTTGTTTTGGCAGATGGGCAGCGCGCCTTATCTTGGCGGCGGGTTTGGTCATTTTTATGCCTATGCCCCCTATAAAATGGAATATCCGATCAATCGTTTTACTATGGAAACCAAGCGCCAGCTTGATGTTTTGGACCGCCGGCTGGCTGAAGTGCCATTTGTTGGTGGGGCGGAATATAGCATTGCTGATATGGCCATTTGGGCGTGGTATGGCCAATTGGTTTTGGGGCGGCAATATGAGGCTGCCGAATTTCTTAATGTCACATCCTATAAACATGTTTTGAAATGGGCTGAAATGATTGATGCCCGCCCGGCTGTGCAACGCGGCCGGAAGGTTAATAAAATCAGCGGCGACCTAAATCTGCAATTGCACGAACGGCATGATGCCTCGGATTTTGACACCAAAACCCAAGATAAGATTTCGTAAATAGTCACTACTGTATCTAAGGAAAAATTATGAAGACATATAAGCTTGCATCCATTCCGGGTGATGGCATCGGTGTTGAGGTTGTTGAGGCCGGTCTGCGCGCGCTGCATGCGCTGGCTGAACGGGCCGGCACATTCAGGTTTGATGTGACCCATTTTGACTGGGGCACAGACCGCTACAAGCGCGAAGGGGCGTTAATGCCGGCCGATGGGGCGCGGGACCTTATCGGCTTTGATGCGATTTTGTTTGGGGCTGTTGGCGCGCCTGATGTGCCTGATCATCTGACCCTATGGGGGTTGCGTCTGAATATCTGTCAACCGCTGGACCAATATGCCAATGTGCGCCCGACCCGCATTTTGCCGGGCATCAAGAGCCCGTTGGCCGGAGTGACCGCAAAAGACCTTGATTGGGTTATTGTGCGCGAGAATTCCGAAGGTGAATATTCTGGACAAGGCGGGCGCAGCCACCGCGGTCAACCGCATGAGGTCGCCACTGACATGGCGGTGTTTACCCGCACCGGCGTTGCGCGTATCATCCGGTTTGCGTTTGAACTGGCACGTTCGCGCCCCCGTAAAATGCTGACCATTGTCACAAAATCTAACGCGCAGCGTCACGGTATGGTGCTGTGGGACGATGTCGCACGTGAAGTTGCGGCCGATTTTCCAGATGTGACATGGGACAAAATGCTTGTTGATGCGATGACCGTGCGCATGGTGATGAAGCCAGAAAGTCTCGATACAATTGTCGCAACCAACCTGCATGCAGATGTGCTGTCTGATCTGGCGGCGGCGTTGTCAGGCTCTATCGGGGTGGCGCCCACAGCCAATTTGAACCCAGAACGCACTGCGCCATCTATGTTTGAGCCGATTCACGGTTCGGCCTTTGATATCACTGGCAAAGGCATAGCCAATCCGGTGGGAACATTCTGGAGTGCGGCAATGCTGCTTGAGCATATTGGCGAGGGTGAGGCCGCTGCACAAATGATGGCCGCGATTGAGGCTGTTACAGCCAATCAAGCGTTGCATACGCCTGATCTTGGCGGTGATGCGACAACCGAAAAAGTCACCAATGCCTTGATTGCACACATTGGTGGCAGTAACGATTAGCCATTATTTTGGGCGTTACTGATTGGCGATGGCGGGTCAGCCATAGTGATTATCAATAACGGCTGATGTGGCGCTAAAACAGATTTAGGCGGTAACCAATTGCGAACTGCCGCCTAAATCTGGCCCGCGCCATAACACCAATGTTAAAATCGCGCTATCTTTTGTGGTCATAGCGTGCGGTTGATGGCTGGCATGGCGCCGGTGTTCGGTTGGCCCCAATGTGGCCGCGGCATCGCCATCAGACTCAAACAGCGCCTCACCCGATAAAACAAAATATAATTCTTCAGACGCATGATGATGCGCCGGGTAATAAAGATGCGGCCCCCAATAGCCTATATAGGCGTTGCACTGCGCCGAATGAAAATGCCCGGTCGGGCCAATCAATTCAAAATAGGCATAATTATCTAAAAAATGTCGCCCAACCTCGGCTTCACTATAGATAAATTGCCAATTGACCAGATGTGCAGCCTTTTGAACGGCGGTATGGATGGCGCCTGTTATGGGGTTTGGTGCGGCCTGCCAGTCCATGATTTTTTGGGCCGCCGGTGCCGGGTTTGATGATTGCGTTGTTGGAACAAGATCATCTGGAAACGGCGTGAAATCAGCCAGGCTGGGGGTGCCTATCCACAACGCCCGGGTGTGCGCCAAAAGGTCATCAAGTGGGGTGGGCATAAAGGCACCTCATTTACTGTATCGCTTGGCTGTCAATCTTGCGGGGGGGTGCTAAAAACAAGCTGGCAAAGCTGGCCGCCGACAGCGCGCCAATGGCTATCATACTACCAAAAAATATGTCTGGCCCCATCAAAAACAATATGCCGCCCACACTGGGACCTATGGCATTGCCAAGCGCGCGCGGTGTGGTGATCCAGCCTTTGGCGCGGCCATAAACATCAGCGCTAAAATACATATTGGTGACATAGCCGAATGATACCGTCAAAACACCGTGTCCCATGCCAAAAATCATCATCGCAACAACCGCGTAAATCAAGCCGTCTTGCTGGGCAAGGACCAGCGCGGTCGGCACCCCAATAAAGGCGATCATGCCGGTAACGCGCGCATCAAATTTTTGCCCAAACCGCATTTCAAGGAGCCGGCCAACAGTTTGAAAAGGACCATAAAGCGCAGCCAACATAACCGCCAGCCCCACATCATTAAATTGCGCCGTGAACCAGGTAATCCAAAGCAATGTAGTCGAGGCAAAGGTCAGATATTCCAGCGCGCTCGCCGATGCCAGCGCTACTAACGCGCGGCGCTCGTTTCTGGTCATTAATGCCCAGCTAAACGGGGCCAGCACTTTGGGGTCATCACTAGGCAAACGAAACGGCAATACACGGTCCAGATGCCGCGTGCGGAGCGCCATAAAAACCAATGCTGCGGCGCAAATAAGGCAGGTAATGTGCAGCCCAAACCACGCCAATAACGGTGCAATCGATAACCAAATGACCGAGCTGGCCACGCCCCCATAAAAGGTAATGTAGGAAATATGGCGGCGTGCTTTGGCTTCATCCATTTGCACAGCTGCCGAAAAAGCTGTTTCATAGCTTGACATGGCAAAGCCGACACCAATTGGCAGCATGCACAGCCAGACCCACCATAACGTGTTTATGGCTGGCAGCATAGCCATGCCAATGGCGCCAATCATCAAGCCGCGGGTCATCACCGCCAACGCCCCATATTTGTCGATCCAGACACCAATTAGCGGGGCTAAAAACGCCTGAATGAGAAGTGCGCCAGTGACCGCCGCCAGAATTTCACTTGAGGCCACCCCAATCGCTTCGGCGAGGGGGATTTTTAGCTGCGCAAATGCATAGAACATACAGCCATAAGACATAATCTGGCTTATGCCCAGCGAATGAAACGGTACCTTTTGAGATGTTTTGGACGCTGGGTCTGTTCTTACGGTCACTTCGCAAAAAGCCTTATCGCTGAGGGTGCATTGGGCATGAGATTACATCTAAATATAAAGGCTGCCAAATATGAAAGCTACTAAATATAAGAGTGGCAGAGCGCAGAAATATGGTTGTGTTTGAAAGGGGGAGGCGCTGGCTTTTGCCCGCTTGGCTGAAATAGCTGTTACGGCCATGGGCTATCACAGTATACTAGGCAGCGTTTAACCGAAAGGCAGGGCAATGTTTATTGACAGGTTTTTCAGGCGCAGGCGGCATAATCCAGACGACACCCGCGCTAAATCACTTTTGAAAACCATTTCCTGGCGGGTTCTGGCATCGACCGACACCTTGATAATTTCGTGGTTCCTTACGGGCGATATAAAGATTGCTGGGTCAACCATGTCGCTTGAAATTTATACGAAAATGTTCCTTTATTATTTTCATGAGCGGGTATGGACGCGCTTTATGTAAAGTCTGGGCCGAAATATTATGCAAGCACCAGCGGTGTTGGATACAGCGATTATCACGCGGATTGAAGCGGTTTGCGCCGGTGAACGTGACCCGATTACCCTAATGGCGGTGATTGCGGGTGAATTATATCAATCGGTTGACGGGTTTGATTGGGTTGGGTTTTACCGGGTGGTGGCGCCTGATTTGTTAAAGCTTGGGCCCTATCAAGGGGGACATGGGTGTTTAGTGATCCCATTTGATAAGGGCGTGTGCGGCGCTGCAGCCCGCACTGGGACTGTTCAACTTGTTGATGATGTCGAACTGTTTGATGGGCATATTGCCTGTTCATCATCCACCAAATCCGAACTGGTTATTCCGGTCTATGATGATCGCCAAAATCTGGTGGCGGTATTGGATATAGACTCCGATCAACAATGCTTTTTTTCAGTTGATCAGGTCAGCCAGCTGGCGGCGTTATTAGCGCGGCTATTTGGTAAAGCCGGAGGTATAGCATGACACCGCATGACGCACAAAAATTTGGCACGCCTGTTACTGGCTGGGCGCCGCCGCCTGCCCCGGAAAATGTGCAACTTGGTACAAATTTTGATCGGCAACTTAACGGAAAATTTGTGCGGCTGGAACGGCTTGACGCGGTTCGCCATAGCGCAGATTTAAGCGCTGCATTCGCCGCCGACACTGACAATAGGATCTGGGATTATTTGCCCTATGGACCGTTTGCGAGCACGCCGGAATTAGCCACATGGATTACCGCAACATGCACTGCGCCTGACCCCTATTTTGTGGCGATTATTGATCTGGCAAGCGACCGCGCTATTGGTGTAGCCAGCTATTTACGCATTAATCCAGATAGCGGGTCCATCGAAGTTGGCCATATCAATTTTTCACCAGCGCTGCAAGCAACAGCGGGCGCCACTGAGGCCATGTATTTGATGATGAAATGGGCGTTTCAGGCTGGCTATCGGCGCTATGAATGGAAATGCAACGCGCTAAACCTAAAATCGCGGCGCGCTGCACAGCGTCTGGGGCTGTCCTATGAAGGGGTTTTCCGCCAAGCCACAATAAGCAAAGGCCGTAATCGCGACACCGCCTGGTTTGCCGCGATTGATAGCGAATGGCCGGCCTTAAAGGTGGCGTTTGAAACATGGCTTGACCCTGCTAATTTTGACGCTGAGGGTAAACAGCGCCGCGCCTTATCGTCGCTGACATCAGATATTTTGGTGATGTGTGACCCAGCGCTTGTAAGTTAGCACAACCCTAGTGGTCATCGGTAAAAAAATTTGTTATAAGTGACTGCTAGTCATTTAATTGGTGGTCATTTAAATGCCGATCATTCAAAATCACAAATGCAAGCGGATAAGGGGCTAGAAATTATGGGGCAGCGACGTGCCATATCACAGGATGCCAAGCTGGCGCGCCGCGGTGATATTCTGACCGCCGCCGAAACATTATTGCGGGCGGTTGGCTATGATGATTTTACCATGCAAAAGCTGGCGGGCTCGGCTGGTCTTGCTAAAGGCACGCTGTATTTGTATTTCACAACGCGGGAAGAGCTTGTTTTGGCGCTCTATACGGACTTGACCAAAAGCTGGATTGCGCGGTTTCTGGCCGCCGAAAAAGCCAGTGCCGAAAAAGCCAATCATGCGCCGCTTTACGATGACATCTGCCAGCGGTTTTATAACAGTTTTATCGATGATGACTTGCTGGTAGACCTTGCCGCCCGGGCGGCATCAGCATTAGAGCCGCATGTGCCATCAAAAGCCTATAGTGAAGCCAAACGGGCAAGTGCCCTGATTGCAAAACGGCTTGGTGGTTATTTTTGCGCGGTGTTTGGTGTGCCGGCGGCGGCGGGGCAGCGGCTGGCTTGGGCGTTTTTGGTGGCCTTAAGCGGGGCGCAACAACGCGGCATACGCCTTTACGCCGACCAGATTGTGCCGGAAGATATTCACAAGCTGAGTGATATCGCCTCGTGCAAAAATGTTTTTTTAAATATGGTGTTGCCCCTAACCCCAAAATAATGCCGCAAGGCCGCGTCACCTGCTGGCACGTCATTTAATAGATTTTTACCTATTTTTTTCCATCATTACGGTGATAAACTCCACCTATTACGATCCGGCCAGAGACATTCAATGCCCATAACAAATTCTGCCCCGCCGTTATCAACGATAGATGAAGTCGGCATCATGCCAGATGGCAGCGTAGACGGCGCGCCGGTTATTTTTGCCTATGCGATTGATGGCAAGGGGCCCGGCCAGCCCTTGCTGGGGGATGATGTGGCGCGGTTATTGGCTGATGATCGTTTGGCGTGGGCGCATCTTGACGCTAACCACCCGCAAACTAATGCGCTGTTAACCCGCGAATTGAGCTATCTTGACCCGTTTGTTGTGCAAGCCCTGCTTGCCGAAGAAACCCGGCCGCGGCTAGCGCCTATCGGTGATGGTTTGCTATTAATTCTGCGCGGCGTAAATCTCAATGAAAATGCTGACCCGGAAGATATGGTGTCAATCCGCATATTTGTTGATCCGCACCGGATCATTAGTGTGTGCAAACGTAAATTAAAGGCTGTGGGGGATTTACAAAATTTTGTAGCCGCTGGCACTGGCCCCAAAAACAGCGGTGATTTTGTCTGTATGCTTATGGGGTTGCTGTTTGCCCGCATGACACCGGCGGTTTCAACTTTGACTGAGGCCATGGATGTAATTGAGGAAACGATTTTGGATGGCGCCGCTGCCGCAGACCGCGAAACAGTTCTGGCGGTGCGTAAAAAAGCCATTGTTTTTAGACGCTATATGGCGCCGCAGCGTGATCTTGTGGTGCAACTGCAAGAGCTAAAAATGGCGTGGATCGATAAGGTTGACCAGCGGCATTTGGTTGAGGTGCATGACAGTATAACGCGGGTTATCGAAGAATTGGATGCGGTACGAGAACGCGCCCAAATCATCAATGATGAGGTGACTAACCAGCTGACCGAACGGCTGAACAAAAACATGTATGCCTTATCTGTCATTGCGGCCATTTTCCTGCCCTTGGGATTTTTAACCGGACTTTTGGGAATCAATATTGGCGGCATCCCGGGGGCGGAAAATCCGTCAGCCTTTTTGATTTTCTGCGCATTGCTAGCCATGGTTGTTGCCCTCCAAATGATAATTTTCCGAAAATTGAGATGGTTTTGAGCCGGCTTTGGGTGATGCGTCGCGATGCACGAAAGGTCATGGGCTGTGGGTGAGGGCCAAAACAAAACGCCGCCGCTATCCGCAGCTGACGACAATCCATTTGCCGCGATGGGTATGGTGAAATTTTGGATCTTGTCGACGCTGTTTTATTTGCTGTTTCCGGCGTCACTGATCATTTGTTTTGTGGCGTTTGGCCCGCGCCGGACAAAACAGCTTGTGCACACGTTGATTGATGATTTTTTGATGACAATCTTGATTTTGCTTGTTGTGTTGGCGCTGTTCATATGGGCCGCATTTCATTTTCTTACCCCGTTATTTGGCGGCTAGCGGCATAATGTTTATAAGACTGAATGAGATTGGAAAATCATGAACAAGACTTTGGTGGTATGTGTGGATTTTGAAATTGACCCGTCACAGCTGGCCGCATTTATGCTGGCGATAACAGAAAATGCGGCGCTGTCCTTAGCGCATGAGGCCGGCTGCCAACGCTTTGATATTTGCCAAGATCCAGAGCGCCCAAATAAAATATTTTTATATGAAATTTATGATGATGAGGCGGCTTTTGCGGTCCATAAAAATACCAATCATTACCATGTCTTTAACGCCGCTGTAGACGGTATGGTTATCAACAAATCGGTGGGGCTATTTGATAAGGTCAACTAGCTGCGTGCGGATAGGGAAATAATGAAATGAACATCAAGAACGCCAAAGCTGTACTGTTGCGTGAGGCTGATTTGCCGCGTGCCGATAGGGGGAACGGGGCATCGACAACGCGCTTTGTCAGCCGTGCCTGTGGGTCACAATCCATGCTGAACGGCATCACCACTATACCGCCTGGCGGGGCCATTCCCTTGCATTATCACAATTGCGAGGAAAGTGTGCTGGTGCTATCCGGGGCTGGGTTTGCGGTTGTGGGTGATGATAGATTTGCTGTAGAGGCGGGCGATGTGACCTGGATTCCGGAAAATCTGCCGCATCAATTTCGAAATACATCTGACATTGATAAGATGCGTATTTTTTGGACTTATGCATCGGCAGGTGCCACCCGCACCATGGTTGCATCTGGCGAGACCCACACAATTGACGCAGAGCACGGGGCATAGTGAATGTTTGATTTGACGGGCAAAATTGCCCTTGTGACCGGCATTGGTGCGCCCGCAGATGCGCTTGGTAATGGCAAGGCCATTGCCATGCTGCTAGCCCAGCAAGGCGCTGTTATAGAGGGCACGGATATTAACGTTGCCGCCGGAGCTGCCACGGTTGACCAGATTGTGGCAAATGGCGGCAAGGCAGAATGCAGCGCGGTTAATGCCACCGATGCTGATGGCGTGAAACAATGGGTAGATGATTGTTATGCCAGGCATGGGCGTATCGATATTTTGGTGAATAATGTCGGGCAGTCAGAACCTGGTGGCCCCATAACGATGGATGCATCAACATGGCGGGCGCAGATAGCGCTAAATCTTGATGCGGCGTTTTATACGATGCAAGCGTCCTTGCCCTACATGGTGGCGGCAAAATCCGGCAGTATCATAAATATTTCGTCGATTGCCGGCCAGCGCTATATCGGCAAGCCACAGGTTGGCTATGCTGCGGCCAAGGCCGGGTTAGTTCAACTCACCAAAACCACAGCGGTCATTCATGCCAAAGATAATGTGCGGCTGAATTGTGTTGTACCGGGGCTTATGCACACACCAATGCTAAAACGTATGGCCGATAAATATGCTGGTGGGGATTTGGCGGGTTTTATTGCCAAACGTGATGCTATGGTGCCAATGCGACGTATGGGCGATGCGCATGATGTTGCAAATGCGGTTTTGTTTTTGGCAGCAGATGAATCGCGCTACATTACTGCGACAGAAATTGTCGTGGATGGGGGCATTACCGCCGCCACCCAAGGTGATTTACCAGAGTAGCTATGCAGGCTGCACCAATCTCTCGCAAATCATGTTTCTTTAGATGCCAAAAGGGTGTTTTTTATGGTACGTAACAGTGAATAATAAAGCTTTACCTAATGGCATGATAAGCGAGCGACGTTTTTGAAAATTCTTGTAACAGGTGCGGCCGGGTTTATCGGTATGCACTGCGCCGAAAAACTGCTGGCACGCGGTGACCAAGTTATCGGTATTGATAATCTGAATGAATATTATGATGTCAGCCTGAAAGACGCAAGGCTAGGCCGTCTAACGCCGCATGCAAATTTCACATTTCATAAAGCCAGCATTGAAGACAAGGATGTGATGGCTGACATTTTTGCGGGTGAAAAACCGGACCGGGTGGTGCATTTGGCGGCGCAAGCCGGGGTGCGCTACTCTCTTACCAATCCGCATGCCTATATCGATGCAAATATTATGGGTTTTACCAATATTTTAGAGGGGTGCCGGCATAATAATGTGGCGCATTTAGCCTATGCCAGCTCATCATCGGTTTATGGCGGTAATAGCGCCATGCCGTTTAGCGAGCATCATAATATCGACCACCCCATTAGCCTTTATGCGGCGACCAAAAAAGCCAATGAATTGATGGCGCATACGTATAGTCACCTTTATGGGTTGCCAACAACGGGATTGCGATTTTTTACTGTTTATGGGCCATGGGGACGGCCTGATATGGCGCTGTTTTTATTCGCTAAAGCGATGCTGCGCGGCGAGCCTATTGATGTCTTTAATAATGGTGAAATGGTACGCGATTTTACCTATATCGACGATATTGTCGAAGGTGTCATTCGGGTTTTGGATAAAATAGCAACGCCAAATCCAGATTTTGACGCCGGCTTGCCTGACCCATCCACTGCGGCGGCGGCGTACCGGGTGTTTAATATTGGTAACGGTAATCCAACGCCGTTGATGGCGTATATTGAGGCGCTGGAAACAGCGCTCGGCATTGATGCCATTAAAAACTTTTTGCCGATGCAACCCGGCGATGTGCCAGCCACTTCAGCTGATACGTCTGAGCTAGGTAAATGGATTGGGTTTCGGCCAGATACACCGGTCACTATCGGTGTTCGAAAATTTGTAGAGTGGTATGTTGATTTTTATGATCCAGCATCCGCATTGTAACCAGCGTTTTTATAGAGAGTAAATATTTATGCTGTTATCGCCTGCGCCATCGTCTGAAACCTCGCCGCTTGGTCTTTTGGCTAGGTTGTTGTCTGATGCCAAGCTAGCGTTAAGTGATTTGCCAAAATGGGAACGTGTGGTTCATATTTTTTGGCTTCTGGGGCCCTTCATTTTATTGATCGAACGCACACCAGCTGACTTATGGCTGTCATTGTTGGGGTTGATTTTTGTGGGTCGGTCGATTGCACAGCGTGATGGCGCATGGCTGCGGCATTTTTGGGTGCGGGCAGCGTTTGTGTTTTGGGCGGTTTGCCTGCTATCTGCGGCATTGTCATCACAGCCATCATACGCGCTTGGCGAAGCGTTTGTGTGGTTTCGCTTTCCCCTGTTTGCTATGGCAACGGCGTTTTGGCTTGGCAAAGATAAACGGCTTTTATATGCCATGCTATTATCCACAGGCCTTGGCATGATGGTGATGACCGGCATTTTAACAGCTGAAATCTTGATTGAGGGGTTAAAGGACGGGCGTCTCACCTGGCCTTATGATGATCTTGTTCCCGGCAATTATTTAGCAAAGGTTGGGTTGCCGGCTTTTGTTGTCGGCGTTGCCTTGGCGGCTGGGGCGAGGGCTAAGGTTGCGTGGGTCATGGCGGTGCTTTCCTGTGCAACGTTGGCTTTATCGGTGCTGGCTGGTGAGAGAATTAACCTGATTTTGCGAATGTGTTCAGCTTTGCTTGCGAGCCTCTCGTGGCGGCTAACTTGGACGAAGTCAACGCTAATAATTATGGTTTTGGTGGCAACGGTTTTTGCTGTTATGAATTTTTCCAGTGGAATGGAAAAGAGATTTACAACAGCTGTGCTGCATGACCTTCCGTTTGGCCAGCACAGTGACTATTATCGTGTCATCGGGGGCGGGTTCGTCGCATTTTCAGACGCTCCAATTTTGGGGATTGGTACAGCGAACTACCGGGATATTTGCCACGAACTCATGACTGAAAAGCCTATGTTTCGGTGTGATAACCATCCCCATAATTATTATGTGCAGATGCTTGCTGAAACGGGCTTTTTAGGGCTGGGCAGTGGCCTGTTGATGATTTTATCTATGATCTGGGTGATATTCAAAGCAGGATTGCGAAACCGACGAAATGTTGTAGCTACGACAGCCTTTATTGTGCCTTTGGGTTTATTTTTTCCGCTTCAGTCGACAGCAGATTTTTTTGGCCAATGGAACAATATTTTTATGTGGAGTGCGGTAGCGCTAAGTATGGCAGCCATCAATCTGACACCCGTGCATGAATGAATCTATGCCAGGCAGACATGTAAAATGATGAAAAGATGTGCCGATTTGACCTTTGCATTGTGTGCTGCGATTGTATTGGTGGCACCTATGATCTTTATCGCATTCGCCGTCAAAATTACATCGAGAGGTTCGGCGCTTTATTGGTCGCGGCGGGCTGGCCGCAACGGCACGTATTTTATGATGCCAAAATTTCGCACCATGCGGATAGATACACCAGAGGTGGCAACAGATAAGCTTTTAAACCCAAACCAATATTTAACCCCAGTTGGATCGTTTTTGCGGCGCACCAGCCTTGATGAACTGCCGCAACTGCTATCTGTGATGCGTGGTGATATGAGCATTGTGGGACCGCGGCCAGCACTTCACAACCAGTATGAACTCATTGCCCGGCGCAACGCGCTTGGTATCGATATATTACGGCCTGGCATTACCGGATGGGCGCAAATCAATGGGCGCGATGAAATAGACTTGGACAATAAACTACGCCTCGATCGCGAATATTTAAAACATCAGTCCCTCTATTTTGACGTGAAAATAATAATTGTGACTATACTGGCGGTGATGAGGTCTCGGGGGGTGACGCATTGAGAGTTTCCTTGCTAATTCATCATAAGTAATTTTTGCCCAACTATAGAGTACCTTAAAAATGGAACTTAATATTCGGCTATCAGTGCTTGGGTTGCCACGCATAGTAAAGCGTATCATCGCCATGGGTGTTGATGGTGGCCTTGCTGTTTTCGCAGTTTGGCTTGCCTATTATTTGCGGGTTGGCAATTTTCTGCCGTTGTGGGAAAGGGTTAATGAGCATTACGCGCTGCCGGCCTGTTTGATTGCGGTTGTTGTATCGCTACCAATTTTCATGGTTTTTGGGTTGTATAGGACAATTTTCCGCTATTCAGGCACGCCGGCGATGGTTGCCGTGGGCAAGGCGGTTGCCGTATATGCGGTTATCTACAGTACGGTTTTTACCGTGGTCGGCATTCAAGGTGTGCCGCGCACCATAGGCATCATTCAACCGATATTGTTGTTGTTATTGATTGGCCTGTCGCGTCTTACCGCGCAGTATTGGCTAGGCGGTATGTATATTGAACAATTGCGGCAAGGCAAAAAGCCGCGCGCGTTGATCTATGGGGCTGGCAGTGCTGGCCGTGAATTGGCTGCGGCATTGGCGCATAATATTGACATAAATCTCGCCGGGTTTCTTGATGATGACCTCAAATTGCAGGGCAGCCAAATTCGCGGTCTGCCGGTTTATAACCCTAACGAAATCGACAAAATAATTGCCAAAAAATCCATAAGCGAAGTCATGCTGGCTTTGCCGCGTATCAGCCGTCGCCGCCGTAATGATATTTTACAAGCCTTGCGGGGAAAAAATGTCATTGTGCGTACCCTGCCAAGCTACACCGACCTTGCGCAAGGCCGGGTGACGGTAAATGATATACGTGAGCTGTCCATTGATGATGTTTTGGGGCGTGATGCGGTGGCGCCAGACCTAGAATTAATGCAACGCGACATTGCCGGAAAAATTGTCTTGGTAACTGGCGCTGGTGGATCAATAGGCAGTGAGCTTTGCCGCCAAATTCATGCGCAAAACCCCAAAAAACTGGTGCTTTTTGATCATAGTGAATTTGCGCTCTACGCCATTTTGGAAGAGCTAAAGTCTATTTCTGCTGTTAATGACAGCGGCATCGGCATTGTTGCGTGTCTTGGCTCGATAACTGATAAAACCCGTGTTGGACAGCTTTTGAAAGACATAACACCTGATACAATTTTTCACGCGGCGGCTTATAAGCATGTGCCGCTTGTTGAAGATAATAAATTCGAAGGCTTGAAAAATAATGTGTTTGGCACTTTGGCTTTGTCACAAGCGGCAATTGCCGCTGGTGTCAAAAAATTTGTGTTGATCAGCACAGATAAAGCGGTGCGGCCCACAAATGTTATGGGGGCCAGCAAGCGGCTTGCCGAGATGGTGTTGCAAGCCCTGTCAACAACGCAAAAACAAACTATTTTTGCGATGGTGCGCTTTGGTAATGTTTTGGACTCGTCCGGTTCCGTGGTGCCTCTGTTTCGGGCGCAGATAAAATCTGGCGGGCCGGTGACTGTCACGCATGAAGAGGTGACGCGGTATTTTATGACAATATCTGAGGCCGCACAGCTGGTGATCCAAGCCGGCGCTATGACCAAGGCACCGCCAAAATCTGGACAAGCCGCGCCGGTGTACCTTCTTGATATGGGTGTGCCAATCAAAATTTATGATCTTGCACGCCATATGATTGATTTGTCCGGTTTAACGGTTTTTGACAAAGCCACCGGTGATGGCGATATTGAAATAAAAATTACCGGGCTAAGGCCGGGGGAAAAATTGTATGAAGAATTACTCATTGGTGATGCGGCGAGTGATAGCGCCCACCCCAAAATCAAACATGCTGATGAGGCATTTTTACCGTGGTCTGAGCTGAATGCTGAATTGAAAAGGTTTTTAACAGCCATTGAAACAGCTAACACCGCAACAACCATTAGAGCATTGTCACAGCTTGTATCAGGTTTTCAGAACAAAAACCCATAATCAACATATTGTCGTTTAATTGAGGGTGATGGCTTTCTGGCGCGGCGCATGTCGCAGGGTCTTATGATAGCGCTGCTTGCCAGTGTTGCCGCTTTTCGTCAAAATTGATAAATGCGCAAATAATTGCTATAAAAAATTTTCAAAATAAAAAATAATTTTTTGAATTAGCTTTTGCTATTCATTATTTCGAAAAATATTCTATCTACCTTTAAATGCGAAGTCATTGCCCCCTGTTGCCTGTTCATGATGTCTCTGCTGCGAGTTATCTGTGCAGGGTGGTGATGCCGCTAACAGCGAATTATGAACACTACCCCAATTATGGGCAGTAACGAATT
>Ga0181606_10001946_pt1 | contig 17855 bp, 13 predicted proteins | sample 041ome_10_FD_132994 | JGI IMG/M metagenome (GOLD analysis project Ga0181606, IMG submission 132994) | Coastal salt marsh microbial communities from the Groves Creek Marsh, Skidaway Island, Georgia - 041412US metaG (megahit assembly) | ecosystem: Environmental > Aquatic > Marine > Intertidal... | reverse complement strand
TCAATGGCCTCATGCGGTGTCAGTACTGGCACTGATGGGCGCAGTGATGTCTGGAAAGCGGCAGCGTGACCAGTGATTTCAGCGGCATCCCAGCTATTAGCGATTGTAGGAAGTGCAGCCAACCGACCAACGGCATCGTCCAGATCACCGATCGCTTCAGCTTCAAGCTTCACGCTGTCCACGATATCAGGGCTTTCGATATCAATTGCGACGAGCGGAACATCACCAATCCAGGCCTCATACTCGACCTCAATCGTATCGTAGCCAAGGCCGACCACCAGATCGCAGGAGTGGATGAACTTTCGCTGCACCTGGCGACGGGCGCGCTCAATGCAGCCAAGCGCCAGTGGGTGGTCATCGTCAATCAAGCCTTTTGCCATGGTGGTCGTGGCGAATGGCATGTTGTGCTTTTCGATGAACGCCAGGAGTTTGGCCGGATCACCCATGCGCATGGCGGACATGCCGATAACCGCGACCGGGCGTTTGGCAGCGGCGATACGTGCGGCGGCACCGTCAATCTCTGCGTCGCTGGCCTTGATGGCGAGCGCTTCTGCCGTGATGGGACCGGATGGGGCACCTTTAGCTTCGGCGAGAGATACGTCTTCCGGTAGGTCGATATGCACGGGGCCTTGTGGCTCCGCCAGCGCGATGCGGATCGCTTCTTCCATCACTTCCGCCACATTGTCATGCCGGGCTGCAAGGGTTGCCTTGGTGATGGGTTTGAACAGTGCGTGATGGTCAATCAGCATCTGAATGCGGCGACCCAGCAGGGGTGTGTTCAGATTGCAGGTGATTGCGATCATCGGTGAGCGGTCGAGATAGGCTGAGCCGACGCCGGTCGCCAGGTTGGTTGCCCCTGGCCCAAGCGTCGCGATGCAGAGGCCTGGCTTGCCGGTCACACGGCCCATGGAATCTGCAGCGAAGGAGGCCGAGCCTTCATGCGCCGTTAGCACAAACTCGACGCCGCCTTTGCGCATAGCTTCAATGAATGGCAGCACATTGCCGCTGGGAATGCCAAAGCCGTGGGTGACGCCAGCATCTTTGAGAATCTTTACCATTAAGTCTGAGTTATTCACGTGCGGTATCGCCTTCTTTTGAACGGTCTAGTTTCGTGCAGCATTTCGGGTGTTAGAGAGCTAACGACGGTGTCGCTTTATCCCTCCAGCGCATCCCACATTTCTTGGTCGCGTTTTGCAGTCCAGATTTGCGGATCAGCGATGCCGCTGGCTTCGTCGAACGCGCGGGAGACGTTGAAGGGCATGCAGTGATCGAAAATCACCCAGTCGCCAAACTCCGGCTTCATAGCGCTGTAGACCTCTTTATAGGTCTGGTTGAGGTTCATGCCTGCATCAACACAGGCTTTCGCGCCACCAAAAAGGGCGTCCACAAATGCCCGCGTGCCGCGGAAGCCTTCGGTGATTTGCTCTGGCGTATCTAGGGCTGCACCTCGGCCCGGCACGATTTTTTCTGGGCGGACTGCTTGCACGCCATCCAGCGTGGCACCCCAGTCCTGCAGATAGGCATCGCCGCAATACAGCGCTGAGTGATATTCAACGATATCGCCGGAAAACATGACTTTCTCTTCCGGCAGCCATACGACTGTATCGCCCTTAGTGTGCGCGCGGCCAATTTGGCGGATTTGCACTTCCCGGTCGCCAAGCCAAAGCGTCATCTCACCCTTGAATGTTTGTGTTGGCCAAGTGAGGCCCGGCACGCTTTCTATGCCTTGGAACAAACGGGGGAAGCGGCGGGCTTCAGACTCATAATCCTGCTGGCCGCGTTCGGCGACAAGATCGCGCGTATCCTCGCTCATGATGATTTCAGATGCGCCGTAACCAGATGCACCAAGCACACGGACTGCGTGATAATGCGACAGGATCAGGTGCTTAATCGGCTTATCCGTGACCTGCCGAATTTCATGGACGAGCTTCTGTGCCAGAATTGGTGTCGCCAATGCTTCGAGCACCACTACGCTTTCCGGCCCTATAATTACGCCAGCGTTTGGATCGCCTTCTGCGGTGTAGCCATATACGCCATCGGCGAGTTCAGAGAACGTGACCTCTTTCTCTTCTAGATCGGCTTGTGACGCGAATGCCTTGGCCATAGTTCGGGCTCCCTTCAAAACTCTATTTCTTGAGAGATACGCTGTTCCGGCTCATTCTGAAAGTGCGGCAATCGCGTCCGCCAACTGAATTGTGCGACGGGCGCCGTCTGCGTGCAGGTTTTCGATTAACTGCCCATCTAAGGTCACAACGCCTTGGCCTGCGGCTATACCGGCTTCATAGGCTTCAACGATGCGGCGGGCCTGGGCGATATCATCGGCTGATGGGCCGAACGCGTCATTGGCTGGGCTGACTTGTTTTGGGTGGATTAGCGTTTTGCCATCGAAGCCCATCTGCGCGGCTTGCGCGCAATGGGCTGCAAATTCTGCGTCGTCTGGAAGGTTAAGATGCACGCCATCCAGAATTGCGCAGCCGTGGGCGCGGGCGGCGAGTAGGCAGAGGCCAAAGCTGGTCATGAAAGGCGCGCGGTCGGGCGTGTGTGCAGCGCCTAAATCCTTGGCTAAATCTGATGTGCCCATAACCAGTACGGTGAGACGCGGGCTGGCGCTGGCAATATCTTCTGCGCGCAAAACGCCTAGGGGCGTTTCCACCATGGCCCAAAGTGCCAATGATGCTGGCGCGCCGGCTCCATCCAGCACAGCGAGCGCCTGACGCACCATCGCCGCTGATTCGATTTTCGGCACGACAGCGGCATGGGCGCCGGATTGGGCTATGGCCGTGAGGTCTGCCTGACCCCAGGGTGTATCCAGGCCATTGGCGCGAATCGTAATCTCACGCTGGCCGTATTCGCCTGAAGCGGCGGCAGCAAAGGCCATATCCCGCGCGGTCGCTTTGGCATCTGGGGCAACGGCATCCTCTAAATCGAAGATTAAGGCGTCCGCTGGTAAGGTTTTAGCCTTTTCTAAAGCTGAAGCGCGGGCGGCAGGCATATATAAAACGCTGCGACGCGGACGAATGTTGCTGGACGGTGCGGACAAAGGGGCGCTCCCACGTTATACATTGTCAATCAAGACGCTAGTTGCGTCGCATCCGGAGCTCTAAGTCAAGCCGACAATGACAAAAGGCCAAAGCGATCTTGTATTGACGCTGCAATCCAGCGTCGCAGCCGGTCATGTCGGCAACGCGGGTGCTGCGTTCGCAATGCAGCGGCTTGGCCGTGATGTGATGCGGATCGATACCGTGCGGTTCTCCAATCACCCTAAACATGGCGGCTACGCCGGCGGTCCAACGGACGCGACTGAAATTGACGCATTGGCTGAAGGATTGGGCGCGCGCGGATTTCTTAAGCATACAGGTGCTGTGCTGAGCGGTTATCTGGGAACGGCTGAGAATGCAGCCGCCGTTGGGCGCGCTGTTGACCGTGTCCGGGATGCTCGTCCAGATGCGCTCTTCTGCCTGGATCCTGTGATTGGCGACAAGCCCCATGGTAGTTTCGTTGCGCCCGGCGTTGCAGAAGCTATTGCGGCTGAGCTTTTACCCCGCGCGGATATCATCATCCCAAATGTGTTTGAGCTAGAATATCTGACAGGAATGACGGTTGAGACGCCTGCTGAGGCGACGCAAGCGGCTCGTGCATTGATGGCGAAGGGCAGGGCGAAGCTTGTGATCGCCACTGGCCTGCATATTGGCGCGGATATTGCCAATGTGGCTGTAACGGCAGACGCCGCATGGGCATGTGCTGCGCCTATGGTGGACGCACCTGCTTATGGCGCTGGTGATTTATTCGCATCTGTATATCTCGCCAGATATTTAGAGGACGCCTCACCATCTCGAGCGCTGGAGTTGGCGACATCCGCCGTTCATGCGGTTTTTGTTGAAACAGCGCGGCTGGATTTGCCAGAATTGGCGCTGATCCCGGCGCAGGCAATGCTGGTAGACCCACCCCATCTTTTCGCAGCGAAGGACGTGCAATAGGCCATGGAAGGCGACATCCACTCAGGTCTAGCTTGGCTTCGGGACGCGGTAATCTATTTGGGTGCCGTCGTAATCGTTGCGCCGATTTGTTTGCGGATGCGTATCAGTCCGATCTTAGGCTATCTGCTGGCAGGCGTGCTGATTGGGCCGCATGCGCTCGGGCTGATCCATGAAGTTGATGCCGCAGCCGAGCTGGCAGAACTTGGCATCGTCCTGCTGATGTTCACCATTGGCCTGGAGATTTCGTTCCAGCGCTTGCGGCGGATGGCGAAACAGGTGTTTGGCGTGGGTATGGCGCAGGTGCTGCTGACGTCTGCCGGGTTCTATCTCGCCGCCCGCGCGATGGGATTATCGAATGAGGCGTCGCTTTTGGTTGGCGGCGCACTGTCTTTATCGTCCACAGCGTTTGTCGTGCGTTTGCTGGCGGAGCGTGGGGCGCTCCAGTCGCAGCAGGGCCGTCTCGTGTTCTCGACGCTGTTGTTTCAGGATCTTGCGGTTGCCCCAATGCTGGCCGCAGCGCCGCTGATTGCTGTCGCCGATGAGGCGGAAATGCCAGGAGCTGGCGAGATTTTGCTGGCGCTTGGGTGGGCGCTTGTGGCGGTCGTTGGCATCATTGGGTTCGGTCGATATGCCATGCGCCCGCTGTTGAAAATGATCGATGGACTGAACAACCGTGAGGTCTTTGCCGCCGCAAGTTTGCTGATCGTGTTGGCGACGGCATGGGCCGGCGCATCTGCTGGCCTATCTATGGCGCTTGGAGCGTTTCTGGCCGGAATGGTGCTTGCAGGGTCTGGTTATAGACATAAGGTAGAAGTTGAGGTTGTCCCTGCTAGAGGATTATTATTAGGCCTTTTCTTTATGTCCATTGGCGCGCTGATAGATATTAGTGCACTTTCGGAATACTGGCTGAGTGCGATTATCGTGACAATGGCCATTATCGTCTTCAAGACGATTATCACGGCTATAATCGCCCGTATTGCAGGGTTCTCCTGGCCTATGGCGCTCCATGTGGGGTTGCTCTTGGCACAGGCCGGTGAATTCGCATTTGCGCTGACATCCATCGTCTTTGTCGGTGGTCTGTTGGCTGAAGGTGAAGCGCAGGTGCTATTCCTGGCAACGGCAATGTCACTTGTATTGACGCCGGGCCTGGCAGCAATCGGTGCCCGAGTGGACCGGAAGCTGGAAAGCCGTGGCCTGCCGGGCTTCGCAGAATTGGAAGCAGCGACGGCGAAGTCCGAATCCCATGTGGCCATTTTTGGCTATGGCCGCGCCGGGCAGACTTTGGCGCGGGTGCTTGAAGCTTCTAATGAGCCCTATATCGCCATCGACAACACTCCAGCCCGGGTGGCTGCGGCGGCGGCTGCAGGCCATCCCGTTTTCTATGCAGATGCTGGCCGGGACAAGACTTTGGACATGATGGGCCTTGATTCCGTCCGCCTTGCCATCGTCGCGATGGGGGAAGCGCATTCCGGTGCGGACTTGGTGATGGCCTTAAAGCGTCGCCGCCCAGACCTTCCAATTTACGCCCGTGCCCGTGGTCAGGAGGCGCAGGCGCTGCTGCGGAATGCCGGTGCAGACGTTGTTGTGCGCGAAGTGGCTGAGTCCAGCCTGCATATGGGCGGTGCCATCCTACGCGGGCTTGGACGGGAGCGTGAAGACGTTGCCGCGACGATTGATGCTTTCCGCGAAGACGAATACCGCGCGCTCTCCGCATTCCTAGATTCTTCAGGTGCCAGGCTTGGCGAAAGGCCAAAAGAGACACCAACAACAGGTCCAGAAGCGGAACCTAAACCCAAAGCCGCAAGCAACAAGGCCGTTTAATTCGACGGGCTTATTAGTTTGTTGGGAGAAAGCTGATGATTTACCAGCACCGCGCCGTTATTTGCCGTTCAGGCAAGCTTGAAAAGCGCCACGAGAAGTTTCAATCGACAACCATGCAGGCGCTCGATGATGCGGGCTCGGCTCTGATTGGTGCCTGGGAAGTCTATATCGGGGATGAGGCTGGCAGTGCGGTATGGCAACTCCGCCAGTTCGAGAGCATGGCAAACTGGGCTGCCCATCAGGACAAAGTGCGCGCCGATGCTGCGCTCTCAACGGCCCGCCAGACACAGCTTTATCCCTATCTGGATGAGGTCAATACATCGATCTTGGCGCTGGCTGATGGCGCGCCGGATATCCCTGTGGATTGGCCTGCGATTGATGCCATGCGTGGCCAGCCCCGTGGGTATATCGAGCAGCGCATTCTACGCCATAAGGTCGGCGGCAGTGCTGCGCATCATGCCTTTTACCGGGAGAACGTGATGCCAGCGCTGGAGCGGGAGGGCGCTCGGTTGATTGGTTATTTCGATACGTTGATCGGCGAGGGCACGACCAATGGCAAGTCCATGCGAACAGTCGAGCTTCGCCATTTCCCGGACCTCGCCAGTTGGCAGAGATGGCGGGAAGTTCAGGATACGGACAAAGGCCTAGCCGATCTCATCAAAGGCCAATGGTTGCCCCATATTGAGCAAATGCAAAGTGCGCTGCTGCGGCCTTTGGATTACAGCCGTATCCGCTGATATCGCCCAATAAAACGCCGGGTACCTTTTTGAGGTACCCGGCGCATAGAACCCGTCAATATTGGGCATTTTAGCCGCGAACAGCGTCCATCAATGGTTTGACGCTGTCGGCGCTATCGAAGTTCCGGCAGAGTTTGACGACTTCTTCCGCTTTTTCCGCCCCAATGACGGGTACCGCCAACGCGCGAAATTTGCCTTCCAGCTTTTCCCACTGGCGGGCGAGGTCGCGTTCCGGCTCCTCTACGTCATAACGCTCCTGGATGACGATGCCGCCTTTAAGGTGAACGGCGATCTTCGCTTCGAATGGGCCTTGGTCTTGAACGCCTTTGATGGAGACCTTTGACCGAAGCTGAGCAGGGGTATCGTCCGACATACGCTCATCTTCGTAGAGCGAAAGTGCGCCGTTCGCTTTGCCTAACAGGCCCAGCGCCACATTGTGCGTCATGCTGAACTTGCCTTCGAGGCCTGTCGCAGGCTCAGCGATATCGCACATGCCGATGCAATGTTGGTTGACGGTGAGATCAATCCGCTCGATCAGGTCAGGGTCGAATGCGGGATGCTCAGCGGCCTTAATGGCGGCTTCAATCGGGCCATGCACGCCGTAGCAGGCCGCATGATACTTGAACAGAACGTCCTGGGCATTGAAATCCTTACCTAAGCCTTCGACCGCAGCGGACGTTTTTACGCCGCCGTTAGATTGCGTGGCAGTGAAGCCTTGTTCGCAATCCAACACGTCTTCACGGGTTGAGAACCCGCGCTTGGCAAGAGATGCGGCCATCATGCCGTTCATTGCGGCCTTGCCTGCGTGGAATGGTTTGCACATCGTGCCGAACATGGACTTAAGGCCAGCGGCTTGCGTTCCAGCGATGCCAAACGCTTTCGCCATTGTGTCTTCGTCCAGGCCAAGCAGGCGGCCTGCAGCAGCGGCGGATGCAAAGGTGCCGATAGTGCCGGTGGAATGCCAGCCCTTGGCATAGTGGCCGCGCGCCATCATCAAGCCGATTCTGGCCTCAACCTCAACGCCGGCGACAAATGCGGTGATGACATCCCGGCCAGACATGCCGTCTCGCTCAGCCAGTGCCAGAAGGGTTGGGAATACCGGGACAGTGGGGTGGCCAGACATGGCGCTTAATACATCATCATAGTCGAGCGCATGGGCTGCACTGCCATTGACGAGCGCAGCCTGTGAGGCTGACGTTTTGAACCCGCGTCCGATGACCGTCGCCTGTGGCGCACCGCCAGCTTCCTCCGCCTCTGCGGATAGCATCTCGACGAGAGGCTCCTTGGCACCGGCTAGCGTGACGCCGAGAACATCTAGCAAGCATTGGCGGGCTACCTCGCGGGTGTCGGCTGGCGTTTCATTGTGGCCAATATTTGCAGCAAATGAAGCAAGCGGGGCGGTGACTTGGACTTCACCATCGCCAAGATTTTGCGCTGTAGACATGGAACTGTTTCTCCGCAGAAAGATTGTTCATCAAGAGTATGGTAAAACGTTTCTTTAGTAGTTGTCAGCTATCAATATCCGCAAGGGAGCGACGCGCATGGCCAAAACCGGCTTAAAAGCGAATGATGGCGCAGTGGCTCTGGAGGATCCTATGACCAAGCTTGATAACTCTGCTATTCCGCTCACCGCTGATAAAACGACGCCAGTTGAGCCATCCCCTTATGATTACGATCTTTTTGTGATCGGTTCTGGTCCTGCGGGCCAGCGTGCCGCGATCCAGGCCGCTAAGGCCGGGCGCCGGGTCGCCGTGGCGGAACGTATGGCATCTGTTGGCGGCATATGTCTGCATCACGGCACAATCCCCAGCAAAACCTTCCGTGAAGCAGCGCTGCATTTGTCCGGTTATCGCGAGCGTGGCGTTTATGGCGCGGCTTATACGGTCAAAACGGACATCACCATGTCGGACCTTTTGTTCCGGGCAGATTGGGTGATCCGCAATGAAATTGATGTGATCCGCCACCAGCTCCGTCGCAATAGCGTTGAGCTTTGGGAAGCGGACGCGATGTTTGTTGATGCCCACACGATCCGCCTGACAACGGGGGATGGGCAAACGCAAAGGGAAGTCACCACCGATAAGGTGATCATCGCGTGCGGCACGAAATCTACGAAAGACCCTAGCATTCCATTCGATGGTCAACGCGTATTCACCAGCGATGAAATTCTCGAGCTGGAGCATCTGCCAAAAACGATTGCGATTATCGGCGGCGGCGTGATTGGCTGTGAATATGCGACAGTGTTTGCTGCACTGGGTGTCCGTGTGACGTTGATTGATAAGCGCGAGACGCTGCTTGATTTCGTCGATCAGGAAATCATTGACGAACTGATTCATGAAATGCGGCGCAATCGGGTCACGCTACGTCTCGGTGAGGCTGTACAATCTGTGGAAAGCATTGATGGCGCGAATGGCGATCGCGTCCAGATTTCTCTGGAAAGCGGCAAGGTTATTCAGGCCAAAAAGGCGCTTTACTCAATCGGACGCACGGGCGCGATTGATACGTTGAATTTAGACGTTACTGGCGTTGAGCCTGACTCGCGCGGGCGGCTGGTCGTGAATGAGCGATACCAAACCAGCGTCCCGCATATCTATGCCGTTGGCGACGTTGTTGGCTTCCCAAGCCTTGCGTCGACATCAATGGAGCAGGGGCGGATTGCTGCGTGCGACGCGCTGGCGCTCACGAAAACGCCACCGAGCCCGCATTTCCCGTATGGCATCTATACGATCCCGGAGATTTCAGTTGTCGGCAAAAGCGAAGAAGAGCTGACGAAGGCTGGCATCCCATATGAAATCGGTAAGGCAAGCTATCGGGAAACCGCACGCGGCCAAATCATGGGCGATGGGGCGGGATTGCTGAAACTGATCTTCCACCTGGAAACGCACGAACTCCTGGGCGTTTGCATCATCGGCGAGGGTGCGAGTGAGTTGGTGCATATCGGCCAGGCTGTAATGGCGCTTGGCGGTAAGGTCGATTTCTTCATCGACACCGTGTTCAATTACCCAACGCTGGCAGAATGCTACAAGACTGCGGCGTTTGACGGGATCAACCGGCTGGCGGTTTAGCCCTCAGCCCTGCGTCAGCGGTTTGCGACGCCATATTTCTGGCGGAAGCAACCGCGGACGCCAGTGCGCTTGCCCGTATCAGGATCAATGACGGTTTCCATAATCGCAGCGCCCAACATCAGTTCGCCATTCGCGGACTGAATTGCGGCAGGTATCCATTGTGGTTCGCCACTGCCTGAAAACAATTCAGAGGTGCGCGAGGTCAAGAGTTCTTGCACGGGGCCGCCTATGAAGCTTGAGGCGGGTTTGCCGAATATATCGTTCGGCGCGATCATCGTAATATTGCCGCTGCTGTCTGTTTCCCAGACGCAATCCGCTGCCAGCGATAGCAGGTTCCGATACCGTTCCCTGGACACGCGCAGCGCATCTTGAATGCCAGCGGCGATCGTGATGTCGCGGCCAATTGCGAGCGCGCGGGTAGAGCCCCAAGGTGTCACTTCAAACTCGATCATGCGCTCCCGCTTATTGATCAGGGTCGGTGTGGTGACGCGGTCGCTGACGTTATCTTGCTGGACGCGGAGCACGGCCTCTCTCAGATCATTGACTACCTCGGGGTCGTGGGCGACATCCAGGCCAGCAATATTGCCATTTGTGATTTTTGTGCCTTCGAACAAGAGCACTGGGTCAGTCAGCGCCGCAAAAGGGCCCGTGATAGCGAACAGAGCGTTCGCGGGATCATCGCTTTGGCGACGGCCCTTGAACTCGGCTCCCTGCCGCCGATCTGCGTTCATGTGATGAACGACGCTTGGCACCTGGCTGCTCCATTGAAACTCAATAATGGTCAGCAAAGGCTGAGCTGCGGCTGCGTTAAGGGCCAGTGAAGCCAAAAAGAACAAAACGGCCAGGTCCAAAGGATCCAGCCGCTCTGCTGTCGTGCAGGTAACTTGATTTAGATGTTAGTACCAGCCAAGGCCGTCCAGGTCGTCATGGCGCACGCCATCGATCTCGACTGCGAAGTTCTCCCAGTTTTTGACCGAAAGGCCGAGGCCTGAGTCATAGTGCTGGCCGTGATAAGCGCCGCACTGATTGCCCGAGATGAAGTTATCCAGGCCGACAGCTTTCGACTGCACATCAACGTCATTGGCTTCATCAGCTGTAAGGCGCAGTACGAGGAGGTCGTAGCCGTTGCCGCCGTCATACTTGTCGTAATCGCCTGCGTTCTGCTGGCCGAGTACGAAGAAGCCGAAGTCATCGCCATCGCCAGCATCGATTTTGTCGGACCCAGCGCCGCCCAGCAGACGGTCCTGGCCATTGCCGCCAAACAGCATGTCATCGCCGACATTGCCGAATAGACGGTCATCGCCTTCGCCACCGTAGATGATGTCGTTTCCGCCCTGACCATCAATGTGGTCATCGCCGTTGCCGCCATCGATCCAGTCATTGCCATTGCCGCCCCAGGCGCCGTCATGACCATTGCCGAGAGAGATTTCGTCGTCTCCGTTGCCGCCTTCAGCATAGTCATTGCCGTCGCCGCCCCAGATATCATCCTTGCCGTCGCCGCCGTAGAGAGCGTTATGGCCATTGCCAGCTTCGAGCTTGTCGTCGCCGTCGCCGCCGTGGAGCTCGTCATTGCCGTCTTCGCCAAAGACCATGTCGTTGCCAGCGTCGCCATACATCATGTCGTCGCCTTGGTCGCCATGGATGATGTCGTCGCCTTCACCGCCATAGACATCGTCATGACCGTCGCCGGCAAAGATTTTGTCGTAGCCGTCTTCGCCTTTGAGCGTATCGTCGCCGCGGTCGCCGGTGATGAGATCGTTGCCTTCGCCGCCCCAGACTAGGTCATGGCCTTCGCCGGCGTGCATTTCATCGTTGCCTTTGCCGCCGCTCATGCGGTCATGGCCCTTGTCGCCGGTCATGAAGTCATAACCATTGCCGCCAGCCATGGTGTCGTCACCATTGCCGCCATGCATGCGGTCATTGCCGGACTGGCCTTTGAGGATGTCGTTGTCATCATCACCGGTCAGTAGATCATCACCAGCGCCGCCGTTCAGCATGTCGTAGCCAAGGCCGCCATGGATGGCGTCATGGTCCTTGCCGCCGAACAGTTCATCGTGGCCTTCATCGCCGGTAATCAGGTCATTGCCGTCGCCACCATGCACATAATCATGCCCCTTGTGGCCGTACAGCATATCGTCGCCAGCGCCACCAATGATGGTGTCATTGCCATCATCGCCGCCGATCATGTCTTTGCCAGCGCCGCCATTGATGTAGTCGTGGCCTTTACCGCCACCCATCCAGTCGTTGCCGTCGCCGCCATACATGCTGTCGTCGCCGTCACCGCCGTTCATTTCGTCGTCGCCTTTGCCGCCGTCAAGCCAGTCATGGCCTTTGCCGCCGGAAAGGTTGTCACGGCCATCACCGCCGAACAGCTCGTCATCGCCGTCGCCGCCGATCAGAATGTCGTCGCCGCCGAGACCTTCGAGAACGTCGTCGCCAGCTTTGCCGTCGAGCGTGTCGTTGTAAGGTGTGCCGATCAGATGATCGTCAGCATAGGTGACCTGATAATGGTTCATTGTGTGCCTCCTGGCAGCAGTGCGCCCTGGTTGGGCTTTTGAAAGTGTCGCGCCCCGCTTCTCGTTTGCTCGAAAGATGCGGTTTTCGCTTGCCAACTAATTTGGCGTCATCCCTGGCTTAATGGCGCCCCGGAAAATCGATTAACGCGATGGCGTACAGGCGCTTTCACTGGCGTCTCCTAGGGATTAGTATTTTGGAGTGACAGCGAATTAGGAGAGCCACGAAATGGCGTTGACGAAAGGCTACAAAGCGCTGCTGGCGGATGCCGATGCAGCGGTCAAAGCGCTTAGCGTTGAAGAAGTCCACGCCGGCCAGAACGATCCGGGCATGGTGATCTTGGATATTCGGGACGTGCGGGAGCTAAAGCGTGAGGGCATGCTTGCTGGTGCGCGGCACGCACCGCGCGGCATGCTGGAATTCTGGGTCGCCCCTGATAGCCCCTATTTCAAAGATTGGCTGGCGGACCCGGACAAGACCTACGTCCTGTATTGCGCCAGTGCATGGCGGAGCGCGCTCGCAGCCAAGGACCTGCAGGATATGGGCATGGATAACATCGCTCATATGGCAGGCGGTATTAAGGCCTGGCGGGAAGCCGGACTGGACGTCGTACCGCTGCCAGAAAAGAAGAAGGGATAAGCCCCATGCCAATTACAAAAGGCGTCAAGCAGCTCTGCGATGAAGCAATGGCGGAGATTGAGAATATGCCCGCTGCTGATGCGGTGCAGGCCCAATATGATGAGGGTATTCAGCTCGTCGATATTCGCGATATCCGTGAGCTTGAGCGCGACGGCCAAGTCCCCGGCGCCATCCATGCGCCGCGGGACATGCTGGAGTTCTGGGTTGATCCTGAAAGCCCGTACTACCGCAATGACTTTGGCACGGGGCAGAAGTTCGTGCTGTTCTGTGCGGGTGGCCTCCGCTCTGCGCTTTCTGCAAAGCGGCTGCAAGACATGGGTTTCGGCCCAGTTGCGCATGTCGTCGGCGGCTATGGCGCTTGGAAACAAGCTGGCGGTGCCACTGAAGCCCGCCCGACAAAGAAGTAACATATCCGCCGTATGCGGCGGGAGAGGGACGACAGCACTATGAGTGAATGGGATTATATTATTGTTGGTGGCGGGTCTGCGGGGTCCGTTATGGCGAACCGCTTGTCGGCAAAGCCGGGTAACAAGGTGCTGTTGATCGAAGCTGGCCCGGATACACCCCAGGGTGAAATCCCGGCGGAAGTGCATTCCAGCTATCCTGGTGTAGCGTATTTCGACCCGCGTTTTCACTGGACCGAACTCAAAGTGACAACGCAGCCAAAGCGTCACAACGATCCAAGCTTCTCTCCGCCAAAACGCTCGTATGAGCAAGCGCGTATCATGGGGGGTGGATCGTCGATCAATGGCCAGCTCTTTAATCGCGGCGCGCCGACGGATTTTGATGGTTGGCGCGATATGGGCGTTGAAGGCTGGGGCTGGGATGATGTGCTGCCATTCTTCAAGAAGGCAGAACGTGATCTCGATTTCCCAGAAAGCGAATGGCATGGGGATTCAGGCCGCATCACTGTTCGTCGCCTGTTTGAGGAGCAATGGGCCGGCCATTCCCATGCGGTCAAAAAAGGACTGGCTGACGCTGGATATGACTATCTGGAGGACCAGAATAGCGGGTTCCAGGATGGTTTCTTCCCGCTGACGATCTCCAATGCCTTCGACCGCCGTGTCTCCGCCGCTATTGGCTACCTGGACCCGCCAACGCGCCGCCGTGAGAACTTGCGCATCATGGCTGAAACCCGTGTCGGTGAAATTCTGTTTGAGGGCAAGCGCGCCTCTGGCGTCATGGCCAGCACCAAAGGCGGCAGCATGGAACGCCATAGTGCAGCGAAGGAAGTCATTGTGTGCTCCGGCTCCCTCCATTCGCCGGCACATTTGATGCGCGCGGGCATTGGCCCTGAAGGTCATCTCAGGGAAATGGGGATAGAGGTCCGTCATGCACTGCCGGGCGTTGGCCAGAACTTACAAGACCACCCCTCGGTCAGCCTGTCCTCATATTTGAAGAAAGAGGACCGAATTCAGCGCGATGATGTGCGGCACATGCATATTGGCTGGCGTTTCTCCTCCAACATGCACGATGCGCCAGCGGGCGATATGTTCGCGGCCCAGGTTGCCAAATCCGCATGGCATGATCTTGGCAAGCGGATGGGTTCAATGTTGGTTTGGGTTAACCGGACCTATTCCACTGGTGAAGTGAAGCTGGCAGGCCGTGATTGGCGGGATGAGCCTGCGGTTGATTTCGGCCTCTGTTCTGACCGCCGGGACGTTGACCGGCTGGCAGATGGGTTCCGCCGCTGCGCCGCGCTTTATCTATCTGATGCGCTGCAAGGCACGGCGATTGATCCGTTCCCAACAGCCTATACGGAGCAGGTGCGCGCCGTCAGTAAGGTCAATGGACGTAACAAGGCGCTCACTTGGCTGCTGGGCAAAGTGATGGATGGCCCGGCACCTGTGCGGAAGCTGTTGATTGAAAAGGTGATCACCGGCGGTGTGACGCTACAGGACCTGCTGGCTGATGATGAGGCGCTTGATCAGTTCGTGATCGCCAACGCGACTGGCACCTGGCACGCCACCTGTTCCTGCCGCATGGGTGGGGATGATGACCCGATGGCGGTGACTGATAATCAGGGCAGAGTGCGCGGTGTTCAAGGTCTGCGGGTGGTCGATGCGTCGATCTTCCCGACAGTGCCATGCGCAAACACCAACGCGCCAACCATTATGTCCGCCGAGAAGATTTCAGACGCGATTGTGAATGCTTGAAGCCATGCAAGATGACCGCATTCTGGTAATGGACAGTGTCACCAAGATCGAACCTCAGGACTTTGGCAAGGTCTTGATCGCGGCATCCCATGGCGGTGTTTATGCAGGATATTTAGCGGCATTGGGCCATGGCCGTGGCGTAGTTTTGAATGACGCAGGTGGCGGGCTGGATGGCGCTGGATATGGCGCGCTCGACTGGGCGGATGGCTTCGGCATGCCAGTAGCGGTCGTTGATTGCATGTCCGCCAGGATTGGCGACGGCAAAGATATGGCCGCCAACGGCTTGATCTCACGGATAAACGCATCTGCGGCGAAGGCTGGATGTTCCGTTGGCATGGAGGCATGGGACGCAGCCAAATTGATGCTGGCAGCAGAGATGTGGTCGGGTGACGCGCCCAGCCTGCCAGAAAGCCGGTTTCAGATTGATGAGGTTCCAGGCAAACGCAAAGTCTTTGGCTGCGATTCTGCCTCACTGATCAAGGAAGATGAGGATGCTGGCCAGGTTGTCGTCTGCGGGTCCCATGGCGGGCTCTTTGCAGGCAACTCTGCATACATCCTGAAAGCGCCACTGTTTGGCGTGATTCTGAATGATGCGGGGCGTGGTAAAGACGATGCTGGCGTGCAGCGCGTCTTTGCGGCGGAGCGCATGGGCATAGCTGCTGCTGCAGTCGCCTCGACCAGTGCCCGCATCGGGGACGCCCGTTCAGCCTGGGATACGGGTATAATTTCGGTCATGAATGGCTTGGCAGAGCGCGTGGGCGGCAGGGTCGGTATGACATCGAAAGAATATGTCGCGGTGCTTCAAACGGCGGAATGATTGCGCTATGTCGGCTCTAAATCAGGCTCATGGCGGAATTTAACCCGGGCTTGGACGCCAAACCGTTGCGCCTCAGCCTCAGCCGCTGCGCCAAGTGCCTCTAGTCCTGCGGCATTCAAGGGTTCAGCGTGGCGAATAACGACGTTCAAACCTTGTGCGGCAGGTCGTGTCTCTAGCCTGAAGAACCCTAATACAGACAAATCTGCTTCTGCAATGAGTGCATCATTCTCTGCAGTGTCAGCACCGTTTGATTGATCATACCGGTATCCGCTGCCATTGCGATCAAGTGGTGCCGCGATCAGGTCTAGCCGCAGATCTGGTACGTCAGCGTCTGGGTCATCTATCGCATTCTCAGCATCTGCATTTGTTGCCTGTTGCTCTAGTGCGGCTGGTTGGTTTGTGCGCAATAGATCTGCTGTCTCAGGGCCAGGTGGACGCGTGAGCACCTGAACAACGGCCTGCATCTCTGGTGAAGGTTGGGCTGGTTGTGGTGCTGGTTGAACCGGGGGTGGTGTAGTGGCTCGGTCCGAAATTACAGCCGGTGGTGGTGTCGTGAGCGCAGATGGTGCAGACGCTGGCGCTGCAGGAATTGGTGCTGGCTGAGATTGGCCGCTTGATGCTGCCGCTCTGGTGGGCTCCGTCGAAATTGGCGCTTGTGTTGGCTGTGGAATAGGTGGTGTTTCTGGAATGCGGCTAACAATTGGTCCGAGTGGCTGGACGGATGGCTGGACAGGGGCCGGAGCAATGTTTGGCGGCTGTACTGGCTGTGCCATTGGGGTTGCCGGCGTCGTTGGGCTACTTGCTGGCGGCGGATTTAGGTTCGGCGGAGCAGGTGCCGGCCGCACCTCCACTTGTGCTGGGGCCGCTGGAGTTCCAGTCAGATCAGCTGGCGGCAGAGTAGGTTGAGGCATCTGCCCGGTTGCTGTCACAGCCCTAGCGACAGGTTGGTGAAGGGTGGCGGTTTGGTTTGTCGAAGGCTGCGGGATTTCAGCTGTCGCCGGAGACGCCACGACGGCCCCAGCTGGACTAGCTGTAGGACGGACAGACTGCGTTAAGGACTGTTTTGCGGCCATAGCTGGTGGTTGTTGCTGAGGAGATAGCGGCGCGTTCCTGGTGTCGCTTAATGGTCTCGGCGTGTGAGGCGCTGGTTCGTTTGTAGATTGGGTCCTGACTTCTGGCCGTGTCAGCGCACCTTCAGCCAAGGACTGCGCCGGCAATGGCGTCACCGTGCTTTTTGGCGGACGGGCATCCTGGGCCACAGTGTCCGGTGCTTGCGGCATTGCTTGGTTTTGTGATTGTCCTGTCTGTGATGTGACGGGGCGCTGCTGGGTATCAGGCTGAGAGACCAGAGTGCGAACGCTGTTCACGTTTTTCCCAACTTGAACACTGTCGGCGGCAGGTAGGCGCTGCGGCTGTTCGGGCCTGTTGTGTGGGATCAAATTTGGCTGCGGACGGTCTGCCAACGGTGGCGTCTGTGGCTGGTTAGACATGCGCGGCGCTTGCTTGGAGAGCTGCTGAAAGTGAATAGAATCACTGACGGCTTTGTTCTCAGCACGCGGCAGTATCGGCGCAATTGGCGTTTCTTCTGTCGCTGGTAAGGGAAGCATCATTGGCCTGGTTGGTTGAGGGCTCCCGACCTGCTGCTGGAGTGCGCCTTTCGCCTGGACCGGCAGCGGCGGTTCAGTTGCTGACCTGGGTAATGTGGGAGGCTGCTTGTTCACCGGTATATTTGAGACTTCGACACGTGGCGGTGGTTGAGGCGCAGTTCGTGCGGCGTCCGGCACGAATTGACGGTCTATTGATTGTGTCATCCCGCGTGACAGCGGGGGTGCGAGCTTCTGTTCCGCTGATACCGGAACAGGCCGCTCCTGTGGTTGGATTGCTGGTGCTGTCGGCGGTTGCCGGTCTGCCGCTTGCAAGCGAGGCGCAATCTGCTTGATGGGCGCGTCGGAACCTTGGTGCACAGCGCGGGCGAGTACTTCCAGGGAGGGCGCATCAAGCCCAGCGGCGGGCCTCGCATTGGGAGTACCAGGCTGGGGGAGGGCGCGCGATTGCGTTTGATCGACGCGTCCAGCCGTTGCTGGCGCAGGCGCTTTTGTTTCTGTGCCTATAGCAGCAGAGGCGGGTGCCCG
>Ga0181606_10001943_pt1 | contig 17876 bp, 10 predicted proteins | sample 041ome_10_FD_132994 | JGI IMG/M metagenome (GOLD analysis project Ga0181606, IMG submission 132994) | Coastal salt marsh microbial communities from the Groves Creek Marsh, Skidaway Island, Georgia - 041412US metaG (megahit assembly) | ecosystem: Environmental > Aquatic > Marine > Intertidal... | reverse complement strand
TTTCGATGAGCGAGGGGGAGCCCGGGGCCGAGCCACCGGCGTGGGTTTTCGAGCGGAGCCCGGAAGGCGAGAGCGAGAAAAACTCGAGTGAGACAAGGGCCACGGAGGGCCCGCAGCGAACGTCCGGTGGGCGGTTCCCGGACGCCCCCGAGCGGCCCCAACTGAATCCGGCTGCGGGACGGTGGATGTCTCGTCGCAGAGATTTTTTCGCCACATATCCCTACGAGCGGCGAGCGTCTCACAAGGGCGAACAACTCAACGCTCCTCAAGCACTCACCGATCCCTCCGCCTCCCTTTCGTTGAGCGAGGCGCCTCGCACTGCTCTCTGCTATTCTTGGGGTTCTGAACGCTTCGTGAGGATGCCGTGCCGGGACCGCAGACGAGTGAGACGCCACCAAACGGCCCCCAGGCCTCGCTTCCAGAGGCTGTCAGCGAGCTGCTCTCACGATGGTGGGGCTTTGAGCAGCTCAGGCCGCTGCAGTCAGACGCGATCGCCGCTGCCTTGGCTGGCCGAGACTCGTTGGTGGTGATGCCGACAGGTGGTGGCAAGAGCCTCTGCTACCAGCTGCCACCACTGGTAGGTGATTCGACCGACGTGGTGGTCTCGCCGCTGGTGGCGCTGATGAAGGACCAGGTCGATGCCTTGGAGGCGATCGGCTATCCGGCAGCCGCGCTCTATGCCGGGCTCTCGGAGGGTGAACGTCTCTCGATTCGTCGACGTCTCGAGGCGGGAGAACTGCGTCTGCTGTTCACTGCACCAGAGCGGCTGGTGAACACCGGGCTGATCGACCTGCTCGCGCGGGTGGGTGTGAAACGATTTGCCATCGATGAGGCACACTGCATCAGCCAGTGGGGGCATGATTTTCGGCCTGAGTATCGCCAGCTCACTATGCTCCGTGACCGCTTTCCTCAGGCGAGCGTGCACGCCTTCACGGCCACCGCCACGCCGCGTGTACGGGAAGATATCGCCAGCCAGCTGGCACTCAGGGAACCCGCCACCCTTGTAGGCACCTTCGACCGCCCAAATCTGATCTACCGAGTGGTGCCACGCGCCGACCGTACCAACCAGGTGATGCAGATCCTTGGGCGACATCGCGGGGAAGCTTCGATCGTCTACTGCATGAGCCGCCGCGAAACGGAAACGCTCGCCGCACGACTCGCAGCCGAGGGATTCTTGGCGAGGCCGTACCACGCCAAGCTCACGCCCGACGCCCGCCACAAGACCCAGGAGGCGTTTGCCAACGAAACGATCGACACCGTCGTGGCCACCGTCGCCTTTGGAATGGGCATCGATCGCTCCGATGTTCGACTTGTACTGCACACGTCGCTGCCGAAGAGCATCGAGGCCTACCAGCAGGAAACGGGACGCGCCGGCCGTGATGGACTCGCAGCAGAGTGTGTGCTGCTCTACTCGTCAGCCGATGTCTTCAGCTGGGAGTCGCTCGTCCGCAAGACCGTTCAAGAGTCTGAACTGGATGCCGATGAGGCCGAGGCTTTTATTGCCAGCCAGCTGGAGCATCTGCATGCCATGCGGCGGTATGCCCGAGCTGCCCGCTGCCGGCATCGTGGACTCTCAGAATACTTTGGCCAGGACTACAACGAGGCCTCGTGCGGTGCCTGCGATGTCTGCCTTGGAGAAACCGAGAGTCTCCCCGACGCGACTGTCGTGGCTCAGAAGATCCTCTCCTGTGTCTACCGTGTTGAGCAGCGGTTTGGCGTGCGGCATGTCTGCGAGGTGCTGCGGGGCGCCAAGACCGAAGGCGTTGAACGCCATCGTCATGATCAGCTGTCGACCTACGGACTCCTCGCAGGACTTGACCAACGCAGCTGCGAAAACCTCGTGCATCAGCTGCTTGACCAAGGGCTGCTGACCCGGAGCGAAGGAGATCGGCCAGTGGTCCAGCTTGCGGAGGCGGCCTGGGAGGTGCTCCGTGGCAACCAGCAGGTCGTGCTCCTCGCCCCCCGTGCCGGGAAGACAAAGACCACCAAGGCAGATGCCGATGACTGGGAGGGCGTTGACCGCGAACTGTTTGAACATCTGCGGCGTTGGCGTCGGCGGGTCTCTCAGGAGCGTGGCAAACCTGCGTGGACGATCCTCGACGACAAGGCCCTGCGATCGATCGCCCGCGACAAGCCACTCTCTCCAGCGGCTCTCCTCCGCTGTCGAGGGATCGGCGAGAAACGACTGGCGGAGTTTGGCCAGGATATCCTCGACCTTGTCAGCCGCAGTGCCTAGAACCCTCGAGCTGAACGCCCCCCCGTCCACTGAAAGAGATCTCATGCGTCCCCTGCTTGTGATCAACGTTGTCGGCCTTACTCCCAGCCTGCTCAAACACACCCCACGCATCGCAGCGATCGGCCAGGCAGGCTACACCGCCTCGCTCGGCACGGTTCTGCCCGCTGTGACCTGTTCTGCCCAGGCGACGATGCTCACCGGCCGGATGCCCCGCGACCATGGCATCGTTGGCAACGGCTGGTACTTCCGCGATCTTGCTGAGATCTGGTTCTGGCGTCAGAGCAATCGGCTCGTCGGCTGCGAAGAGGAGAAGCTCTGGAGTGTTGGCCGTCGCCGCTTCGGTGAACGGTTCACCGTGGCCAAGATGTTCTGGTGGTACAACATGTACGCGGCAGTGGATGCCTCAGCCACGCCTCGACCTGTGTACTGCGCCGACGGCCGCAAACTGCCGAGCATCTACACCGACCCTCCGGCGTTGAAGGGCGATCTTCAGAATGCCCTCGGGCAGTTCCCTCTCTTTGATTTCTGGGGTCCGAAGGCTGGCATCCGCTCATCCGCCTGGATCGCTGATGCGACCAAGCGGGTGATGCAACAAGATCATCCGGCAGTCACTCTCTGTTATCTGCCCCATCTCGACTACGACCTGCAGCGGTTCGGCCCGGACTCTGCGGAAGCGATCCGCGCCTGTGGCGAGATCGATGCGGTCGCCGGAGGTCTTGCCGAATGGGCCCTGGCGGAGGACCACACCGTCGTGGTGCTCAGTGAGTACGGCATCACACCGGTCTCCGATGGAGTCGCACTGAACCGAGTCTTGCGACAGGCCGGACTGCTGCGGGTACAGGAGGTCGACCTTGGCTGGGAGTTGCTCGATGCGGGAGCGTGCGAAGCGTTTGCTGTCGCCGACCACCAGCTCGCTCACGTGTATGTGAAGAACCCACAGCGGATTGGTGAGGTCAAAGGCATTTTAGAAGCAACGCCAGGCGTCGCCGAAGTGCTCGATCGTGATGGCCAGGCCGCCTACGGTATCGACCATCCACGAGCAGGGGAACTCGTGGCCGTCGCCAGCCCCGACCGGTGGTTCACCTACTACTACTGGCTCGACGATGCCAAGATGCCCGACTTCGCCCGCTCGGTCGACATCCACCGCAAGCCTGGATACGACCCAGTCGAGCTCTTTCTCGACCCAACCCTCTCGCTTCCAATGCTTCGCATTGCCGGCAAACTTGCCAAGAAGAAGCTTGGCTTCCGGATGCTGATGGATGTGATCGGCACCGATCCTCAACTCGTGCGTGGCTCGCACGGACGGCTGCCATCTCATCCCGATGAAGGTCCAGTGTTTCTGGCCAGTGACGCCCGCAACCGACGTGATCACCTCGAGATGACCGACGTCCGCGACACCCTGCTGGAGTTCGTGGCGGATGCCTAAGCATGGCACGCCCCCACCGTCGCCGATTGTCCACCTGGGCGACTCGGCACTCGCGATCCCCATCCCTGGCCCCGTGGGGACAGCCGCGACGACGGCCCTCGTTCGAGCCGTGGCCGACGAGGTCAACGCGGCGGCCCTGCCGGGGGTCGTCGATGTCATCCCATCTCCTGACCGCGTGACGGTGTGCTACGACGCCACCGCTCTCGATCGGCTCGATCAGCTCGAGGCGTCCCTGAGAGAACTCGCTGGCCTCCGTCACCAGGCCTCCATCACTGCGAAGCCTACGGTCCACACGATCGAGGTCAGCTATGGCGGCGCCGCAGGGCCCGATCTTGAGGATGTCTGCACACACTGCGGCCTTAGCCGCGAGGCCCTGATTCAGCGTCACACCGCAAGCGACTATCTCGTCACTGCGGTTGGTTTCACGCCAGGCTTTGCTTACCTCGGTGGCCTCGACCCCCGTCTGGCTGTGCCGCGAAGGGCTACGCCACGGACCGAGGTCCCGGCCGGCTCGGTAGGACTCGGGGGTGCCCAGACCGGTGTCTATCCGTGCGCGAGCCCGGGCGGATGGCAGATCATCGGCCACACCGACGCCCGATTCTTCGACCCGACATCGTCGCAGCCAGCCCTCTGCGCAGTGGGAGACCGGGTGCGGTTTGTCGATGCGGGGCCAAACAGTGCTGGCAGTTCCACTTCGGCAGCGATCGAGCAGCACCGCGGCCCATCGCGCGTGCCGCCCAGACACCGCGGGCTGAGCATTCTTGAGCCCGGCCTGATGACCACCGTCCAAGATCTCGGCCGTGTCGGTTATCGCAGCTCTGGGGTCACCTTGGGCGGGGCTGCAGATCCCGCAGCCGCCGCGGTCGCCAACCTGCTTGTCGGCAACCCACCCGACGCCGCGGTCCTCGAAATCACTCTCGCTGGCCCAACCTTCCGGCTGACATCCGACCTGCGGCTGGCCCTCACAGGCGGCCGCTTTCCCGGTCTCCCTAGCTGGCGGCCAATCGAGATGCCTGCCGGCAGCACGGTCGCTCTCGGGCATGCCAGCCACGGCTGCCGAGGCTATCTAGCTGTTGCCGGAGGCCTGGAGGTCCCTCTTCTGCTCGGCAGCCGCAGCACACACCTCGCCGCAGGCTTTGGTGGGCTCGGCGGCAGAACGCTCGCCACAGGCGATTGGCTTGCTGCAGGCCCATCGCTGACAACAGCCACCGATGCTCACTGGAGTCTGTCGCCTGAACTGCTTCCGTTGCCCGTGCTGCCTGCTCGCCTACGGCTGCTGCCGCCGACCGAAGCCGCAACAGAAATGCGGTCCTTTTTTGGGACGCCTTACCGAGTGACCGCGAGCTCAAATCGAATGGGGCTCCGCCTCGCAGGGTCGCCGCTGACTGCTCTCGGAGATGGCGTCTCACGCGCTGTCGTCCCTGGCACCGTGCAGCTGCCCCCCGATGGCCAGCCGATTCTTCTGCTGAACGACTGCCAGACCATCGGTGGCTATCCAGTGCTCGGCCATGTCGCCTCAGCCGACCTACGGCTGGCGGCACAGCTGCGGCCGGGCGACACGCTGCTCTTCGAGCCTGTCACCCGAAGCGAGGCCCACGCGAGCCAGCGTCACCAGCAGCAGGCACTGGCATCGATTGCCGCTCGCATCGCAGATCGTTGGCCCAGCCCAGCTACCTTCAAGCCGTGAAAGGTCCCGCATGCCCATCCCCAACGACTCACCGCAGACCATCGATCTCAACTGCGATGTTGGCGAGGGGACTGGCCAAGACGCCCTGCTCATTCCGCTGGTCTCATCGGTCAACATCGCCTGCGGCGGTCATGCTGGCAGCCACGCGTTGATGCGTGACACAGTCGCTCTGGCGGCTCACCACGGCGTTGCAGTTGGAGCCCATCCCGGTCATCGGGATCGGGAGCACTTCGGTCGCAGGCAGCTGGCTGTCAGTCCATCGGAGGCGGCTCGCGTTGTGGTGGAACAGCTCGATGAGTTCACCCAGGTGACAGACACGTGTTTCGACCATGTGAAACTCCACGGTGGGCTCTACCACCAGGTTGCCCATGACCAACGCCTCGCTGAGGCGGTCTGCCAGGCACTCGCGGACCATTGGCCTGCAGCGAAGCTCGTGCTACCGGTCGCCTCGGTCGCCATCGAACGTGCCGTCGCTCATGGTCTCATCGTGACCCGCGAGGCATTTCTCGATCGTGCCTACACCGACGAGGGGGGTCTGCTACCCCGCAGCGAGCCTGGCAGCGTGCTTTGCGATGCCGCGGCCGTAGCACAACGGGCTGTCCAACTCGTGCAGCATGGCCAGGTCATCGCCGCCTCCGGACAGCTGCTCTCGCTCACCAGTGACACCCTCTGTGTGCATGGTGACAGTCCCTCTGCCTTTCAGCTTCTGCAGCAGATACGAGCCGCTTTCACTGCCGCCGGCATTCGTGTCGCCAGACACTCAGGCATCGACTGACATGCTGTCTGCCGGCTGCGGTCCGTCCCCATGCCGAACCAGCCGCCAACAACGATGGATCCGTTGATTGCGAAAGTCTTCAGGAATCGTTCGCCGAGTGATCTCTCGGATGGCGTAGTGCTCCCCAACGAGATCGTCGTAGAGGCGGAAGCGGCGAGAGTTGTTCGAAAAGTAGACCACCCCTCCCGGCGTCATCCGTTCGGCAAGTTCAGCCAGTAGTGTGGCGTGGTCGGCCTGCACATCCCACGGCTCAGGGCTCTTTGCCGAACGAGAGAAGGTCGGCGGATCGACCACGGCAAGTTCGAACGGTGATCCCCGCCAGTCCTCCAGAAAACGGCGGGCCTCACTCCGGTAGACCCGGTGCCGCCGATGATCGTCACAGCGGTTGAGCTGCAGGTTGTGCCGCGTCCAGTCGAGGTAGGTGTTGGAGAGATCCACACTCACCGTCTCGGCGGCCCCTGCCGTCGCGGCGGCGACGGAAAAACTTCCCGTGTAGCAGAAGAGGTTTAAGAACCGGCGGCCCTTGGCCTCCTCCGTGACCATTCGCCTGGTCGTGCGGTGGTCGAGAAACAGCCCTGTGTCGAGGTAGTCCGAGAGGTTCACTTCAAAGGCCAGTTCCCCCTCACGCACCGTCAGCGTTGCCTGCCGCTCGTCGAACTTCTCGTACTGCCCACCATGACGCTGCCGACGTCGCATCTTCAGAAACGCTTGGGCCGGGGGTACCCCCAGTTCTGCATTGGCGGCCTCCAGAATCCGTGCAAGCCAGACATCGTGTTCAATTTCGGTGCGGTCGTGCGGACGGTCATACTCCGCAGCGTGCAGCCAGCCGGCATACCAGTCGATCGCCAACGGGATCTCTGGAATATCCCGGTCGTAGATCCGAAAGGCTTCGATCCCCTGGCGTCGCGCCCACTTAGAGAGATGCTTGAATCGCTTGGCAAGCCGCCTGCGAAAGTCTCCGATCTGGTCATCGATGGTGCGGCCATCGCGACGGAGCGACGTCGGCTGCGTAGCAGGCTCACGACGACGGATGTCAGCCACCAGCAGCCGACACTCAAGCTGCCCGTTCTTCAGTGGTAGCCGCAGTCGTGGCTTGAGCCCAAACTGTTTTGCCGCTGGCGTGTCAGGGGCGAGCACCGCCGCCTGCCAACCGCCAAAACCGGCGAACAGCCAGTCTGCCAGCCGTCGAAAGATCACGCCCTCGCGGGCTGTTGGCAGCCGTTCACCGTAGGGCGGATTGGTCACCATCAGGCCCGACTCAGCCGGCGGTGAGATCTGATCGAAGGCGGATGTCGTAAACGTGACCCAGTCGGCTACGCCGGCCCGTCTGGCATTGGCCATCGCCACCGCCTGCATCGCCGGATCGAGGTCGCTGCCTTGCAGCATGCAGGACGGCCGCTGAACGCGTGACTGCAGCTGGGTGATGATTCGCTCGGAGAGGTTGCGGTCACAGTCATGAAACCGCAAAAACCCATGGTCTCCTCTCTGGGCTCGGGCGAGCCCGGGAGCGATGCCTGCCGCAGCCAAGGCTCCTTCGATTACAAACGTGCCCGAGCCACACATCGGGTCAAGCAGCGCTGCCAGCACGCCGTCGCTTCCGCCACTCTCCGTCGGCCAGCCAGCAACTGCCAAGATGCCCGCTGCCAGCACCTCCGAAAGGGGCGCAGCCCCGGTGGTTGGTCGCCAGCCACGCTGATGCAGCGATCGCCCGGCCGCATCGCGAAACAGCGTGGCGGTGCCTCCGGCCAAGTGCAACGCAAAGCGATGCGTCGCCCCCCGTAGCTGAACATCAGGCCGCCAGCCACCGCGGTCCCGCAGGGTGTCGACGATCGCATCTTTGACGAGCTGCGCAGCATACAGGGAGTGGTTGAGAAACGTGTCGTGGATCACTGCATCGATCCGCAGCGTGTCTCCACGGACGAGCTGGGCTGGCCACTCGATCGAGGCAACCGCTGCGTAGAGCTCGTCTTCGTTGGCAACCGGAAAGCGACCGAGCGGCTCAAGAACGCGAATCGCGGTTCGACACTCAAGCACCGATCGGTAGAGCGTCTCGGTGGAACCGGTGAACTCGATCGTCCGTCGGCCGATGGTCAGGTCACGCCCTCCCACGGCTTCCAGCTCCGCAGCCAACACCTGCTCGAGGCCACCGAGCGTGCGGGCCGTAAGACGCGGTGGCTCATCGGGCAGTGGCGGGGGGAGTGGTGGAAAAGCCTCAGTGAACGCCATGCCGCACCAGTTTCGTTAGTTCAATGACGGTCACCGGGATCAAAGCCAGTCCGATGATTGTCGGCCAGGCGGCCAGCAGGCCGTCGGTCACTTCAAACACTCCGCGTGTCATCGGCAGACTGACCACCGCTACCTGCAGCAAAGCTGAAATCATGATTGCCACCAGCAAAGCGGGATTGGCAAAAAACCCGCGAGCTGGCGCGACAGCCCGATCACTCCGGCAGCCAACTGCGAAAAACAGCTGTGAAAAGGCGGCCACACAGAATGTGATCGTGCGGGCATGCTCCACCCGCGACGCCTCCCCCTGATACTCCATCCAGTAAGCAGCCACGCAGACAGCTGTAATCAACATGCCATGCGTGAGGATGACGGCACCTCGCGCGACCGTTATCACCGACTCACGTGGTGGCCGGGGCGGCCGCTGCATCAGGTCTGGCTCAGCAGGTTCCATGCCGAGGGCGAGAGCGGGCAGACCGTCGGTAACGAGATTGATCCAGAGAATCTGGATGGCCAACAGCGGCACTGGCCAGCCTGCCGCAGCCGCTACAAACATGAGCATCACTTCGCCTGCATTGCAGGAGAGAAGATAGTGGATGAACTTCTGGATGTTGTCGTAGATTCCCCTCCCCTCCTCGACCGCGGCCACGATCGAGGCGAAGTTGTCATCCGTGAGCACCATATCGCTCGACTCTTTGGTGACATCGGTGCCGGTGATGCCCATCGCAATGCCGATGTCGGCCGCCTTGACTGCCGGCGCGTCGTTGACGCCGTCACCCGTCATCGCCACCACATCGCCGCGACGCTTCCACGCGTTGACCACCCGCAGCTTGTGCTCTGCTGACACTCGGGCATAGACGGAGATGAACTCGACCTGTGCCTCGAGCTCGTCGTCGGAGAGCCGATCGAGCGATTCCCCCGTGACGACGGCCTGCAGAGCCTCGGCATTGTCTGCTTCCACCATCTGGAGCTCGCGGGCAATCGCTAGGGCCGTGGCGGGGTGATCTCCCGTGATCATCACCGGGCGGATACCAGCCGAACGACAGGTGGCCATCGCGGTGCGGACCTCATCGCGAGGCGGATCGATCATGCCGACGAGTCCCACGAAGACGAGCTCATGTTCGTGATAGACGTTGTCGCCATCCGCCGCGTGCTCGCGAGAGGCAAACGCGAGCACCCGCAGGGCATCGCTCGCCATGCGAGCATTCACCTCTCGAATCTCCGCACGCCGCGACTCATCGAGCGGCACCATCACGCCGTTTCGGCGCTCAGCCACACATTTCGCCAGCAGCACCTCTGGAGCCCCTTTGGTGTACATCACGGCCCCCGAGCCGTCTCGCACCACCACCGACATCGTCTTCCGCTCCGAGTCGAAAGGGATCTCGTACTCCACCTTTCCTCGGGCCCCAGGCTCGATGCCCGCCTTCATCGCCACCGAGATCAGAGCTCCCTCGGTGGGATCACCGACAACGTCCCAGGAGCCCCCTTCGCCACGGGGCGAAACCTTGGCGTTATTGCACCAGGCAGCGATCTTTAGCAGCTGACTGAGGTCGGCATCCGCCTTCGCGTCAACCGGTGTCGAATCGGAGCCGACTCCCGTCGTGAACGTCCCATGCGGAGCGTAGCCAGAGCCAGAGACATGCACCCGGCCTGCCGCCGTCTCAATCTCCCGCACGGTCATTTCATTGCGTGTGAGCGTTCCGGTCTTGTCCGAGCAGATCACGGTGACACTGCCGAGGGTCTCCACGCTCGGAAGCTTTCGTACCAGGGCATTGCGAGCCACCATCCGCTGTAGCCCGATCGCCAACACCATCGTGACCACCGCAGGCAGCCCCTCCGGCACGGCTGCCACGGCCAGGCTGGCCGAGAGCAGAAGCAGTTCAAAGAAGTTCTGCTCCCCCCGCCAGCTCTCGAGCCCAAAGATGATCGTCACGATGACGAGACAGACGACAATCAGGATCCGGCCAAGTTCGCCGAGACGTCGCTGCAGCGGCGTGATCTCTGGATGCCACCGCGTGAGCAGACCTGCGATGTGCCCCAGCTCGCTCTGCATTCCGGTGGCCACAACGACAGCCGTGGCATGCCCGCCCGAGACGACGGTACCGGCGTAGACCATCGTGCTGCGATCACCAAGCGGGGTGGCCTCAGCCAAGACCGCGTGGGCCTCCTTTTGACTGGGGACACTTTCGCCAGTCAGAGCGGCCTCCTGGACCCGCAGGCTAAAGGCTTCCAGCAGTCGGGCATCCGCCGGCACATTGTCACCGGCCTCAAGCTCGATCACGTCGCCCGGCACGAGCTCGGCCGCCGGCACCCCCACCAGCTGCCCTCCTCGCAGCACCTTGGCCAGCGGGGCCGAGAGCTTTTGCAGCGATGCCAGAGCACGCTCTGCACGTGCCTCCTGCACGTAGCCGATGATCCCGTTGACCACCACGATCGCCAGGATCGCGGCGGTGTCGACCCACTCGTTGAGCAGCCCCGAAATCACCGCGGCGGCAATCAGGATCCAGACGACAAGGTCTTTGAACTGGGCAACAAGCCGCTTCCAGGCGGGGGCCGGCGGCTCTTCGGCAAGCTGATTCAAGCCCACCACCTCCCGGCGGACCGCTGCCTGCTCTCCACTGAGGCCGACAGCGGGCGATACCTCCTGCCGCGCGAGCACATCACCACCGGTGAGCGCATGCCAGGCTGGACCAGTCTCGCGTTGCTGCGGCTCTCTCACCAAAGTCTCGTTTCCTATGGGCAGTCTGTCGGAATCCCGGCAGCCTTGCTCCCTGCGGCATCCGTTGCGGGAGGCGGCGAGAACACCGCCGAGCCTACGGTCTCCTCACAGTATCGACAGCACGCTTAGGAAAGTCGAAACACCAACAGGAATGCACCACCGAGCACCAACAGCATCAACACCGCATCGGGCTCAATCACGCGTGACCGTCGCTCCAACGAATAGAGCTGCCCCAAGACGGCAATCACCGTCGCCAGAATCACCGCAAACGCGGAGGCCGCATGAGCTGGATTGGCGGCTGCAAAGAGAGGCCCCTCATGCACCGCATCCAACGCCGCGAAGAGCACCATATTGAAGGCGTTACTTCCAAAGACGTTGCCGACGACGAGATCGAAGGCCCCCACGCGAATCGCCGTGATGCTTGCGACCAGCTCAGGCAGCGAAGTGGCGATTGCCACCAGGGTCGTCCCCACAAACGTGCTGCCGAGCCCGGAACGGTCGGCGAGTTCGCCGGCAGTCTCCGCGAGCAGCGGACCGGCCACCACCAGCACCACCGTTGCCGCCAGAAACAGTCCGGCCGGCTTCCAGAGACCTGCCCACCGATGCGATGGCGACTCGGCAGCATTGCCAGCAGTCGCGGACACTGCAGCGTCCGCAGCCTCTGCCGCAGCACGCGCCGAAATCCTCTGGTTGATAAAAATCATGCGAGCCCCGAGTGCGTAGGCAAAAAGGACCGCCCACGACCATCCCCCGACATTGAACACGGTCAGCGGGGGCAGCTTTCCGACCGTCAACACTGCCAGCCCGACGATCGCAGTGAGCCCGATTGAGAGCGTGCCCGAAAGAGCGTGTGAGGCCGCCTGCCGCGAGAGCATGCCTCCTCGGGATCGCACGGCCAGATCGAGGACCGCGAGAATCAACAGATTCATCAGACTGCTGCCGAGGAGGTCGCCCACTGCCAAGTCGGCCAGCCCCCGTCGAACCGCCGAGACGTCGACAGAAAGTTCGGGAAGCGACGTGGCGGCAGCCAACAGCAGGCTTCCGATCAGCAGGCGACCAAGCTGCGTGATCTCCGCGATTCGATCCGCGGCGAGAGCGAGCACCGTGCCGGCAGCCGCGACGACGAGTGAGAGCCCCAGAAACTCAAGCACCAGCTCGGTCATCGCACCTGCTCAGCTGTGTTTGACCTGGCTGGGAGAGAGAAACGTGCGGTGCGAGCAGCGACCACGCGTCTTACCCGTTGGCCGAGGCCACACCCGGAAAACGGTCTTGGATCGCCTGCACTGACAGTGGCATTTCCCGCTGTGCTTCCATTGCCCGCACCACCGCCTCAGCAGCAGGCAGGGTCGTGATACAGGGCACCCCATGCATCACACTCGCAGCACGGATACGCCCTTCATCCGTCCGGGCTCCCTTGCCTCGCGGCGTGTTCATGATCAGCTGCACGCGACCGTCGATAAGGAAATCAATCAGGTTGGGATGCCCCTCCTGGAGTTTCTTCACAACGCCAACAGTGATCCCTGCAGCAGAGAGGGTGCGGGCAGTCCCAGAGGTGGCGATCAAGTCAAACCCGAGCGTCTGCAAGCGGCGAGCGATGTCAACCATCGCCTCCTTCGCCTGCTCTCGCGCCACGCTGAGGAAGATGGTGCCCGACTCAGGGAGTGTTGTTCCCGCTGCCAGCTGCCCCTTGGCAAAGGCCATGCTGAAGTTGTCTGAAACACCCATCACCTCGCCGGTGCTTCGCATTTCAGGCCCGAGCACGATGTCAACGCCAGCGAACTTCACAAACGGGAAGACGCTCTCTTTGACACTTACATGTGCGGGCTGAGGATCGGCCGTGACGCCCTGCTCTGCCAGCGTGAGCCCCGCCATCGCTTTGACGGCCACCTTGGCAACGGGCAGCCCCGTGGCCTTGGCCACAAAGGGCACTGTCCGGCTCGCTCGCGGGTTGGCCTCGATCACATAGATCTGAGGCTCGCCGTCTTCCTTCTTCACGGCAAACTGTACATTCATCAGTCCGACCACACCGAGGCTCTTGGCCATCGCGGAGGCGGCTTTTTTGATCTCTGCCACCAGCTCCGGTGAGAGCGAGTGTGGAGGAATCGCACAGGCGGAATCACCGGAGTGAACGCCTGCTTCCTCGATGTGCTCCATCACACCCGCGATGATCACCTGCTCACCGTCGCAGATGCAGTCCACATCACACTCGATCGCATCTTCAAGAAAGCGGTCGATGAGCACCGGCTGTCCCTGCGCGACCGCGAAGGCCTCCGCGACATACCGTTCAAACTGAGCCTGGTCGTAGCAGATCTCCATAGCCCGCCCACCGAGCACAAAACTCGGCCTCACCAGACTCGGGTAGCCGATGCGGGCAACTTCACGGCGGGCCTGCTCCAGCGTCTTGGCGATACCACTGGCTGGCTGCTTCAGCGAAAGCCGGTCGAGCAGATCGCGGAACTTCTCGCGATCTTCCGCCATCTCAATCGTGTCGACGGTCGTGCCGATGATCGGCAGGCCCGCCGAGGCGAGGGCTCGCGCAAGATTCAGGGGCGTCTGCCCACCCAGTTGCACGATCACGCCATCTGGCTTCACCCGATCAGCGATGTTGAGCACATCTTCACAGGTCAGTGGCTCAAAGAAGAGCAGGTCGCTGGTGTCGTAGTCGGTACTGACGGTCTCCGGGTTGGAGTTGACCATCACGCTCTCGATACCCATCTCGCGGAGGGCAAAACTGGCATGGCAGCAGCAGTAGTCAAACTCGATGCCCTGGCCGATCCGATTGGGGCCACCACCGAGGATCATCACCCGCTTCTTGCCTGGCGCCTTCGCGGGCACCTCATCCTCGCTCTCCCAGGTGGAGTAGAAGTAGGGGGTCTCCGCCTCAAACTCCGCCGCGCAGGTGTCGACAGCCTTGTAGGTGGCCACCACTCCCAGACGCAGGCGTGTTTCCCGCACGTCAAGTTCTGAGACCGAGAGCATCGTTGCCAGCTGGCGGTCGGAGAAGCCTGCCTGCTTTGCCTTCCGCAGCAATGGCTCTCCCAGCCCAGCGAGCGTGCCAACCGCACGGACCTGCTCTTCGATTTCCACAATCTGAGCAAGCTGGTCGAGGAACCAGCGATCGATCTGAGTGATCTCGTAGAGCTCGTCCATCGAGAGCCCAGCCTTGAGGGCATACCGCAGATACCAGACCCGGTCTGGGTCAGCGACCGCCACCCGAGCCTTGATCTCATCAAGCGAAGGCTGATGGGGAGTGCCCCAGAGATCCTTGCCGTCGCTTCCAAAGCCGAAAGCACCCACCTCGAGGCCTCGCAGAGCCTTCTGGAACGCCTCCTTGAAGGTCCGGCCGATGGCCATCGTCTCGCCCACACTCTTCATCTGAGTGGTCAGCCGGCTATCTGCTTCGGGAAACTTTTCAAAGGCAAACCGCGGAACCTTGACCACGACATAGTCGATGGATGGTTCAAAGCAGGCTTTTGTCTTCTGCGTGATGTCATTGGGCAGCTCATGCAGACGCCAGCCGACGGCCAGCTTGGCTGCGATCTTGGCAATCGGAAAGCCGGTCGCCTTGCTGGCGAGTGCCGATGAGCGGCTGACTCGCGGATTCATCTCGATCACGATCATGCGACCGGTTTCGGGATGCACCGCGAACTGGATATTCGAGCCCCCGGTTTCCACGCCGATTGCGCGGATCACCGCAAAGCTCGCATCCCGCATCCGCTGGTACTGGCGGTCTGTGAGCGTCATCGCTGGAGCGATGGTGATCGAGTCGCCAGTGTGAATGCCACAGGGATCGAAGTTTTCGATAGCGCAGATGATGACGGTGTTGTCGTCAGCATCCCGCATCACCTCCATCTCGTACTCTTTCCAGCCGAGAATCGACTCCTCAACAAGCACTTCACCCACGGGTGAGAGATCAAGACCTCGCTGCACCTTGGCGTCGAAGTCACCCTTGTTGAAGGCCACGCCGGAGCCGGAACCACCGAGTGTGAAACTCGGCCGGATCACCGCCGGCAGGCCGATCTCTGCGAGCACTTCCCGTGCCTCGGCGAGGCTCTTCACGGTACGACCACGGCAGGTCTCGAGGCCACACTTCTCCATCGTGGCCTTGAAGAGTTCCCGCTCTTCAGCACGGGCGATCACCTCAGCGTTGGCGCCAATCATCTCAACGCCGTGCTTCTCGAGAATACCGCGACGGGCGAGATCCATCGCCAGATTCAGCCCCGTTTGTCCGCCCAAAGTGGGCAGAATGGCATCGGGCTTCTCGACCTCGATCACCTTTTCGAGAGCCTGCCAGGTGAGCGGCTCAATGTAGGTGCGGTCGGCAGTGCCAGGATCCGTCATGATCGTGGCAGGATTGGAGTTCACCAACACCACCCGATAGCCATCCTCACGGAGGGCCTTACACGCTTGGGTGCCGGAATAGTCGAACTCACAGGCCTGACCGATAACAATCGGGCCCGACCCAATAAGCAATATCGTGTGAAGGTCATCGCGGCGTGGCATGAGTTGAGAAACTACCATCCGGCCTCGGCTCGCTTCAACGAACCGCTACAATCCTCGTACGAAACGACGTTCCGATGATTTTTACTCGTGCGAGAGCCCACGAATGCCAGCCACGCCAGCCCTCGACTCCCTGCGAGAAACACTCCCTGCTGACCTCAAAGACCTGAGGCTCAACCTCTCGAGTGTCTTTGCGGGCGAACACCTCACGACTGAGCAGGCGTTGGGCGTGGGAATCGCTGCGGCGCGGTTCGATCGCTGTCCGCAGCTCGCCGCAGCCCTCGAGGCAGATCTCACCGCCGCCTGCCCTGAGTCCGCTGCAGCGGTTCTGTCAGACGCGATCGCTGCCGCCGGACTGATGGGCATGAACACCGTCTACTACCGGTTTCGCCACATGATCGGCAAAGAGAGCTACAGCTCGCGGCCCGCACGCCTTCGTATGACTCGCATCGCCCAGCCTGCTACGGACAAGGCAACCTTCGAGCTGATGAGCCTGGCGTGTGCCGCACAGGCCGGCTGCGAGGCCTGCATTCAGAATCATGAAGGCAGCCTGGTCAAACTGGGGGTCAGTGAAGATGCCTGCCACGACGCTGTTCGGATTGCAGCGGTTGTGCGTGGAGCAATCGTCGGCCTGTAGACCAGCAGGTACGCTGTTGCCTTGCCGCTCTGACACGACCTCGTGTCTTCCGCGGCCTGAGCGACGAGGCGGTTCCGCCGGAGTGGCTCTTGCCTGAGCATGACGCGCCCGCCTACGTTCCGGCGACTTTCCGCACACACCACGAGCAGATCACACCTCTATGTCTGAGATCCTCACCTCTCCACGACGAGCCCGCTTCGGGAAGGCGATCGGATTTCGACTAGCAGGTATTGGCAGCTGTGTGCCTGACAATGTGGTCACGAACGCCGACCTCGCCAGGCTCGGCTGTGACGCAGAGTGGATCGAAACCCGCTCGGGAATTCGAGAACGTCGCCATGCTCCCCCAGGCATCGCCACGAGTGATCTCGCTGCCTCTGCAGCGGAGGCGGCGATTGCGATGGCGGGGATCGACCGCAGCACCATCGATCTGCTGGTGCTGGGCACCTTCACTCCCGACATGCTCCTGCCTTCAACTGCCTGCATGGTGCAAGAGCGGCTGGGGCTTGAGTGCCCCGCAATGGACCTGACCGCAGCCTGCGCAGGGTTTGTCTACAGCCTGGTGACCGCCGGACAGTTTCTCTGCGCGGGCTCACACCAGCGGGCACTCGTGATCGGAGCCGACACGAACAGCCGCGTGGTTGACCCAAACGACATCAAGACCTGGCCGCTCTTCGGGGATGCTGCTGGCGCCGTCATCCTTGAACGGCTCGACGCCCCTGCTGTCGACCAGCCAGAGGGACTGCTGGCCTATGCCCTCGGCTCCGACGGCCGTGGTGCCGAACTTCTGATCTGCCCAATGAGCGGTTCGAAAGAACCGGTCTCTGTCGAAGGAGCCTCTGCCGGACGACAGTTCATGCAGATGGACGGACGGGCGGTCTTCAAATGGGCCATCCGACTGGCTGAGCAGAGCATCCGAGAAACGGTCGAGAAGTCGGGCGTTCCGCTCGAGGCGATCGACCTGTTCGTGCTGCACCAGGCCAATGCCCGCATCCTCGAAGGGGCTCGTATCGCCCTCGATCTCCCGGCCGAGAAGGTGTTCATGAATCTCGACCGCTACGGCAACACCTCCAGCGGCTCAATCCCCCTGGCAATGGATGAGGCGTGGAGATCCGGTCGTATCGGCCCAGGAAGCACCGTCGCAGTCTGTGGCTTTGGTGGCGGCCTCGCCTGGGGCACAGCAGTCTGGCGTCTCTAGCCTCACGCCCGCCTCGCCCAGATTTGCCCACCGCGGCACCGCACACGCAGGTCACAGCACACACAGTTCACCCGGTTCGTATCGCAGGAGAGAAGACCATGGCCGCAGCCGACGCCCCTCGCCCAAAAACGCTGCCATCCCGTACCGATGTGGCCCCCGCCGACACCTGGGATCTCACTAGCCTGTTTGCCAGCGACGCCGACTTTGAAACAGCTCTTGCGGCCTGGGAGGCACGCATCCCCGAGTTCACGGCCTTCGCCGGCACACTCAGCACCTCAGCCACGCGACTTGCCGAAGCGATTGCGTTCGATCTCGAGTTCGACCGCGAAGGCGATCGGCTCGGCACATACGCCTTTCTCCGCGCCGCTGAAGACCAGCAGGGCCAGACGGCACAACGGATGGTCGGCCGATTTCAGCATGTGTCCACTCAAGCCAGCGAACGGGCAAGCTACCTGCGGCCAGAAATCCTGGCGATTCC